>Ga0247758_1000640_pt1 | contig 30483 bp, 17 predicted proteins | sample UWRJL156409C4_FD_180950 | JGI IMG/M metagenome (GOLD analysis project Ga0247758, IMG submission 180950) | Plant litter microbial communities from Arlington Agricultural Research Station in Wisconsin, United States - UWRJ-L156-409C-4 | ecosystem: Environmental > Terrestrial > Plant litter >... | reverse complement strand
TGTTTCTAGATAAGCGTGTCGTTAGTGGGCTTAATAAGAGCTGACTTAAGGAGAGGTATAATACGATTGAATTCGAATTCGTTAGAGTTAAGGGAGGGTTTAAGCTGGAGTAGATCGCTTCTTAGGGTGCTACAGCCAGTCCTTAATAGCAGTTGATAGGCAGCTGGAAGGATCTGTAACGTTGATAAAAGGATAAGGGCGATATCTTAGAGCTTTATTAAAAAGAAATTAGAAGTGTACCCTTAGATAAAGCTAGATTGTAATATTACTATTATAATTAAGTTTGATGAGTGAGTTTAAGGTGGGAGGGAGGTTTTGGCTTTTGCAGACTGACTGAAATGAAGTACAGAATGTATTAAGGCTATTCCTAATAGGGTTTTTCTTAAAATTGATAATTACGATCGGCCTATTATCGTGATAAGTCTAGCTTCTGCGATCCTAATATTCTTGGCTAAGGAGGAACGGTTGGGGTGGGGTGGTTGGGAATCTTGAGGACGGGAGACGTGGATGTTAATGGAATTGAATAAGGTGTAGAACGTATTAAGCCCTTCCTAAATAAGACTGTTCTTAATGATTATTATAGAATACTAGTTAATACTTACAGAAGGTTACGCCTTATAGTAGCTTTGATATGGGTGGGGAAAGGTAAGGGTTTAGGTTACCTCTTATTACGACTAGATCACAGCAGAATTATAAAGGTGGTGTGGATTATTGTGGGTCCCTGCCTGCAGTGGGTTTAGAATTTGTGAAAGCCATAACCCTAGGTGGTGTTATGTATAGCCTTATCTTCACATCCTCTCACGCTAGTTATACCTGGCTGTACCCGCTTTACTTATAAACGTTACTAAAGATATGCTTAGATAATAAGTGATGCGCTTCCCTGCTTTTATCCTAGGCGGCCCTTAGAGGTTAGGAAACGATGAAGTGTCTGGAGGGTTTGTTAATATAACTAAGCTAACACATTTTATAACTAATTTAGCTAACTGCTGCTGTATAAGCTTATAACAGGTCTTTAGTCAAATTAATCTCACTTATCGCTTCTTAATTAGCTTCCTGTATTAAGATCCCTCTTTTAGATTAGTGTATCTAATCCCTTTAGTGTAAACGTTATAACAAACTCTATAAGACGTATTGATAGGTTTACTGTATCGCAGTTGTTAGCTAGTATTAGTAGCCAGTCGCACGTATAACTAGCCTCTAATTATAAGTAGTAAGGCCTTTATGCGATTATCGTATATGTTTAATAATAACGAGGTCTAAGGAGTAGAGTATTCCCCTTAAGTGTACGACGAAGAGTTTTAAGGAGTTAGTAAAAACGTATATCCTTTAAGGTTATTATGTAACGTGATAGATAACCTAATATATAATGTGAGTCTGTTAACGATCAGCATGGAAATGGGAGGGAAGACACTTCCTGCACTACTATTAGAAAGTGAAATTAAGGAACTTAAGTAATAGGTAAGAGTATTTGTAAATCTGGTTTATAACCTTAAGTATGTCACGTAAAGCGATAAGGCTTAGCTGCAGCACTGTCCTGCGATCAGGAACCCACTATTAATAAGATAAGTCTGTAAACGGACCGCTTTCTACGCCGCCAAGGTAACCAGTTTCTTAGGCTTTAATCGACTGCCTTATTATGTAAGTTAGCTAAGTTTTAGTTTAAGAACTACTCTATATCATCTAATAGCGCATGCGCTACCGTGTAAGTCCCTTCGCTTACTATATTTAATAGTAATAACGACAATATAGTAATAATGTAGTCTGGAGTTAAGCTACTGGATTTATAGTTTATTATATCAGATTGTAATACTTAAGCCTTTATATAAGAAACGTATCAGCTTAGGTAAGTAGTGTCGAGGAAGCTATAGGCACTTATATAACTAACGTCGCTAGTTACGCGTAGTATAGTTAAACAGATAACGTAACTATAAGTATACAGACACCTTATTCCTATAAGCGCTAATTACGATTTCAGTATACTAGCAGGTTAGGGCCTTCTACGTACAGCCACAGTACCTACTTATATTAGCTAAGACGAAGGACACGACTAATCTGTAGGGTAGAGTGAAAGAGTAGTGTGTTTTAGCTAAGGTGTAAGTTACGTCCTGCTTTAAAGCTTAGGATATAGTGAGGTGTTGGTCCCGTCCACGCTGTCAGGCTAGCGTTAAGTTTAGTTAGGGGTAAGTGTAACTTTCGTATAAGTAGTAAGGTTTATATAAAGTGGTGATGGGAGTTTAGGAGGAGAGTAGTGGGTGAGAAGGTATTCCTAGCAGTGGAATTAAGATTAATGTAGAATTTAGCACGGCAGAATTGTAGGCAGTGTGGATTGTTATAATTAATGCTAAGACGGGAGTTTCTACTCCCCGCTACAGGCGGTAAGTGCTATTAGCAGAGTGCTGTTATAATAGAGACTGATGTTTTAAGGTGTAAGTCTCAGTCCGTCTTAAAGGGGTAATAGGTAGGTAATGGGAAAAGGGTCTTTATAGCTTACGTATAGGAGTGTTAAAAGTCTGTGTTTAAGCTTTTAGTACGTTTACGTAAATAATATACGATAGACTTTAAGATTTCCAGTTACGGTAATAATAAGATAAGAGATAAGGTAAGTGTAGGTCTTGATCCTATATTACGTGCCTTTCGTTATAGCAGGACGGTTACCTACCTTTATCTTCCGAAACGGATCTATAAGTCTAGTGGGCAATTATAAACAGGGTGCTATTATAACACGGTAGGGAGATAGCCTTAGCCTGCAGGGAGTTATAATGTTTAAGCGTTTGTTAATTGGGGGCTATTGTCGTGCTAACTGTAAGGCAGACTTCAATATACCGAAGCACTATGCTTATGCTGAAATGCCGATGCACCTCTAATAAGGTAATAAAATTCCCTTAACAGCGTAAAAGAATAGTAAGGAGAAGCTGTCTTAAAGCCCTGTTATATAATTACTTTTAATATAGAGTGTTTTATAAGTGCTGTTTTAGCACGTTCCCTATAGGTTCTGATATTAACTTTGCCCCTAAATTAGAGATACCTTAAGATATTACCTTTAAATATTCTCTAATAAAATAACTATTACCCGTTACGTCATTTATTTATTAGATATAAGTCTTATAAATATGGAAAAGCCCCTTTAAGATAACTATAATATTATACAGCTAATTATTTAAGGGATATTAGATTATAAATCTCTCGATTCGCAAAAGGCAGAGCTTCTTTATGTCTCTATCGGGCGTAAACTCTGGATTGCTTTCAATTACAATAATCCTAAGTATAATAACTACGCAGTTAGCGGGTTTTAGATAGGGACGAATTTAACTAAAATTAAACCCTATTCTGTACTTACAATAGTTATTTACAAACGTATTTGTAACTATCTTACTTTCCCAACTTTAATACGTTTACACTTTCTGCCGTAAAGTATTAATTAACTACTCTGTAGGTTAGCAGTTCGCTATTTAAAAATTGTAAAGAAGATTCCAGACTGACTAATAACTGTAACACTATTATTAGAGGAAGAGAATAATAGTAATAATAGAAAGGAGATAAAGGTAACAGTAATTCTACACGTATTGTAACTATCGCTAGGTACGTAGATATCCTCCGCTAGACAGCACCTCCTTTCCCAGAGTGATGCAGGTTAATAACAGAATATATAAGACTTTAAAGACGAATGCTCCCGCCTCTTTAAGGCCTAATTGTCCTCTCTTACGTTAAGTTTTAGTTTTAAAGAGTTCTATAAAGACCGGCTATCCCTTAGCACGGGTCTCCTAAGGCTACGTTTAGAGTAAGCTTTACACCCTAACGTTATACAGCAAGGTCCCTTTACTGTTACTGTCTAAACTCCTTAAGATAGCTAGGATATAAGATGCTTAAGATAGCTGTGATGAATTTTCACATTTACGGGAAGTTTAGAATTAGACTTACTGTCCTTTAGCTGCTGCAGGACATAAGATGCAGTTGTTATCTAGTTTAAGTTATAACTTAGTAAGAGTTGTGGAGTTTGTAAGCTAAGTGTAAAGCATCCCCCTTATGCTAAAGGGGCCTGGGGACTTACGACGATTATAATAATTAAGAACCCTCTTCTTACCAGCTTACTTACGTTCTTGCTAGAGGGTTAATGTTAACGTCTAGCAGAAAGCGGTTAGAGAAGTAAGAGGATACAGGCGAAACCTGGGGTACGGTAGGGAAATACTGTCGTGAAATTTATAAGCCGTTTATTTACATTAGCAGATAAGTAAGAGGGCTAACGAACTTGCCCTGGTAAGACTAACTGTAAGCTGCAGGGTTAGAAGCATAAGCTAACTCACAGCTACGGTCTCCAGTCGTTGCTTAAGCTAGCTACTATTATAAAGGAGGGCGTACGCTTCCTCTTGCTGTATACCAGGTCCCTTAGCAGTGTAAGAAGCTACCTTATAACTTTAAGCGGCCGATCCGTTGTTATTAAATAGCGTAACCGACAGGTTGTGTCGGTAGTGTTGATGGCCAGTCTAAGTACGAGAAGTGGGGGAAGGAGCGCTTTAAATGACCAACCTTAAGCGCTGCCGGGTCTTTATTGCAAGTTAGACGGTGAGAGATCTGCCTAGAGTATAGGGCTGGGGAAAGCGGTTACATTAAAGCCAACATATTAGAGCTAAGAATTATTAGCATTAATAATTTAGTAGATGGTGCGTCTATTTTAGTAGTTAACTGGCTGTTAAATTAGATTATTAGTAATTGTAGTAAAGAGTAGAGTAGGAAGGAAGTTTATACTTTAGACATCTTATCCAGCATCGCCTTATAGCTACACTGCACTTTTTAAGGAACGGGGATGCTATGGCGACGCCTTATTACAGGTTTTAATAACTATTTACTCCTGCACTAGGCATGTGGAAACTAGGAAACTCTAGGTCTAAATGTCACGTAAGTAATATGTAAACCACTGTTTGATAATGCCCTTTTACCTGCCTGTTATTTAGATTAGTCGAGTTAGCTTTAACCTGCACTAAGTAGTGAGACCTTGGTGTATTATAACTAGTTTAAATGGTGACTTTCACCTAGCTTAGGACTTTAAGGCAGTATAGTTAATATACTATATCAGACAGACGTTGTGGATGAAGGTGGCTGCTGCTGCCGTTTTACACCCTTACGATAAGACCGCAGAATTAAGGCTTAGGTTTAAGCTGAAAGAGTTCCATTCGGGCCCCAGTCTCGGTCTTTCTAGGACTGGGTGGAGACTGTTAGACAGCATGAGTAATTTAACAGCACAGGGCTTTATTATTGTTAAAATGCAAAAGGGGTCAAGGCATTGGAAAGTAGTGTGTGTTAAAGGTGATTAATTATTTCTATCTTCAAGAGCGGAAGCTGTAGTATTATAGCCGTAAGGGTAGCCAGTGCACAAAGTGCATTAGCCACACTCACTTCTGCGAAGCGAGGTTAGCTAACTAAATACAAGGTTAGCAGTGGAGTCTGGCGTTCTTAGCTGTGCAGATCCACAAAGCTAGTGGCTTCGTGGGTGCGCGGATCCACAGAGCCAGCCGCAGAGCGGCTGCGTAGATCTAGCCACACTGTTCCAGCCACACTAGCCGGGTTAGGGTTGTGAAAATCTAACATTCTTAGTACTTAAATTAAAGTCAGCTACTACTTTTAAATAATAAGAATAAGCAAAACTTACACTGTAAGCGCTCTCTACTTATCTATTACGACCTGCACCTAACACAGGCCTCGAGAGGACTGGCGCAAGTTAAGACAGAACATATGGCAGGACACTAACAGGTAAGGGGCGTTCTGAAGACAGCTTATTAAGCTAGCACTCCTAGACGGGGGTTTAATGTCACTGTAAGTCGTTATCACTATAATACATAAAGATAAGTCTGAACAGTAGGATATAAACGAACATTGAATACTAGCGTGAGGAACTAAAGTCCCTTACAGTAGTTATGGGCATAACTATAGCTATCTATACTAACTGACTAAGAGGTACTTCGTACTGTGCTTAGTTTATAGTGCTTAGTGGTGCACTATATAGTTACAGCTAAGCAGTTAACTAAGTGGTGCTTGGTGTTGTTAGTCCCTATAGGCTACTAAGCACTTCCTTACTAGTTGTAGGGGCTTTAGGTCTTTACACCTCTAGCCCAGTGCGTTTAGGACAGTATACACTGTCTTTCTGCACTGTTCCTTCTACGGGGGATTTGTCAGGCCACCCCGGCCTAAGTGATAGCCTGTAGGGTCGTCACACGATTCCCCCTCTTTAACATTCTTTTTCTATAAAGAATTATTAGGTCGGTTTCCTTCCTTCCTTACCTTCGTTATGTCTTTTAACCGCGTTAAAAAGCGTAAAAGGTAGAAAAAACAGGAAAAGGCTCCTTACAACTGTTACATTTGTCTTATAAAATACCTTAACGCTTTTTGGTCGCAGATATCTCCCTGCACTTGTTATTAAACTAAGTCCTTACTATGCTAAGTTACAGTGTAATTTAATAATTATAGTAAATATTAATTTACTAATATACCTTTTTTATATAACAAGTTTAATCACTTTAACGAGTTTATTAAGGGTTTAGTAGATAAGAAAAAGGAGTTAGACACTTTATACGACCAGGTGGTTACTAAGTACTGTAACTCCCTTATAAAGTTACAGTGTGTCGAAACCCAGCAGCGCGCTATTAAAGTGAAGGTAATAAAGGTGTTTTCTTGTAAGGCTAAGGTTTTGTCCTTCTAGGAGTAGGTAGAGGTATTGGACCTTATCTAGGCCGAGTTAGCCTCTTAAGACTGGGACTCTTTTCTTACTGGTTTTCCCTCTAAGGGGTTACTTTAGCTTATAACGTCTTTTTAACTTAGTTTATAACTTCCTTTCTTCCATAAATAAAAACGGTTCTTTAACGTAGTAACTATACACTTACTTCCTTTAATAAGAGGTTATAAGTTCGAGTCTTACAGGGGCCTTTATAGTATAAGTTATAGTTTAAGGACTGTAACGTGTGTTATAACTTTTTATTATTTTTATACTAACTTCCTTTTTTAATAACGCTTATTCTCATAAACACACTTTTCTACCGCGTACTGTTATATAATTAGTTTAAGAGACCTTAAAGCACACCAGATCGCTTTTTACCCTCTAACTCCTTCCCTAAACCCACAGCAAAGTGTAAGTCCTCTAGCTATAAGGGGTAAGTTATCCTGTAGGCTACTGGTCTGTAATTTCTTAATTCTCTGTACTATTATATATACGATTTCGTATAAAGCTTACTAAGAGCTTTAAAAGCCCAGCCTCCTTATTAAGTCTAAAGTCTTTATAACTTATAGTTAAAGGTTTTAATAAATGTCCTCCTATACCTATTAAAAAGTTTCCTACCGTTTCTCAAGCTTTAAGTCTTACAGTAATCTTACTCTTCAATATAGTAGTTTAGATATTAGATCTTATTTTATTTCTAATTCTTATCGTTAGTTTTAATTAATTTAGATTCTTTTAATAAAACTCTATAATTAGGTTTAAGCACTTAAGACTTTTAATTATTTCTTATAAGTTACTTTTAAAGTTATAATCTAACTACTTAATAAGATACTTAAACGTGTTCTTTCCCTTCTATAAATTTATAACTTCTTTAATATTATACTTATCCTCGTTAACGTTAATCTTAATCTTCTTTTTAAGGAAACTCCCTTCAGGGCAAGTTCTAAAAGTAAGATATAAAAAACCTTAATCTGTATCTTTATACTAACAAGTAAGTTTAATTTATAATTAAAGGTAACGACCTTTTTCTTAATTTAGAACAGTCTGTACCTTTTAAAGTTAAGCTTCTTACTAAGTTATTTTAAATGTAAGTTTCGCGAAAAAAGGTAAACGTAATCCCCCTCCTGAAGAGTTAGTCCCTTAACTTATTTACTATTATAGTAAAATCCTTTCTTAAGTATTAGTTACTTAGTTTGATATTTATTAGTAAACTTCTTTATTTATTTACATATAAACTTAAGTTTAGCTTATAAGTAATTATATAACTTTTATATCTAATCTACGTAAACTGTAGCTTAAGGAGCATTAGTAAATAAGCCTTAACTGAACTTAAGCTCCTTACTGTAATTATTAAAGAATAGTAATATACTTATTAACTTAATTAACGTTATATTGTAAGCTATTTATACTGTTAATAATAGTTTAAGTTAATTATTTTATTTAAAGTTAACGTAAGTTTAAAGATACGTTATAAGTATCTAATTAACTTACTCTATTTAATTATCTGTCTATAAGTAGAAGGTTATTAAAAGCTTACTCTTTACATTTATTCTCTACATTAGCCCTTATTAGAACTTCGACACAATTAGCTTATCTTAATCTGTAACGATATTATTTAACTAAAGGTATTGTAAAATTACCTCTTTCTTAAAGATATAAGCGAGTTACTCTGCAGTTATATCCTTTAAGGTTAGTAAAAAGTAAGCTTATTTCGTTAATCTGTCAATTATTATAAGGATTTAGTTATAAGTAACTCTTATAACAAGGTCCTTAGACTTTAAAATCCTAATAACGAAGTTAAGTAAGATAGAGCTTTATAAAGCCTGTAATACGAGAAGCAGTTCAAGAAGTCTATAAAGCTTATAACGCTAATTCTACTTTTAGTGGCAGATATTATAATTATCAACTACTTCCTTAACTAACTTCTTTATTTTTAAGAAAGTATATATTTACTAAACCTACGTAAGAGTTTTAACCTAGCTTAAATATCCTTTAAGTTAAGACTTATAAACCTGCTAAACGTACTCTTTCTACTTATTTAAGTTATAAACGTACAGTTTCTCTTAATATTAAAGCTTTACTCTTAATTCAGGCACGCTGTCTACGCCTTCTAACAGCTATTCCTGTTAATAACTAGTTTCGTTATAGTTTAAGTGCTTTAAGCACTCCTTATTACAGTCCTGCACGTACCCTAAGAAGTCTCCTAAAGGGTATTTATATTAATAAGTACTTTCCTTTAACTTTCTTACTTAGAAATCTTATTATTATTAATAAACGTTATACTCTATTTATAAGTTTATACAGACGTTAATAATTTATTTTAACGTTTAGTTATTTAATACTTATAATATATATTCTAATATGCTGTTTTTAACTTTATTAAATATAATAACGGGAATTAAGACTAAGTTAGTATCTTTATAATCCTGTTTTTAGTTAAAAGTATTAACTTACTTATTATCTTTTCCTTTAATATAATAGATCTAGAAATAAAATAAGATTATTAACTCTACTTACTATGCTTACTGTAAGTTAAGTTCCTTTATTAAGAAGTACTAGAAGTTATTATAGTCTGAAAAGACTTAAACCAGTTCCTCTGTACCGCTTAAATACAATACCTACTTTATAAAACACTAAATAATTAATATTAATTCCTTATTATAGATTAGGTACTGTAAGGCTAGGTTATAAATCCCTTTTAATAAAAAGGTAATTAGGTAGCGTTTCCTGTTATCTTAGATTTAGTTAAGTTCTTTACTAATTGTAAATTCTAAGGAGTCTATCTCAATTTAAAACAGCTTTAAGAAGTTAAGGAGAGTTAGGACTAATACTGTAATAAAGGCGTGCTTAAGGTCTTTAAACGCCTTTTACTGCTTATTAATCTACTTAAACAGTTTACTTATTCCTGTAAGTTTATATAGTAGTTTTACGATTTTTGTAAAGTATTTAATAAAATATCGATAGAAGTTCGTAAAGCTAATAAAAGCTTATAACTCTGTTTAGTTCTTTAGAGTAAGTTAATCCTTAATTCCCTTTATCTTCTCTAATTACATTTTAAGCTTTTTAAGAGTTACTTTAAATCTTAAATAGTTTAGCTCTTAAACGTAAAAGTAGCTTTTTTCTAAGTTTACTATCAGCTTCGCTTTCTTAAAAGCTGTTAAATACTATTATATATACTTTTAGTATTCCTCTAAAGTTTCAGAATAGATTAAAACGTTATCTAAATATATAAAGATAAACTTATCGAGGAAAGGGTAAAGAACACTGTCGATAAGGCCTTAGAAAGTTATAAGGGTATTTATTAATCTTATAGATATAACATAATATTATTAATGCTTATTATAAGTCTGAAAAACTATCTTATACTTATCCTCTTCCTTCACTTTAACGTAATTAAACCTTATAGGAAAATTGAGATTAAAGAACTAATTTACTTTTATAATCCGTTTTTATATTTCCATAATAAGTAACAGTAAGTAACAATTCTTAATTATATCCTTATTTAATGTTCAGTAATTAATAACTATATATAACTTATTATCTCCTTTCCTTAAGACAAACGGTATTAAGTACCTTATTAAGGACTAAAACTTTATAATAATCTTATTCTTTAGATTTTCGTTAATGTACTCCTTTAAGGCTTTAGCCTGTTAGGGGTTTAGGTAATAAGGCTAGAAGTTACAGAGCTTTACTCTTAGTTTTAGCTTAATTTTATAATCTTACAGTTTATAATCTAACAGTCGTGGTATCTTTTTTTAAAACGGGGTAAACTTCCTATACTTTACAGGTACCTTAGATAAGCTGACTTCTTCACTTATTTATAAGTTAGCTTCTTACTTCTTTTTACCTTTTAAATTATTATTTAAATAATATAATAAACTCTTTAATCTTTTAACTGTCTTAGTAAACTTAACCTAAACTGTACTTAGTTTTATAAGTTTAGTGTGCTTTTAAGTACTTTACGTATCTTTAAAGTAGTTTAACACTTTCTTAGCTTTTTTTAAACGGTGATTACTATTAAGGGACTTATTAAAGGTAAGGTAGTTACTCCTCTAATTAATTATAAAGTTATACTTTTCTAATTAAGGTAGACTTAAGATTATATTATACCTTATTATTAGTGTAACGTTAAAGTTTACTTACTATTTATCCTTATCTACTTTAATTAAGAGTAGTAAATGATAAGTGACTTTATTATTATTATACTGGTATAAGCCTCCTTTATTATTTTAAATGGGAATAACCTCCTTATACTCTTTATTAGGGAGTTTCCTTCGGTTAATTAACAAGGGGTATATTAAGTTAGAAGCACTCCTGCTATTAATTACTGCTTTTACTCTAAATAACCTCCCTCTTTTATTTATTAAGCTAATATTAACGGAATAATACTTATACTCCTTTAATATCTAAATTATAATAACTATTTATCCTTAAAGTCTTATCTAACCTAACCTTTAAGTGTCTTTTCTTTACCTTAAGGTTTTTATTAATTAGTAAACTACTAGTTTCCAGCCCTTTTAAAAGGCCTGTAACCTTTTCTTAATTCCTTTTAGAAAAACAGGTAGCTTTAGTAAACCTAATAATTAACTTTTCTTAAGTTTTTACGCTTTAACGTCCAGTTAACTTTAAACGGTTTAATGTTTCTAAAGTCTTTAATAAGTTAATAGTACATTCTGTAAGATTAGATTACAGTAATATCCTCTTATTCTTAGATCTATCTGTAATTTACTTACTTTTACCATTCTCTAACTTTTCCCTTAAGGTATAGTAAGTACATTACGATTAAGCAGTTACTAAGTAACTCTCCTTATTAATAAGTTATAAGGGTCTAGTTAACTATAATGACCTTTCATTTATCACTAGACTCCCTTATTAGGAAGTAGGAGACTTAGTAGTAAGTTAGCTTTAACTTTATCCTTATAATAACGTAGTTCTGTCTTTATGTAATAGGGAAATGGTTATAAAAGGCTTTAAGCCTGTTATACTGGTTAAAAGTGCAGTTATTATATATATAATTAATTTACAGTACGTCCTTATAATTAAGATAGTTAACGTTAACTATAAGTCCTACAGTTATAAAGTATAGAACAGGTAAAGTAATACCTTATTTCTTTTCTTCTTCTATTTACCTTTAAGTGCACTACTTCTCCTAAACTTCTTCTTAAAACTCAGGTAACAGTAACTTAACTTATTCTTCTATAAAATAATCCTCCTTAATAAGTTAATATTCAAGTTAATTAGTAAAATGAACTTTATTACAAAGTTATAACCTAATCTCCACTACTTTATCTTTAGACGTTATAATAAGGCCTTCGACTTATAAGTCTTCTACTTCGTCTACCAGTTCTTAATATTTCTCCTTTAGCTCTTAGACCCTCCGTTAGTGTGCTTGCTTTATACTCTCTTAGGAGACCCTTAAGGTACCGGTTTAAAGCATACTGGCTTTAGTGTAAGGTAGTTACCTAAGCTGTCCTTCTTTTAAAGAGGTAAGGGTGTTAATCCACTTAATATACTTAAAATGCTTAAAAGTCTTAAGAGGCATAATTAAGAAGAACTTCCGTTTTTCTAACTTAACTCTTTTAACTTATTCTTTTTCACCTTCTAATACCTGCTTTACTAACTAAATGGCCTAAAAAGCTAACTTTTCAACTTCCTCTACCATCTTAGTAAGGTCTAAGTTAAGGTCCTTCCTAGACTTCCTTAGTTCCTAGGCTTACAGCGTAAGGTTTTTAAGGCTTATAACAGCTAACTAGAACATTTCCTCCTAGAGTCGGTCTTTAGTAACTTACACCTTTAACTATCTTAAGTTTTCACCTTAAAGTCGGTTTATAGCAACCTACACCTTTATAGTTAACTTTCTTAAAACATCTTTAAGGACTGGATATATTACATTTTAAGGTTTTTCCTTTTCTTCTTCCTTATCTTTTAAGCTACACTTATCTATCTAAATGTAGTTTTCTTCGTTTCTTATTATCTTAATATAAACATCCCTTAAGTTAAACTTAACGTACTTTCCTTCTTTTAAGACTAGTTTCTAATTAACTTATTTTAACGATAAACATTACCGTATTATATAGCTTTTCTTATTACAGTTAAAGTATTAGACTTAGGATAGGTCCTTAAACTGCTTTTATTACTGTTATTATTAAGGTTTGTTACAGTTAAGTTAGTTTTAACAGTTTATTATACTAATGTTTATTAGTCCAGGGTAATAACCTATTATAGTTAACTGGTTCCTCTTCTTTAATTTACTTAGTTAGTGGGGAGTTTATGCCTTTTAAAAGTTCTTCCAATAATAATGATTATAATACTAATTATTAGCTTTAATAGTTATCTCAACTAACTTTTAAAGATAATCTAGTCGGTCTTCTCAGTAGAGGTCTTTAATAACGTGCTCCTTTAAACCGTTTTAAAACAATATTACTAACGCTTTTTAGCTAAGTTTAGTCTTTACAGCTTTTAACTTAAAGTGTATAGAGAACTTAAAGACTAAGGATATCTATCTTAAGGTTATAAAGCGTTATTTAGCTTACCTTAAGGTGTTTAATTCTTTAAACTCAGTTTAGAGTTAGTCGATAAAGATATCAAAGTCGTTAAAAAAGGCCTAAATCTTAAAAACCTCTTTACGTACTCTATCTACAGAAAGGTTATTAATTATCTTTATATATAGTTTATATTAGCAAGCTATTACTCTATCTAACAGGGCTTTAGTAAACCTAACCTTTCCTTCTTTTTTAAAGAACTGCTTATCGTAATAAGTGACATAACTCTAAAGCTAAGTTATCCAGGACTTTAACTACACAAAGTCTCTTTTAAAGCGTAACGGTAAGGGAAGTTTTACCTATTTCTTCTGTAAGCCTTTAAAGTTATTATTCTTTAACTTAACAGTATTAAGTTAAACTTAAAGTTTCTTAATAAGACTAATACGGTTTTTAATATCTTTAGAGAAAGCTTTATTAAGTTCCTTAACTAGCCCTTATTAGTTAAGGTTTAACTCCTTAAGGCGTGTAGCTAACTTATTAATAGTAAGGAGCTAAAGTTAAGCTTACGCTTCCTTAGGCTCCTTACCTTTTCTAAAGGTTAATATGTTAATAGTGGGAGAGGGGTAGTGTCTGGGAATTTAACAAACAGCATTCAGAACTAGGACGCTAATATCGTATTACAACTTACACCTAATATAGGCTTTAAGAGGACTAGTGTAGGTTAAGACAGAACGTATAACAGGACGCTAACAGGTAAGGGGCGTTCCGAAGACGGCTTATTAAGCTAACACTCCTAGACGGGAGTTTAATGTCACTATAGGTTATTGTCGCTATAATGCACAGAGATAAGTCTAAATAGTAGGATATAAACGAACATTAAATACTAACGTGAGGAACTAGAGTCCCTTATGGTAGTTGTGGGCATAACTATAGCTATCCATATTAACTGACTAGGAGGTACTTTGTACCGTGCTTGGTCTATAGTGCTTGGTAGTGCACCACGCAGTTACAGCCAAGCAGTTAACTGAGTGGTGCTTGGTGTTGTTAGTCCCTGTGGGCCATTAAGCACTTCCTTACTGGTTGTAGGGGCTTCGGGTCTTTGCACCCCTGGCCCAGTGCGTTTGGGACAGTGTACACCGTCCTTCTGCACTGTTCCTTCTGTGGGGGATTCGTCGGGCCGCCCCGGCCCAAGTGACGGCCTGCAGGGTCGTCACATTATTGTAAAGCTTTTAACTGTAGTTAGTTAAAACTAGAGTAGAAGAAAGAGTAGTGGAAACACTTATAGATAAGACTAGTTACGCTTTTAATAAGAATTAGATACGCAGAGTAGGTTAACAAGTAGAAATAACAGTTTTTTCGAGCAGAAGGAGCAGGACTTACGTTTTCTTAAGGCGTGAGCGTGCGGTCTTTACGTTAGCCATGGTGGCTGGGACCGGGGGATGAGAATAGTAGTGTTTTTAATTTTTTTATATTTGCCTAAAGAAAGTAAATAAATGGGAAAAGATTGCGAGCTCTTAGTATAGAGTTAAGAAGCTTAGACCACTATATAAGCTTACTGCTTTCGGTTTAGCGCGTGCCGAAAACGCGACTATGCATTAACTCGAGCGGCACAATTTAGGAAGTTACAAGCTTAACTAGCCTCCGGACCTTTATTATTTTCTATCTACAGCGAACTTCTTTTCGAACGTTCAGGCGCTCAGAACTGCGTTCTAAGCACCTGGGGGGTGTGTCGAACTGCAGCAGCAGTTCTTAGCGCTCAGGCGCGCAGGCGCCTTACCGCTCCAGGCTTGGCTGGAGCGCAGGGGCCTTGGATTATGTGTTCTCCCCACACACAGGGAGCTTCCATTTGTATATAACTGGGGAGTGCGAAGCACTCCCCTTTTCTACCAAATCAAGTCACTTTGCAACTGCACTTCCGCTGCTCCTGAGCCCCTCGTTCCTCAGTCAAAACGTTCCACAGTAGTCGGTCTTGAATGTCCCCTTCATGTCGCCGCAGAGGCAATCACGCTGAATGCGCAGATTCTTGGCGCCCGGGTTGTACTCCAGGGAGAACACCGAGCTGCTGTTGAAGGCGTCAGTCTGGCCGGCGTCTCGAGTACACGAGAGTGTGATGGCGCTTTGTGCGGCTGTCTTGCCGGAGGACTGACACACAAATCGCAAACCCTCGAGTGCCCGGCTGTTGAGGGTGACCATTAAGGACGAATCGGAGTCAGGGACGTAAACAAGATCCTCAACAGTCCAGTCTGGATGACTGACGGAAAGTTCGGTGCATTCCTTCGACGGTGCTGGGCCTAGCAGTGGCGTTGGAAGTGGGTCCGGATGTGGAATGAGTTGTCGTTCCATCTTCGCTGGGCCAGGAGGTATCCATTTTGCGTCGATCTTGATAGGCGACGACGTGAGAACGTCACATTGAGAAGTGGCCATGTCGGAGCCTTCTTTCCCAACGGGACACCCGATGGTAACCTCTGCGCCTCCAGTAGCCTGGAAATACGTCGGGTAGACGTTTGAGAAAGGGCAATACCATTCCTGGAGGACTGTGAGGACCGACTTTGCTGCAATGTTGGATGCGCCGAACACCCTGATTCTGACCAGGGTTTGCTGCTGGCAGGGATCTGACAGTGCAGGGGCTAGGTAAACGGCCATAGATAGATGTGGCATTGTCTGCGGTACTGTTGCTCTTAGTCAGTTGCATAGTAGGTATAGACAAGGCTCGGATGGGAGCCGCCTCACCTGCTGTTCCGCTAGACTTGACACGATCCACTGGGCAGAACCAGTGCCGCAGCCACGAAAGTTGAAATCTTCAAGTGCATCGTCGTCTTCTGCCACAGGAAATGCGGAAATATCATGTAAAATGACCTCGAGGATGAACCCAAATGCTCGAAGTCATAGGAACCGCGATGTAGATATATATCATAGTTCCGATGAAAACCTCACTCGCCTGATGAACAACGGGTTCCCTTGAGAACAAAGGACCACCGCTGCCGCCGCTCCTTCCATACACCCTCATTGCCCCAGCGCCTCGTCGGCCTCGTGGTCAAAATACCAATCCTTCAGGATGAACTCCAATTATGTTGGCAAGTATCTCACTGTTGTCAGGGTAGGATGTGGTTAAGTATTGCAATTTGCCCACTGCACTTCATAGTTCTACTTTTGCCGTGGGCTTGCGCGGCGGGTATAAGTCGCGGGATGAAATTGCATTGCGGAGGCCGTACCACACCTGCGTGGGGAAATTTTCTAGAACGCACTTTTTTGCAGCCCTTCTAGGGAAGTTTTGATGAGCGCGCCTAGTACGCCCGGTGGTTGGCGATGAAGGAACCGGAATCCGCCCGGTACATGACGTGAAGTGAAGTAGGACATTTTACATTACCTATATTGTTTACGACGACCTGTTTGCAGCCTAGGCGTGTCGTGAGGAGTCTAGGGGCTGAGTTCGTTAGATGGAAAAATGAGGTTACTAAGACAAGCAAAATACAGTTTGGGGAGCTCAAATAGACGAATAGAAATACGCTTTAGTAAAGCTAGATGTTTGACTTTGGGCCAGGGCCGCCCCGGTGGCAAGGGTACCTGGGTACAGACATCGATACATGTTGGTCGCAATAAACTGCCCACAGGTTAGACGTACAACTCCTGAAGCTCCTCCACCCTTCTCCCCCAGTTCTCCTCCCTCACCAACCACTGCGTCAACCTCTGCAGCTCTCCCGCCATTTCATCTAACTCGTTTTCCCCAAACGTCAACCCCTGCACCTTGATCCAAAGCTTGACCCCACCCTCAATCACAATCATACCGCCCATCAAGAAAAAGCCAAACATTGCTCTGCTGATCACAACTTCCACCACCTCAATCTGTTTGAACTGATCCTTTGAGTTCGGCATCGTCGCTCCAAGCCAATTGAATGTCGAATTCGATGCAATCCTCGGAAAGGTCCCTGCCGACTCGGGGCCCAGCGCCTCAATAATCAACGCACGAGGCGCCGAGGCGTGTTTGGTCTGGAGAGTTTGCGTGTCTTGCATGCGCTGGAGGAAGGATATAACGGTCTCACCGGGCACGGCGGAAACGAGGTTGTTGACTGTTTGCATGGTCAGACCACCCACGTCGGAGGCAGGATAGTCTCCGAATGACTTTGGTAGGAATGGCCACCTCCTCCTCTCGGACTCAACCTGTGCGAACATTGCGTGTGTGTGGCCTGTTTTCTGCAGCAGGAACAAAGCGAAGGCTGCCTTGAGAGGGATCGGCGACGACACTTCGGGGTGTGCTCCTTTCAGCTCAAGCCATCCGGGCACGTCGAATACCCTGACCACGCCGTTCTCGCCTGTCTCTGGGATGGTAATGTTCCGAGGGGCGTAGACCGGGGGGTGGGGTGGCCAGATAGCATGCTCGTGGGTGTGAAGACCTTGGAGTGCAGTGCTGTGGTAAGAAACCGCAGCACGGGCGGCAGGGGAAGTGCGGAGAGTGTAGTAACTATCCGCCCAGAGTTGGTAGGCGACGTGCGGTTGGAGGGGCACGGTCGGAGATGTGAGGGTCAGTTCGAGATCTTCGTAGACGAGCTGAGTGAATGTGTTGTCGAAGATGGAGTGGCAAGCTAAAACAGCGATGTGATTAGTATCAGAGAGTATCAAAGGGGCTGCGACCGTACCGTTCACCACAAAGCCTGCGCTCCCTGTTTCTTCAACATCAAATAGCCACAGCTTGGACAGCGGGCCCGGAGGAACGGCGTCCCGGCAGCCCGGAAAGTGTTGTTGCTTTGCAAACTCAACCATTTCTGACGGGCTCTTCACCATCCCCGCATCGGCTAGCACATGCTCATTGACAAAAGCCTCGCTCAACTCAACCTCGATATGGAGGGCGAGATCCTTCCCCAGCTTCTCGGCATCGGCTACGATGAATGAGGCCATCATGGGGTTGTTCTCGATGACACGGTGCAGAGATGCACGCAGACGTTCCTTGGCCACGTTTTTCCTGGTGATGACTACCAGCTTGAGGTTCAGGTGCCACATATTCCCAACGCGCAGAGACACGGCGTTGAAGTCGGTAGTCGGCATCACGGCGCGGACATTCTCCCAGGAGAGGCCACACCCCTGGATTGCCTCGGTGACAATTTCCTTGGTACGATCGAGTAACGATGGATCCTCGGTCAGATGCACCATGTCCTCGACTTCAGGGGGGTGCCTGGCCTCTTTCTCACCCCTTCTGCTGTTGAGGGTGGGAATGTTGCCGAATTTTGGTTGTGCATCGTTCTTCCTTGACCGCAAAAGAGTCGCCTGCTGCCGAATAGTCCCACCTTTGCCAAGCTCAGCGAGGGACAGTGTGTTGCCATCCAGGGCTTTTGCGAGCCGGTCCCTGACACGCATCAAGGCGATGCTGTCAACTGGCAGCGTAGCCACATCTGTGTCGGGCGAGAGAAGTCTCCGTTCATCATAAATCCCGATTGTCTGTGACCAGATCCGAACAAGGTGGTCGAGGATATCTGTCGTGGCGACAAGTTCTTTCACGGCGGTAGTCTCAGTCCCGCTATCCTCCGAATACGGCGGTGTCGGGATCCCGTTGCGCCTCCGTTTCTTGCGGTATGCTCCAACAAGTGCCGCTAGTTTGTGCTTTTGCACCTTCCCAACTGCCGTGCGCGGATAATCTTCCAGGGCGAGATCCTCGAGCGAGATCACCTCATCAGGGGCACAGGCCGCACCCATGCGCTCCACTACGGCATCCCGTATCGCGGCAGCAGTCTCGGCGTCAACACGCTTCAGTGTGACCACAACCGGAACCTCCCCTGCAAGTCCGTCCTCGTCGATAGCCCCGACAATTTGGACGCCCAGATGGCCCATCGTCGGCTCCAACACGGCCTCGACGGCAGCCGGCGCGATGTTTTCGCCACCCCGGATGATCACATCTTTATACCGGCCAAGTACGTAGATCCTCCCGTCGCCATCAATCCTGGCCTGATCTCCTGTATTGTACCACCTTCTCCCCTCACCATCAGTATAGAACTGGGCACTTCCTTCCTGCCCAATATACCCTCCCACGATCTCTGGTGAGCTCATATGCAACTCGCCCACCCCCCCCAAAGCCACCAGCGCGTTCGGATCGCCCGGCTCACACACTTTCACCACCTGCCCAACAGCCGCATCCCAGCCCACAGCAACATGGCTATCCCCCACACCCCCAACCAGCTCTTCAACTCCCCTATCCCCCGTCCTCAGAAACGCCCCCTCCGTACTCCCAAACACACCACAAATCCTCTCACAGGCCAACACACCCTTGCACAGCCTCAGTACCTCCTCCGTCACGGGACTCGCTCCCAGATTCAACGAACGGAAGTTCCCAATCTTCTCCGTCCTCCCGCGACAAAGCGCAAGCACCATGGTCGGCACCAAAATGGTATAAGTCGCTTTCTCAAGCTGCGTCGCGCGGATGAAGGAATCTATATCGAATCGTGCGGAGGGGAAAACGATTGTTCCTGAGAATGACAGGGCGCAGAGGAAGGCCTCCGTGCCGGCAACATGGTTGTTGGGGGCGACGCAGATGAAGATATCGCGGGTGAAGTTGTGGCGGGGGTGTTGGGAGAGGGTGTGCAATGTGGCGGAGAGGTGGGCGGTGGTGAGAGCGCAGACTTTGGGGCGGGAGGTTGTGCCGCTTGTGCAGAGGAGCATGTCGTCTGTTGGGTAGGGGAAGGGGTTGGGGGAGAGGGCTGTGGAGGAGTTCATGAGGGTTTCGAAGGGGATCCAAGAGTTTTCTGAGTGAGGTGCAGTGGGGGTTGGGGAGAACACGGCAACTTTTACAGCCCCTTCCAATAGAGCGTAGTCTAGTGAGGAAATGGACGCGATGCTCTCCTCCTCCGCGACGATGAGGATCTCCCCCACCGGTGCATGAAGCAGAAACGTCCTCAACAAATGGCTGACTTCTTCAGTGCTGACCAAGCTCCTCGGGTTCAGCGGCGCAAACAAACAGCCCAGCATGTGTGCCGCCATCTTGGTGAGGATGTATTCGGCTCCATTCGGCAGGAATGTCACAACCGGCATTCCCGGGCCAATGCCGTGGGCCTGGAGAGCCGTTGCAAGTTGGGTGATGGCCGTGTGAAGAATGCGGTAGGTCCATCGGAGATAAGGGTCGGATGCCGAGGGTGGGGACAGTGAGGGGATAGAGTAGAGGTCTGCAGCTTGGTGGAGGGCGATAAGCGCCGGCGCGTCAGGGGTCGAGGAAACTGATGCGAGGAAGCACTCCCAAGGGGTCGGGAGGGGGGTATTGGAGAGGGGAGGTCCTTCGAGGTAGCTAAGGTGGGACACCATATTTTCGTTGAGGATGGGTGTGGGATGGACGTGCCAAGACGTGCACCGGAGCAGATGTTCGGGCAAGCGGCCTTGTCTTATATACCCACCTCACCGCCCCGGCCCTCCTCGCAGGAAGGGAAAGAAAGATTCAGGTTGAAGGCAGGACTTTCCCAGGAGTACGGCGTTAACCTCAATAGGGCTAGTAAAAGATGTACGGTATTTGTTTCCTGGAGCTAGAGGCTGCATCAGCAAGAACCTTGCTCAAGCTCGAAACCGCCGAAGCAAGGCTCTAGCCGTAAACAGTTCTTATCGTTACTCCGCATCATGCTTCGGTCAAATTCTCAGTCTACTGGCTGGTTGTGGTGCCCCAACGGGCCGCCTTGCATACGCGCACCCTGCATGCTGATCCGTGAACTACTCCGGATATCGACTAGCACCCCATGATGACGCAAGCACCCTGAAATATTGGGCAACCAACAATCTACCCTCCCCATGACAAAAAAACTCGGACCCCCAAACTTCAGATGCGCACTTCATGCCCAAAACACGATCAAATAAATCGTAAAAAAACTGCAATGGACGGCCCAAATGTTTTTGAACCCTTGTAGATGCTATGGTCTTAATTGAACAAATTTTCGTAGTGCTGTTGTAACCACATTTTGTCAGTTGTCTCCCGGCCAGTATTTATTGTGTTAGTGTCCGTATTTTTTTGTCATGGGGGAGCTACCCTCAGGTCACAGAGCGAGTGATGGTTCAATGCTGGTGCTCGTAGTCGTACTAGCTTGAAAATTCGGATGGCCGTACATACTGTCGTCAGATCCAATTTCAAAGTAGATTTTGGTGATGGAATCCCCCTCGACGTTGGCGACGAGGGCAAGCAATCCGTCCTCCCTGACATCAAGTCGCAATTTCGGTTGTGGCCCCAGAAATACGACAGGCCGATTTTCACCATTGCTTGTCCCGCCGGCCGCTTGATGGTGGCACAGATGATTGCGCTGCGCAAAACGCGCAAAACTCGCAGCCAGATTGAGCCGATGCTTTGAGCCCGGCCAGGTCTAGGAGATTGTCCCTACATTCCCAGGGGATTCGAAAAACCCTCTCCTGACGCTCCTCATCAAATACAAGCACTGTGTCTCCACTAATGGATCTTCCGACAAAGCCACCTAGTTCCTTGTCGTTGAAGTCCAAAGCCTGACAATGGCTGCAGAGCTTGGTGATCGTTTCTTCGGACGGCACCGTTCCGACCTCAAGGGAACTTTCCATCCGATCGCCACAGAGTACGTCAGCACGATATTGCCAAAGCAGTCTGATGGTGCGTGCTGGGTAGAGGGTATGAAAAAAGATGTCGAATCCGCACTGAGCAATGGCTTGTACAGTGGGTTTCATACGTATCTGGTAGGAAAGCACAGGAAACAGTTTCAGTAGGAATCAGAGTGAAACGATACCTACCTAAACTCTTGAGTACAGGTAGCGTATAACTACAGCGAGCTCCCGCTCGGATGCTTGTCTTACAACCCCGCCACCCACTCTAACTGCCCGAACTGAACGTTTCGCCGCCCTCAGCTAGGTACTTGATCTCCTCTTCGGTCGATTCCCTACCCAGCACCTCATTACGATGAGGATACCGCCCAAACCGATCGATAATATCTTTATGCTTCTGCGCAAAGCCGACCAACATACCCACATAATTGTCCACCTCCTCCCTATTCTCCAGCAGGAAACGTCGTTGCGCGTGTAGGCCTATCTTCCTTTTTATATACGCCGGGCCCTTTTTCAGATAGTCATCAACATTCCCCTCCATCAGCCCTACTATGTCAACAAAGATGCTCGCATGCTGTTCCAAAGATATTTCGTGAATTGCCCGGCTTTCCGAGTGCTGCAGAGGGAGGTAGAACCACATACGGAACCCAGCGCGGAAGCGGATCTTATCATTTTCGGGGATACCCTGCTTGATAGCCTCCATGGCGATTTGAAGTGCGAGGGGGTCAAAGAAGTTGAAAACGGTTTCGGCAGCGTCTCCGCGAAAGCAGTTCCGTGGAATCTGGTCGAGGAGTAGGATAAGAGAGAGCCAGTCTAGATGATTCGAGGGAGCCACGGAAGCCAGGAGATCAGAGGCCGTGGGATTCTCGGCTTTGATGAGCTCGAGTAGCGAGCCGAATTTCTGCTTGCAGCGGCGGTCGAATTCAGGGTCGGAGGAGAACCACTTCTTGGTGAGATCCTTGGGGGGCAGCATGGTGTTGTTGTAGCGGTCGGCGGAATAGGCGAACCAGAAGAGGCGAATTTTACGAAATACAGTCTCGTTGAGAGCTTTTTGCAGCGCCGGGGATGGGGTTGGGGTTGCGACGCGTCCTGAATTGCCACTGGATTCGGAGTTAGGGAACGCGGTCGCGGCCGCGGATTCCGGGAGCGCAGGCCGCGACGAGACAAAGCGTCTGGGAGAACAACGGAGAGAATTGAAGACTGGCAACGAGCGGCCCCCGGCTGCACGAGCACGCAGCTGCAGCAGCGGGAGGGCAGTCCGGCGGAGACACCGCGACGACATTGTTGTGGAGTTCATGTGTGGCGGGGGAGATGATGCCAGGAGGAAAAAGCTTGTCTCGACACCAACCGCGCCCACGACCGTGCTCGATGCGGGGGCTCCACCTGCTCTTGGCATAGGTCACGTGAATGTCAGGAGCCAATGTCTTTTTCTCTAATACAACGAAAATGTCCAAGATGGGGATAATTACAGGCGCCAATCAGTTCTTGGGGCCCCAGGCAATAATCCCTTCCAAGTCATCGGCCACAGTCTGTTCCAAAGTCCGCCACCCGTCCTGGCCCGCCCACTTCTTCAACAACCTCAGCTGCAGTGTGAAGTCAGTGGTCAGGCTCGGCAGCGACTGCCCCGGAATGTCATCAATGAACTTGTGTTCCGGATACAGCCGTCTCATGATGGCAAGGATGTCGTTCCAGTTGCAGCCCTGCGCCCACGCCTGCAGACGCGCATTCTTCACCTCGGGGTCGAGAACCGCGGCGATGTGAAGCAGACCCACGTCCTTGACGTCGACGTTGTACACTATTCCCAAAGCTTCGTCAGCACACACCCGGGACTTGTAGCCAGGGAAGACATGGAAGACTGCCACGTACTCGTTCGATAGTTCTGCAAGATGGAGATGTCCCCATTATACAGCTGTTTCAGCCACGTGCCCACACTGTCGAGTTGGCTGGGATGAAGGTGCTCGCCATTGATGTGCGACGGCCCGACTGAGTTCACCGTGAAGTGCGGCTTGTGCTCCTTGACAAAGTCCCACACCGCCTTCTCGGCCTCGGCCTTGCTGGCCGAGTACACCACCGCTCCCCGAATTGACTCGGGCGCCGAACGCGACCAGGCAAGTCGGATGGCCTCTTCGTTGTACGTGTTCTCATCCACATGCGTCGTGTCTCCGGGCTCGACGAACGCCACAGCCACAACAGAGCTGGTATACACAAACTCCTTCACCGACGGCTCCTTTAGCGCAGCCTGCAGGATGCCTGTCGCACCCTTGATGGTCTGCGGGATGACCTCGCTCGGGTCCGGCGAGAAAGTCACCACCGAGGCAACGTGCGCAATGGCCGAGACCCCCTTGATTGAATCGTCAAAGGCGTGGTCTGCGGCGAGGTCGGGGACGAGGGCCAGTTCGAAGTCACCACGGTCTGCGTAGGTTTTGAAGACGTCGGTGAGCAGCCAGGAGGCTTTGGAGAGGTTGCGGACGGTACCGCGGACACGGTAGCCGCGCGAGAGAAATTGCTTGGCTATCTGGGCGGCGACGTATCCGGTGATACCGGTCACAAGGACCCAGGAGCCAGCTGGAATGGTTGTTTTGGGGGAGGACATTGCGACAGGTGGGTGGGATAATGGGGGGGAATAGATATTCTGAGATAGAAGTCGGGTTGTGTCAAGTTGCTGTTTGGACTAAGGTGCGATGATGAAGTGCGCAAATGGATTCCTCGTTGACTTGTCCGATTTATATAGGTATCTTGAAGGCTATACCTTGATGGACCGACAACGCGGCCTTCCGACAACTGCTTGTTGTCGAAGCCTCTAGACATTGCAGCAGTAGCTTACACATCACCACACCCCCAGTGCCGCTTCCGCTGTGACGTACCGTGGATGCCAATCGGCTGTTCGAAGCCACTCTTCCATGCGTTGATAAACATCTCCGACACTTCGCAGACTCTGTGCCGAGGCACTCCATTGGCTTGTCGGCGGGCGGGTGGAGTTTGAGCTAATTGTCCAGAAATGGAAGGAGTAAATCTTGGCTGCAGCTTTTATCTCTCCGCCATTGGAGGCTCGTTGTTAGGTAGGTGCGCATTCTCGGCATCCTCCCGGTTTCCTTAGTCATCATGGGATCGGGATACGGGTGACGGCAGCATATGTGACCACCACGATGGCGTCAACATTCCTGTTTGTGATTTATCATCACTCCCAAGTGGGGATATCGGAAAGGGACCGGATGGCAATGCCTGAGATCAGGAGAGACCAGCGTAGCAATGGTAGGAAATTTTTAAACTGCTCAAGTACTCTCGCTAACAAACCCCCCTTGTCTCCGAAGGGGATATGCAGGTCCTGCGGTTAAGCCCACATCTTCAGAATACTTCGCAAACAATATAGCTAGGAACCCATCCATGCCCAAGGTCTGCGGACCACCCTTCAACTCCACAATCCTGGCTGCACCCTCCACATGTCGCTTTGTCATGGCCATGTCGCCCTGTAATTTCTTCCATCCGGATCTCGGTTAGCCGTGTGTGAATCTGCAAGGGTGACGCAATGCAACTAGGTAGGTACCCACCTCATCAAACGCCAGAATGAGTGTCTCTGCCACAATGACATCGCTGAGCCTCCTTGACTCAGAGCCGGAGCTGATTGCGTCGATAACGAACTTGACACACAACAACTTATACTGCACAGCAATATTCGAGTATTGTTGCTGCTGCAATGGCTGTTGGTAGCCCACCGACAAAGAGCGAGCTGCGTTGAGAAAGACGCCATTGAGGATGTCGAGGTTGCTGAGGGCAAGCTGGACCCAACCGACCGTCAACGTTTCACGCTGCGCCAGTCTCATTGCGCCGATGCGCCCGCAATGTGTCTTCATTCGGGGGACGATGTAGGTTAGATCTTGAAATGTCAGCAAAACAGGGGGTCTCGGATCGGGGTATGCAGTCCAAACCTACAGTGGTCAAGCAAGGCGTGCTCTGTAGGCGAAAACGGTCTTGCAAAACTGGCGAACGGGTCGCTTCGTCCCTGGTTCCCAACAACAGCCAGGGGTGACACGGGAGCCGCCCCCCTCGCAGATATCAAAGCCACACGTCCCTCATTATAGCTGGAGGGTTGACCTGATGGCCCTCCCTGGCTGCCGCTGGTAGTCTGAAATGCAAGAGTGCGGGCCCGCCGTCGTCTTGCATGGACGGTTCGAGCAACATGCGAGTGGATCGCGCTTCGAATTGAAGAGCCCCCTGCTTGCCCTGCAGACCTATCGTGGCTTGGGTGCTGGAAGTTGATGAATTGCACTGCCCGTGACGGTTCGTTCGTTGTAGTCGGTTGGTGAGCTAGCCAGGTCTCATCTGGCAATGACCATTCGTCTCCAGGAACTTGCGTTTGATCCATCTCACTGCTGTTTTTGCTCACTTGATTGGGATTTAGAGAGGGCAGAACAATGGATATCCACCTTGATAATTAAATCAGAAACCTAGCTTTCCAGTCGGCATTTCACGCTCAATGCCCGATACTTGTTGCGGGAGGGATAGGCAATACATCCAATGTACTGCATTCCTGATGAATTTTCGCTCCCTCGGCATCAGCGCTTTCAATTGGGCGTCGCCCCCCGATGAAAGTTTGTCAGCAGCATCGATCAGTAATCACCTGTCGATGGGTATGCAGCCACAACAGGATTTCCAAGCGCGGAGCCATGCGCCCGCTATGCAGGCCAGTGCCCAAAGAGTCTCTGAAGGTTTGATTCAACTCTTCCAGGTTGTAAAAGCCCCGGTTTTCCGTCGCACTTACAATTTAGCGATTCATCAGCCAGACACACCAAATGCTCGTGGCTAAAATTGGAGTTTTTGGTTATTTGCATCATCTACCTCCCAACGATGACGCTGAAGGACAGCTAGACCGAAATACAAAGTTCCGCCTTCCCACACTTTTCCAAAACCTCCTTTTCCCACATGATGAATACGCCCTGAACCGAGACCTGTTACCTAGCGCCTCCTAGAACAATGCACACCCGCGGATGGAAACAACTGGAAGGGAGTGCCAAAAACAACGTGGCCTAGCCAGCGAAACCGCTTACACCCTCCCTTGAATTTGAAGACCCCGTCTGTCTTACAAAATCATGATACGCCACCCCGAATGTGTCAGCGTCTTTAGGATGCTGCACATAAAGATGATGATCGGGGAGATCCGGAAGTTTGCCCCACCTCCTTCCTCCTTCCTCTCCGAAGTCCGAGTGACTTTCACTCGGGCTGTTGCGCTGTTCCTTCCATACGATCTTACTTCGGTATGTCTTGGATGTCCGACTGGAACCCGAAGGGTTAGTCGCGTAGGCGACTTCGATGTCCGGGTAGAGATGAGGCCGGTCGATGCCGAGTGAAGCAAAGGCGCCGGGGAACCATCGGCGTGCGAGTGGCCAGAGGGCGGGAATTGACGCGGTGATAATGGCCAAGTTTAGCTCAGCGCAACTGCAGACGAACCCGATCGAGTAGTGGCGGTCTTCGAGAACGAGGTAGTAAAGGCGGATGATGTAGTACAGGCGGATGCAGCTGATGATGGTGACGCTAGAAGTGGCAGTGAGCGGGGAGTATGGTTTGATATCGGGGCTCAAGGGGCACTTACATCCCCCCCAGTAGAAAGACAGACAGAAGAGCATTTCGCGCCCGCTTGCTCACTCGAAGGCCCAGAAAGAGGACAAATGGGATCGACAACGTCAAGAGGTCGGTGATGATGGCGATCACAGCCATAGTAATGCTGAGCACGTCTGTTCGTAGACACTTGGCTTTCGCGCCCGCCATCCATCGCGACTCGATCGGCCAGCACTGGAAAAGGAAAATAAGGAAGAAGGTGACCATGTGAATGAGGTTGACAGCAATCAACACGCGGCAGGCTATTCGAATTTTACGCTTGATTCCGCCGAGCCGGAGGAGGAAGATGAGCGCAGAGGCCTTGACTATGCCGAGTGTTGGGTTGGAGCACAGGCCATTCAGGAAGTTCCAGAAGACGCCGAGGTTGGGCGGAAGTCCTCTGGGAATGTCGTCATCGTGGATTCCCCAGTATCCGGATTTGAGGTCTGTGCTGGGCGTTAGTGCCCCTTTCTTCAACTGCTAGCGTTACCAGAGTCCACTTACAAAAAGAAGTGAAAATCGCTTGTGGGATGGCGAGTGACTACCGACAGAGTTAATGCTACCCTCAGTCGGCTAGTTTCCCGGAACTTAGTTTGCCTTACCATTGCCAAGAATACAAACCAGTCGTCTTTACGGAGATATCAGTCCATGTGTGCCAAGAAAGAAGAGTGGGTGGTTGCTAACCCAACGCCAGACCGCCCACCAGCCGCCTGCTGTATATCCGCAGTCCACATACTACCAACGCGAGAGTCGGAAAGAACCCCAAGACAGCAAAGCCAAATATTTGGAGTTCGCTGTACGGATAGGATCCGTACTCGGGAATGATAACAAACGCGTCCTCCCATTTTCGAGCCCCTGTCTCGTTTTTGTGCATATTTGATATCAAGGGTAATTGACCCCGTATCTCAGTCGTCGTGAGTTCGCTTGTGGTGCCAAGACGTGCACTGTGCACAGCAAAGCCTGGAGGCAATCACCACCGCTGAGCCTGTGGTCATTTGACGGGGTTGTCGACAACAAATGCCGAGACAAAAAGGATGAAGGAATGTGGAGCGACCATTCTGTTTTTGAGTGCGCAGGGCGAACTCCCCGACAGGCAGATTAAGGTGTGCATTAGCTGCTCCGCCCTCGCCGCCCTGCTGCAGGGGGTTACCAGAAAAACGTGTCTTGCCGGGGGGCATTGAGGCGGACCCCCACCAGGCTTCCATTGCACTGGCTTTCTTAGCGAGGCCCCTTGCGTCGTATTATCGGCTTCTGTTGGCGTTCCAGGTCTGGAAGGTGGGCATTAGTGCCAATCACCACCGTCGAAGAGCAAGTGCTGTGCCGCCGGGGCACAGTGTCCGCTCCCACATCCTAGCTCATCCGAACAAATAAGATTATGGAATCTGATGGTCACAGGTTCTGGCCACGGCCGTTGGAATCACAAATCTGGGCATTGGACGCCGACCTGGATTCCTGAAACATTAGCTACCAACGCGGCGATTGCAGAAGGGTAAGTTGGAGTGTGTCAGTCTCACTAACGGACGCATCAGCGGACGAGGCTTGTGTGGCGATGGCTTGCACGCATGAAGTGGCGATGCTTGGAAGTGATCTGAGTCGCTTGAAGTCTTCAGCTGAAGTGGCACATCTGGGCGGCGCAGGGTTACCTGCCAAGCGCACCAGTGTTCGAGTGCGCCAACGTCAAGAACCTTTCGCATTGTGCATACGAACAGAAAGTGCGAGCTTACTACACTTCGGCGAGTTCCACTGAACACAAAACATATGGCCATTTCTCAGACAATGCATGTAGGTAGGTTCTTGATGACCCAAACTCAACCACAATAAATTGTTTCAGCTCGACCCACCGCTCAGCCAAGGCAGTCTCGCTCTGTTGGTGCGTCTTTGTCTCACAAGCTGCAACGACTTGCTGTCATCCAATCCAGATACCAATTCCACATGAGTCTCCATATCACCGCTCTGCTTCAAATGCTTGTCGACCTCCTTGTCCAATGCCAGCGATGCCCTAGCCGTGATGTCCGCCAGGTCTCTATTTGCCCCAAAAGTGTCCAGAGGGTTTGCATAGCGAGCGGGAGGCTTTTTGTTGACTTGAGCACATCCTGGAAGATGGAAATCATGACACGGTGAACTCGGATGTTTTGGTTCAGGTCGCCGCGACAGTAGGTGCAGAGGAAGGCTGATGCCCAAGCACTGCCGGAGTCTCCGGATGAGAAGGAGCTGACCGTGGCGACCTTGTCGGTGATGATGCGGCCTTCTGACCAATCGTCGCGTGGCTCCACCCACAACACCCCTCGCTCTTGGAGGGTAAGTCCGAGGGGGGCTCCAGCGTAAAGATTCCTGACGTCGGTGGTGTTGCAGGTGTTGGATGTCCCATTCCATGGTAGTGAAGGTTCTTCTTGTCCCCCCCTACGGTGCACTCGGACTGGTACATCCATCGTGTCAAGTGTTGACACGCAGGCAGTTACTGATATAGACAAGCTAGGACCGGCCGGACGAGTTGTTTACTCGCGGGAAGAAAAGTTGCGTCCAAGGCCTTCCAACTACGGATCCATTCACGTGGGCGAGGAATGAACCGTTCACTGAGTTGGCGTTCCCCGTTGTATTTAGAAGGATGAAAGTTAGGTATGTCCTTCCGCTGGAAGACCGATTCAAAGCCGGGCTTGAAACCTGACCGCGATCAACCTTGGGGCGCTGACACATGGTAATGGCCCATTTGGATTCCGCCTGTGCTTCCTTGGACGGCTCGTGGATTGCGACGGAGCAGTTGAAGGTTGTTGCATACGCGTTGAGGAACTGGAACCACCAGTATCTCCAGCACTCAAACTCGGCAGATTCGCCTCCACCATCCTGCCGATGTACACGTCATGTTGCGTGGAGATTGCGAAATCAGCGAAAAATTCAGGAGTAACGCAAATAAACCGTGTATCCAAAAGTAACGCAATACCGCCGTAGCTGCTGATGCGTGTTCTGCTAGTTGCGTTCCTAAGGGGAAGACTGTGTCAACTGTCCAATTGAGGGACGTGACTGGGACCTTTGAGTACTCGACAAAGATGGGGTATTCCGGGATCCTAGATTTCCAATACTCAACCCCTCTGGTGCTGTCTATTCGTGACACACCATCGGCCGGGGTAAAACCAACACCCAGCAACTCGGAGGTGGTGCCGTTCAGGACAATGTGTTTTCCAAGTC
>Ga0247758_1000639_pt1 | contig 30487 bp, 33 predicted proteins | sample UWRJL156409C4_FD_180950 | JGI IMG/M metagenome (GOLD analysis project Ga0247758, IMG submission 180950) | Plant litter microbial communities from Arlington Agricultural Research Station in Wisconsin, United States - UWRJ-L156-409C-4 | ecosystem: Environmental > Terrestrial > Plant litter >... | reverse complement strand
GTCTGCCCCCCATTACCTCCCTTCTGTCCTTGTCCCTGCCCATCATCCCCATCATCACCACCATCATCCCACTCCCCACGGGAAGCCGGAGCCGGAGCCGGAGGCACCATCCTCATCTCAAACTCCACCCCCGCCGGCGCACAAACCATCCCGTCCTTGCACGGCATCACAACACTCCAGTGTCCCTCGGCACAGCGCTGCCAGGTCGTGACCATGCAGTTCCAGATTCCTTCCATGGCAGGGGCGCAGGTAGTTCCTGGGACGAAGATTCCGTGGGAGCCTGCGTGGGTGTCCATTCGGGTGTCTATGTGGCTGTCGATGTGGGGGAGGACGGGGGAGGTGGGTGTGGCGGTTGCGCGTGTGGTGAAGAGGAGGAGGAGGGTGGTGGTTGTCATCAAGAGGGCGGGGAGGCGGGGGGAGCGGTAGTTTCTGAGGAGGAAGACCCAAGGGGAGGAAGATGGGGAGGTTGAGGTTGAGAGGGAGGTTGAGAGGGAGGTCGACGTTTGTGGGAGGACCAGCTTGGGCCTGGGAAGGTTGGGGTAGGGACTTGAAGACATTTTGGTTGAGATGTGGTGGTAAATTGGTGGTGTGTCTTGTTCGGGGTTTGATGATGTTATGGTCGCGACTGGTGACAATCTGAACTCAATGGGTGTGATGCCGGAATTTGGACAGCATTCACCGACGAGGGAAGATGGGAGTTATACCTCCCCCTTCACCCATTCAACTTCATCACCAGCCTCCTTTCAACACACAATTCCCAACTCCTGTCATCAGCCAGGCCAGCTTCCGTGCAAGCTGACATTTCTGCGGCAGTGTCGGCAAGCGGCGCGTGAAGCGCTATTGTGCGGGAATAGACTAAGAACGTTTAGCTCGTTCATTAGGTCGCACATCCAGTGGTAGATGACAATGTGTCTCGCTGACAACCCTCCCATCTGAGGACTTGGTGCAAAGACCGCTCAACTTTATCCCAAGGGTGGCCGGAAAGAGCAAGTCACTTGCCCAACGGCCGCGCCCAAATCAAAGAAATTACTAGTAGATAACTTGAGGTCTTGTGCAATATCTCTCCCGCCCCCCTTTTCCTTTGAAAATGTACCATTTTTGCACCGTAACCTCCCTTTATTCACCGTATCTCTGATGTTGAAGTGCATTCCTACTGTGCGGCAGGCCTTCCTGCATTTTCTAACGCCGTCGCCGTCCCGCGCTCAAGCCTCAACTCAGCGCGAATTTGCCGACCAACAGCACATCCCAAGGACAGCACTCGACGGTGAAGATGAAGTCTTGCTATCTGGACGTAGACGTCATCATGCGATGCTCTGTGAGGGGTGGGCTGGCAGGCCGCGCTGGCACTGGTAGAACGAAAAGTCAGTGGAGGAAGTTGCGTTACTGAAGGGACCCAGCAAAAAGTCGAGGATTTTACTGCCGCTGCTGCTGTGCGCGCCTGGTCCAAACCGGTCTCGGGAGGGACATGGTGAACTACCAGGCCCAGTATCGCTTGACTTTCGACTGCTTATCTGTGGATTCTGACCCTAATCAGGACAAGAGTTTAGCTCTGCTGGCGGCATGGTTTGTCACGAAACGGCGAGGGGAGTGGTGTTCAAGTAAATCACAAAGTGCTTATTGAGAGTTTGGCAGTGCTGAGGGGTTTCCGGCTCCGCAACGTATCTTGTTTGACGCAGAAGCGGCTTCTTGCAGTCTCAAACTCAGCAATATGGGGGACTTCGAGCGCCACAGCGAAGAGGCTTTCCAGAAGAATGCCAGTGCATGCTCCCAAGGCAATTTTATCGACGCGTACTAACTTCTGCCGAAGTATACACCACCGCGCCCCAGAACCCCACTTGACGAACTCAGATCTTCGCCGCCGCAGCATAAATACCCACCCAGCTTCCCCCCTCAGCTGCGCCGCTCTCTCTTCTTCTCCCTTGAAGGATTGAATCTAGACTCTCTCAGATTTACCATCTGGAATGTTGACGTGTCATTATTACATCCAATACAAGGCACATTACAGGTGAGTACCACCCAGCGAGAGACAGCCTGCAGAATGGAATCGCTGACAAAAAACATACGGATCTCAGATTTTGTTTTTCATCATCTGCCAGGGCGCCAGATTGCTCTGGCTGAGAAGTGAATGCGAAGCTCTCTTAGAGTTACCCCAAGGAAATTGTGTGGGTACCTAGTAGTCATCATCGAATCGCTGCGCCACCTGGCCCGTCTTTTGCTGGCAAGGGCAGACAAATTTTGAGCTTATCTGGGCCAAACGACCGCTCTGGGGGAAGTGACCGTTCTGGGGGAAGAACTTACGTGGGCGATGGCGAGGGCGAGGGGTTGTCCGAGATACCGAGGGAAGGTGCCAGAGATTCCTTGTGGGTCGAACATCCTGCGGAAGTGGGAGGCTGAGTACCGACGGATCAGGGGGTTTACCAAGGACGATGATGAGACAGAGAAGACCGCCATCCCTTTGGGCATGTCGTCAGGTTTGATGAAGTCCAAACTGAACGGCTGGGTTCTGTCTGAGTCCTTTCGAGGGTGATCCGTCTGAGTCCCGTTCATCAGATGGCAAGGTGTTGGGCATGTCACTCGCCAAGTGGTGGAGTTTGGAAATGTGCCGCGAGGTTATTATCAGAAATTTCTTTTGGAGCTCGTATTGTCCGAGGTCAAGGAAGCAACTCGTCTGGATGATCTCATGCGGGCTCCTTGTTGGTCTACGGACTGCATCTTTTTGCTAATGATACTAGGCCACACCCTGGAGAGAAGGCATCAAAATGAGCGCGGGTCACGCGTTGAAGACGATGGTGTTTCAGTTGGAAGTTGCCTACGGATTTCCTACAATTTCATCATGGCGGATGGGCTGTCGTTCTGGTATCTATCTTCGCTGCGAATCTTTCGTGCCGACATTATAGACAATGCGAATGAAGCCCTCTATGTAATAATTCAGACCTCGCTGTTTGAATCGAAGGTGTTCAGCTTCACTGCAAAACTACGGAACAAATAGAGATGACTACGATGTAACTAGATATACTCTTCCCTTTCCGCAGCTACTCTGTTCAAATATGTTCTTTCCCATCAACTATCCAACCAGCCTCAGCGGACCTTCCTGTCAGCAGCATGGTAAATTCCCAGAATCCTATTCCATCTTACCCCCGCCCACATTGGCGCACGACTCAGTTCCACATCCTGAATCCGATCACCTGGTCGAGGCGGGTACCGACACACATGGTCACCGCTCTCATTACCCTCTTGCCGTATTGACATCCGCACATCCCGCTTCTCCGATCCCCTCCTCAGATCCAGACACACTAGTGCTGAGCCATCCTGCATCGATACCTTGACCAAAATCAACCCCGCAGCCACCAGCGTCCTGACTTCAGGCTTGATATCAATCGAGAAGCCGCCAGACGAGTGCCCCTCTCTTCTCGTGAACATCTTGTTATACGGCCCTCGGCTAACAAGCACCGTCTCCGACTCCTTGGTCAGCAAATACAAGTACAGGTCTTGCTCATTTGCCCCTGTAACAGCCCGCAGCTCGCTCAGGCTCCTACACGTCACCCGGCCTAGGAGAAAGTCACGCCACGGCCACTCCGTAACGCGGATGCTCTTTGCGACCAAGATGATGAAACCCGCAAGTAGCCAAGCGAAGGTGGCAATATTGAACGGGTCGACGCCTTCTAGCCGGTCACCGACAGTGAAGCCGCATACTAAGCCGCCGATGACAAGTATGCCTGCGCAAGCCAGAACCGTATACACGTACTTGGCGCACTTGACTCGGACCGCCATCTCTTCTATATCCCACTCGTGACCCTCCTGTGCGAGGCGCTCGCGGCGCTTCTGGACCTCCTCTATGCGCTGTTTGATCGCAGACGTCGAGGCGAGATCCCAGGCTGCTGTGCTGGTAGGAACTTTTGGGTGGGATATTTGGCGATCTGCATGAGCGAGGAGAGAAAGTGAAAGAGGCCGAAAATCGGCTTCAGGCAAGCAGGAGCTACTAGCTGATTGAAAGGTGCGCGTGCGGAGCGAAACCATCGCGGTAAACTCTGGAGGGTTCGGCGTGAGCTTTTCTTCGACGTTGATGGAGAGCAGATCGCCGAGACTGCGCAGCGAGGACTGCAGACGTGAAACTACGTTTGGCGATGTAAGGAGCAAGGGTATCATAACAGCAATGATTTCGCCGAGACTGGTCAGCCGTAACTTGATCGCCTGTTGTTCCATGCCCGGCTCGTCTGGCTCACTGATGCCGTCCTGTAGCTGCATCGTGATGAGGGTTCCACTCTCGAGCTCGTGGGCTTCGATGGAATCCGAATATGTGTCTCGTGACCCAGAGCTAGCCTTGATGCTATCATTACTGCGGTCGGCTTGGGCTTTGCGAATGCTGTTGACGGCGTGCTTTACCTGCGCAAAGGCTAGGTAAGCGTGCTTTGTGAAGCCGAGATAGCTGGATCCCTCAAGCTCCCCACCTCTGTCTTGGTGGACGTAGATAGGCAACGGGCTGTCGGTCGTTCCTCCTTGGTAGGTCACAGTAGAGATGTCGAAGCCGTCAATCGGAAATCCTGACTCGCCACTTGCCATGAGCGGATACACAACGCTGAAGAGACTCGCCGATGTGAACCGGAAAATGGCGGCGCTGTCAGTGAAGTACAGATCCTCCTTGTGGTCTTGCATGTTGATCAGAGCATCGAGCTCTTTTCTGTACTGCGATTGGTGGCCATCACGGTGTTGATACATCGGGCCCATGCCCATTCTCATTCCACCCATGCCCATACCCATGCCACCGCCGCCGTAGTTGTTGTAATTGAAATCATAGTCCCACATGTTATCTCCTGTCTTGTGTTCGTTTCTATGCGCCATGTCGTTTCCCATGCCTTGTGGACCGCCAGTGCCACTAGAAATGCCGGCCTTAGAAGTGTCAAAAGCTTGCATCACGCGTCGCTCCGCCCGGTACTGTTTGCTTGACTCGACAGAACGCGAGGCGTATAGCTCAGGCTTGCGCGCAAGTATCTTCAGCTTTGCGGAGTGCCTGGCTATCCCGGCAAGAGCTCGGCGCTGCCAGGCATCATTCTCGGCACCAGAGACGGCGAAGCGTGCCACAACGGCTGTGATATAGTCGACGAGAATGATGTAGCTTCTTGTGAAATCGCTCACAACATTTGACCCCTTTTTGCTCTTGGAGGGCCAGTTCCCGTTTTGTAGTCGGTTGTTGATAATCGACTCGCTCGTTGACATGGCGGTTTGGTTCTGCAGCCTCTCGTCGTCGGACCGCTGCAGCATCAGCTCGTTATCCAGACGGCATATGTGGAGATTAACCAGGAGTTGGTCGGCTAGCGAGGCCAGGTAGTCGTACGACGACTTGCAGTCGGGCTGCTGGAACAGGCCGTACGTCTTGAAAGCGAAGGCGTCCGGTCCGTCCTTCACGGCGGCCATGAGTCTCTTGACCTCAACCTCCCAGATCTTGTCCTCTTCATCCTCCGAGACGTCATAGAGCGCGAGCTCGTCGAACTTGGGTCTCTTGCTGACAAGTCTAGGGTCTGAGGAGTCGGTTGTAACGACCTGGGGCTCAACTTGGTGGGCTCGCACCGTGCTCAACACATTATCAAGTGTGGTTACGACCGCCGTCGGTCGATATTTTGGAGGCGGCATCGATAGCTGGCGGGTTGCAGTCAGCTTTTCTGGGTCAGCCGACGCCTTGCCGAAGCCTGCGAAGGGCACCTTGAGCAGTGTGCCCCTTTTCTTCGCTTCCACCATGAGGGAGAGACTGAGCGCTGGCAATTCCGGGGAAGATGGCGCGGGAAAATTGGTTTCTTTCGAAACAAATTTGGCAGAAGATAGCAGAGTCCCGATCGAAACCGGTAGACTCAACCAAGTCACTGCTGCTTTCAAATAGGAAGCCACGACCTAGACGTCTTGAAGGCAGCAGCGGACACCCTGAAGTTATGCCCGAACTACTGTGAGCTGCCTCAGTTCCCATTTAGACGACTCGGAAGTGTATCGGTGCAGTCAACTCCCGTGTTAGTAACAGCCAAGGCTGCCTTGTCGCAAAGCCTGATTTCGGATGATCCACGGCAGGATTATCAGCAGGATTGAGGCCTCGCTTCAGCTCCTCGGCCGCAGCACCTCGACAGGTAGTTTTACGTCGCTCTTATAGGTCAGTGACTACCACTTGGCACAGCCCCGCCCCGCGAGTGGCCGGGATTGTTTCGCATCGAGCTTAGTATTTTGTAGCGGTAGTCAATTGCCTGCTGCACTGCAACCGCAATGTTTACAGCGCCCCCATTACTACCCGAAGGATCGTGCTAACCAGACAAGCAGCGGGTGAGGCCTCAACACACACTCACATGGATCCCCGTCAAGATGTCAACGCCCGCCAAGGAATGAGCAAAGGATTTAGGCCTACTACTCCCCCGGGCAGCACCCTAATTATCAACCGAAATGGACAGCATTCGAGTTTCTCAGAATCAAACCTTCTTTTTCTCTGCGTCCCTTTTTCTTAAGCTCGCTTCAGACTGCAGAATCAAGATTTCCATGCATGCAGTATCGCTATGGCTACCATGCAAAGCGATAACCCGATCGCAGACTATGACGAGATTCTGGGCGGCAAATTTGCCTCTCCGGATGTCGACGAGTCTGACGAGGATGCCGATGCCGAGAACGACAATGACCGGACATCATGGAAGCCCGAGCTGAAGAAGGTGGTGCAGATGACCGACGAAGATGGGAATCACCACCTTCTGGGTTTCGAGAACTACAAACCCACGCGTGCTCCTCGGAAACAGCGGAAAGAAAACGCGCCAAAAAAGGAGCCATTTCGAGACTCGGCCATGCTGCTGAAGGCTGTCGTGAGCCGCAATGGCTTCTGGGGCTCAACAATCGACCTCCAACTCGACATCCAGTCGGAAAACCTTCAGCAACTCTTCCGCAAGCACGCCAAGCGTCACAAGGAGCTCAGCCTCGACGCCTCTCCCATCGTCATTGAATACCCGTTCCGCTGTCTATTCTTCCTGCGCTCAAAATTCCAAGAGCTATACGAGGACGGTAAAACGTCGAGTGAGACAAAGAAGGAGCTTCTTCCTTTACTCAGTTTTATCGAAGAGCCCCTCGGCGTCCAGAAGCACATTGAACTCTATGACGATCTTGTGTTGAAGCAGCACCAAATCACTTTCCGCATGATGTGGTCCATTTTCCCACCCTATACGCCTGTCGTGGCCGCCGATCCGGACGAGCCTGACGGTGCAGGTGCTGGATACTTACTGGAGTCCATTGACCTCAAACACGATTCTGAGGATAACACGCCCCGGTGGGAGCTTGGCCTTCTCCACGGACACCACAACGGGTCCGGCTTTCAAATCCGCAAGACGACACACACCATCAACTTCTTTAACGGCAAGAAAGAGATTAGCCTGCGGCAGCTTTCCATCATCCCCCTCCACCTGGTTGAAGAGACTCAGCGGAATACCATCCGCAACCAGCTCATCAAGAGAGGCAGAAAGTATTTCCGGTACTGCAAGGCCGACACCACCTTCATGCACTACAAAGGCCCGGTCAACATGCAGAGCGACGACACCACCGCCAGACTGGGTGCCTGGGGCTCAACGGGCGCCTTGGAGATCGACGAAAGGATCGTTCTCGACCGTACCGCACAGCACAAGGTGGATGGCTTCACCGACAAGTACGGTAGCTACCGAGCCACTTGCCTCGAGGAGTACTTTTCCAGCAATGAGGATGAGAAAACAACATCGCATGCCACACCATCCATTTTCGACCGAGTTACCCTGGCAGATTTGGCAAAGCTCGGCAAGTCCAAGGGCATCGCAGTAGACCAGGAACAAATCAAGGGTCAGAAAGACGCCGTCATGCTGGACCCAACCACATTCACCAAGCCCCAAAGACTGCAGATGACGGAAGAGGATTACTTCATCTGCCAAAACACCACGGTTGGCTTCGCCATGGATCAAAAAGCTTGGGTTTACAATGTCCGCATCTCGTTGCTGACAGAAATCGAGTGGCATGGTGATCCGTTTCGCTTGCTGCAGTTCACACCCGAGGCGAAACGGCTCGTTGAGCGACTGGTAAAAGGGTTCAGTAACCGTGCCGAGGACGTCTACGACGACATAATCAAGGACAAAGGGAAGGGGTTGATCTTCCTGTTGCATGGCCCTCCTGGTCTTGGAAAGACTCTGACGGCAGAAAGTGTGGCCGAAAGTGCCCAGCGTCCACTCTACCGTGTCACAACGGGCGCTCTTAGCACCGATGTTGCAACGTTAGAGAAGCAACTAAGCGACATATTCCGACTAGGAGCACGATGGCGCGCCGTGGTACTTCTCGACGAAGCCGACGTACTGATGAGCAAGCGGACGGTCACAGACCTGACACGCAACGCCATCGTGGCCGTCTTCCTCCGCCTGCTCGAGTACTACCGTGGTATGCTCTTCCTCACAACAAACCGACACGACGACTTCGACGAGGCCTTCCACAGCCGTATCCACCTAACCCTCGAATACGGCGCGTTAACGCCCGCTTGGCGCCAGAACATCTGGAGGGAGCATATTGGCCGTGCGAGCTCAAAGAATAAGAACAAAACCCTGTGGAAGGATGAAATATTTGAGGCGCTTGCGGAGATTGATACGAACGGGAGAGACATTAAGAACTATGCGCGTACGTCGTATGCGTTTGCACAGGCCGAAATGGAGGATCTCACGCTGCAGCATTTGTTGATTGTGCTGGTTAATAATTTACCTGAAGTCAGGAGGAAGAAGCATGAGTTTACGTTTAAGAAGCTGAGGCTGATGGAGAGGGAGTTGCAGGAGGAGATAGAGACACTGAAGAAGGAAAAGGGGGAGGAGACGGAAGAGGGGGCCGGAGGGGAAGCTGAATGGACGGGGGAGGAAAGTGCATGATTGGATGAATTGGTGTTGTCTCTTCAAGGTTGGATTTTACCGTTATTCGGGTCGATTCAAGGCCAGAAACGTTTTCCTCCCTCGCAGATCCCCAGCATTTAGACATCTCGCCACCATTCACTTATCGGTACCCGTTCAATCTGCCCGCCGTCGGCCGGGCAATCCGAGCGAAATTCTTTCAGCATGCTAGGTATCGGGCATAGGGCATAGGGCATACGCATCAGATCGGCGATCCCCCCTTGGCGAAGCCATTCAGACCGGAGCTCTTCGGTGATAAGCACGGCGATTGGCCGAATACACAGTTACACAGCAGCGAGGGAGCATACGGCGCCGGCAGACGTCGTAATAAGCGACCTGACAAATGGCACCTGCATGTTTTTCCGAGCCTCCAATCGGCACTACAAACCCCCGCAGAAGACGCCTACGTCACCTGCATCTGCTTTTTGCTTACTGTACACACAATTTCCATTGTTCCAACGCCCAATAGGCGAGCACAATACATAGGATAAGACCTGGTCGGATGCAACCGCCGCCAAGCTCGATATCTCTTAGAAAGCAAATTATTGGACATCCCAGTGCATCATCCCGTACTGGCGAGAGCTTTGTCCTGACCCCCGCACGATGCCGCCGCGGGTCTATAAAACCGCAGGCGGAAGCCGCTGCTCGCAGTGCAGATCACAGCATCAAAGAGAATTCACCAAGTCCACAACTTCACCTTGAATTCACCACAACCTCACTCCAGATCACCAACTAAACTCACAATCACAATGGCTACCCCCTCCGAGCAAACACTGCTTCTTACAGGCGCCAATAGCTACGTCGGCAGCCACATCATCCAACTCGCCCTCTCCAAAGGCTACCACGTCCGCGGCGTCGTCCGCTCCTCACGCTCCATCCCCGGCATCCTCGCCAAATTCCCCTCCCACGCCTCGCAACTTTCCTTCGCTGAGGTCCCGGACATCACCAACCCGTCCCTCTTCGCGCCCGCCTTTGACTCCCCCCCTCGCCCCATCACCGGCGTAATCCACGTCGCCTCTCCCTTCACCCTGACCGTCTCCTCCAACAAAGCCGACCTCCTCGACCCCGCCATCAACGGCAGCCTCGCCATCCTTTCCGCCACAGCCCAGTACGGCGGTCCCTCCGTCCGCCGCATCATTGTCACCTCCTCCTTCGCCTCCATCCTCGACGTCAACGCCGGCGCCCGCCCGGGATACACCTACACCGAAGCCGACTGGAACCCTATGACCTATGACGAAGCCACCACCGCCCCGGGCCCCGCCGCGTACTGCGCGTCCAAGGCTCTCGCCGAAAAAGCCATGTGGGACTGGGTCGCCGAACACAAACCCCCGTTTGGCCTCGTCGTGGTCAATCCCCCCTGGGTATTCGGCCCGCACGTCGGCGGGATCGAAGACTTGAATCATCTCAATGAGTCGACCCATGCGCTGTACTCGCTTATTGGCGCGAAGGAGGTCCCGCCGCTGGACTTTGCGGGGTTTGTTGACGCAAGGACGCTGGCGGAGGCGCATATCAGTGCGTTTGAGAGTAAGGAGGAGGGCGTGGTCGGGGAGCGGTTCTTGGTGGGTGGGCATTTCGATTGGCAGAGTGTGGCGGATGCGGTGAGGGAGGAGTTACCTGAGTTAAAGGAGCGGATCCCGGTGGGGAACCCGGGGGTGGTGCAGGAGACGTATGTGGTGGATGGGAGTAAGGCGGAGAGGGCGCTGGGGATTAAGTATATTGGGTTGAGGGAGTCGATGAGGGATTCCTATAAGCAGTTGCTAGAGGCGGAGAAGAAGGCTAGTGCGAAGTCGGGCTAAGGGGGTGAGGGGAGGTTATAGCTGGTAGTGATGTTTACAATATTGTAGGTTGGACTTTCTGTGCTGCTGACAATGGTGGTTTCCTATGAGCTGTTACGCGCCGCTCACAGAGATCATGGCCTATGTTTCACGCCAAAAGGATGCGCATTGATTGAATGATAACCAAGCAAAATAGGAGGGGGGGAAAAAGAATGTTTTTCTAGACGCGACAGTGACAACTTGAACCTCGGCGGTCTGTAGGTGAAATGGGAATCTTGGAAAGGAGGCAAAAGAATCGTAAACGCCACTCCACCTGCGTCCTGCCGTGGGTCGAGTTTTGTTTGTGTCAGTGACAGCATTAAGCTAGGTTATAGGTATGTCTACCCGGCGGTGCTAGTGGCTTGAGAGTGATCCCATCTATGAGTGGTTCCATCTGTGAGGGATCGGAGGAGAACAGCTAGAAACCCAACTGGCTGCGAAGGGGTTCTAAAACTTTACGCCCTGTCACGTGTAGAGCGCATCAAAGGGAGTGCCATATTGATTGGACCAGCAGAGGCTGTAGATTTCATTTGTAGTGTAGGTAAGGTGCGAGTTAAGAAGGATTTCAAGTAGGAACCTATCACCTCACCATGACGTGCTATCACAGCCTTCGGTCACTTGGGTTCTGACTGCCCGCCATTGCACACCGGAGTCTGTTACACCAGGTACTTTGAAGGGTAGAGACGTACATCGGTAACGACAGGATGAATTTTAGCACAAAAACCAAACGCAACACCACTCGGTTAAGAGGCCTAACCGTCCAAAGCCCGATCTCATTTACGGAGTGGTCGGGGCTGTAGTGCCGTCGCCCGCCTTCGCATCCCGGTTAGACCCCTTTTTATCTCCGCGGGGAATGACATGTCCATGATCAACGTCTGCGATGCGCCCTAGTAGGGATACAGACATTAGCATCAAGGTGAACTGAAATCTCATGGTTGGGGGGAACCGGAAGTTAGAGGCTTACTTTCGATGTCGGCAGCAGGAGCTGCGGCCACCATAGCGGCGAAAATAGTGACGAGGATGAATGAAACTCGCATTTTTGAGGTTAAGACGGATGGTTGAAGGTACTGGGATGGTCTTCGTAGTAATGTTGGTGGGTGAATGGATGTAAGTTGTTTGCGCTGTAGTTCTAAAGAGCTTCGGAGCCATGGAGCTATCAAGTGCAAGATAAACTTTATATAATACACTTGTCCATGAGGACTTCCCCCATGTGCGTAGTTCGCAGGTCGTTGCGCAAGGCCAAGCATCGAGGCGAGAGAATGGAGGTGGGGTCATGTCAACAGCCTGGTTATCTGAGACGAATCTGGGCACACGAAATTTCCTTTTTCGTTCGCAATCCTGAGCTGGGTTGAGCTGGGGTAAGCTGTGGCTGATTTGTCCTGAGCTTTCCCTGATTCTTCCCTGAGCTGGGGTGATCCCGTATACCGCTGCCGTATAGCCTCAGAGGCCCCTTTTCAGTCCCCCCGGCTAAAATCTCCTACCGATGGAAAGCAGACGACGCGTAATCTGTAAGGATAGCTTCTAGGTAACAATTCCAATTACAATATACACGCATACTGGGTATACGTGTGTGACTCGGGCCGGAAGCCCTATTGTCAAAGCTAAGCAACCTATACCTTATAAAAAACCTAAAATAAATTAAAAGAATCTAATCAAAATAATTTCCAACCTATACTATTACTATGCTATACCAGAGAAGGATGCAGTGCAGATGGGGTCGCTAATAATAATAACAACTTCACCTCTCTATGCTTTTATCACAAGTTATTATCTACTATTAGGGATATATAAGTTGCCTTGTTAAATTTTCAATTTTCGCTAGAGAGATGCTGGAGAAGTTAGTAGCTTTAGCGAATAAATTGTAATAAATTCTGATCTTAATAAAATAGAGTTCCCGACCTCGTCGAAACTTAGGTACGGATAGTTTTCCTAGGTACCTACTTTATTCTGCTGGCAGAAAATTATATAGCGTCTTACTTTCGTTCCTCTGTATTTTGCACTGTTTCTACCGGCAGAATATGAGACCGAGTTCTCGGCCACGAGCCTACATTTTATACCCTCTCGTTGTATCTTTTCTGCTGACAGAATTTACTGCCCCTAGCGACTAAGTTCTTGTAACACGCAGTTATAAGGAAGGCTCTGGAAGCCACTGGAACTAACTACTAGTATATTTGTCAGTAATTTCTACTTAGTTGCCACTAACCTTAAGCTATAAGAAGAGCTCTTTGGCGGAGCCAGAGAGTAAGAAGCAGGCTTTAATTGATCACTTACCTAACCGCTTACTACACAAGCTGCAGTGACTTGCGTTACAGTTCTCTACCGTTACCGTGCGCTGCCGGCAGAATTTACTGCCCAGTCCCAGCGACCAAGTTCTCCACCGTTACCGTGCGCTACCGGCAGAAATTTACCGCCCAGCGTGAGCGACCCAGTTCTCGGCCATGAGCCCATATTTAGTCCCCGTCACGAATCCTGGGCCGCGCGGTCCCAAATTTTGGCTTCAGAATATACCAGTACATGCCACGGGATGGTACAAAATATCCCAGCTTAATATTTGGGATAGTACATGATATTCCAGCTTGGAATTCGGGATGGTACATTATATCCCAACTCAAAATTTGGGATGTTACATAATATACCAGCACCTATAGGATATCCCACAGTATAACAGTACATAACGGGATGCCTAAAATATACCAGTACTGTTGAAGCTGGGAGCCTGACATGGAGCCCCGGAGCCCTTGAACCCCTTTCCACCGTTCAGCTCCGCTGACCAGGGCCCCGGAGCCCCGGGGCCTTAAGTTAGAGTAAGCTGGAGTGAGCGAAGGCTGATTTATTCTAAGTTTCCCCTGGTTCTTCTCTAAGCTAAGGTAATTTTGTATACCGTTACCGGGTTCGATGTACTCGATGGGCGCGATGGGCGCGATGGGCGCAATAGGTGCAAATGTAGTGGGTTGTTTGATGCTGTCAAAGTAGACAAAGGGTTTGGGCGTCTTTCGCTCCCCAAAACCGTAGACAACAAGGCCTGACTCACGGATACGCGAAGCAAGCCGCGTGAAGTCGCTGTCGCTGGAGACCAGGCAGAACCCGTTGAAACGGTTTATGTAGAGCAGATCCATTACGGCGATAATCATGGCGGAATCCGTTACGTTTTTACCCTGTGTGTAAGAAAATTGCTGGATCGGCTGGATGGATAGATTGCGTGAGGAGCTGCTCCTTCTAGCCTTTGAGGTTGACGGACGTAAGCGGTTTCATACTTGGCTACTTCTGCGAGCAGAGCGTTGGCTACGCTGGGCTGCGCATTGTCGGCGTCAATCAGCACGGCGAGTTTGACGTTGGTGTCGGTCGCCATTGCTGCCTGGTGTGTGAACGGTCGATGGGCTCGATGGTGGTGGTCAGCCGCAGGGTTGGGACGGGTGTTGCCGTTGGACATTTGCCAGTGCGCAACTTGGTTTCCTCGCCGTGTGGTGTGTTGTCTCGAACAGCTTTGTCTATATTCGGACTAATCGAGGCCCGATCGGCTTCATTGAGCGCCCAATCTCGAGGGTCTTAGCATTGGCTTTCCGGCCTTTGTTTCACCGGGCCCAAGGCGAAGCAAACTGCACGTGCGGCGTTTGGTTGAGTTTCGGAGAGCATCCTCGCACGGAGCCCAGGGTTCTCAGAGCCTTCCCCGCATTTGTCCGAAGGCCCTTTCCGCATCTTCGACGGCTGGGAGTTTTGTTAGTACGGGCTCCTAGTCCCAGCCTGTCTCTTCAAGCCGTAGTGGTGGTTGGTTGGGAAGGAGGAGAGGAGAGAGATGGAGGCGAATTTGGCGACGTTTCGAAGGGCCTGAGGATGTGCATGGGGATCAAGTGAGTTTCGTCCCAAGAGGTTGTTCAAGGATGCTTATGGGGAACAACAGCTTTGCGAAGGAGATGGCGGAGTAGTATTAGCGCTCTTATTCCGGACGCCGGCCTCGGAGAGGCCCTGGGAAAGATCCGGGGAACTGTTAATCTTGGTCATCAAGCCAAAGCAGAAACTGTTCCTCAAAGGCTCAAGGCGAGTCTCTTAAAGAGAATGTCTATTTGCACCGTAGCCTTCGTCTATTTGTACCGTAACCCTTGAAAAGTGGCCCATGCACTCTACGCCCTGGCACACCAAACAGTCACAAATACGGATGTCCACCCTAAAAGTTCTGTCTAGGCACTAAGAACGCTACTACCGTTATTTACATATTATTTTAGCACATCTTAGCCCACGTACCCCGCTCCTGGCCAGAAACCCCGCACATCATCAATCTGTCAACATAACAAAATGCCTCCTAATATTGTACCAGTCTTACAACGCGAGCTCTTATCGTTACGTTAAAATCTCCAGTTGGTGGAAAGACCTCTGCTCAAATCCATCAAGAAACTGGTATATCTGTACGACAGATCAACTGTATCTATGCTTGAGTTATTAAGCGTGGGTTTGTGTGACGACCCTGCAGGCCGTCACTTGGGCCGGGGCGGCCCGACGGATTCCCCGCAGAAGGAACAGTGCAGAAGGACAGTACATACGGTACTAACGCACTGGGCCAGGGGTGCAAAGACCCGAAGCCCCTACGACCTATCGTTAGTTGATCACCCTGATCTCGCCAAGACCCAGTGATCAGAGTGAGCAGCCAGAAAGGTGATCACCCTGATCACTCCCCAAGAGAGTGAGCGCAGTGATCAAGGTACGAAGTACCTCTTAGATAGTTAGTATAGATAGTCATCATCGTGCCCACGATGGCCGTGAGGGACTCCTGGTTCCTCACGCTAGTATTACATTGTTCATTTGTGTCCTACTGTTCAGACTTCCCTCTGTGCATTATAGTGACAGCGACTTACAGTGACAGTGTACTCTCGTCTAGGAGTGCTAGCTCAACAAGCCGTCTTTGGATCACCCCTCAAGCTTGGCGTCCTGCCATACGCTCTGTCTTATCTTGTCCGGACCCCCCCTTGGGCCCTCGTCAGCTTCGGATTCCAGACCCTAGTACGCTCCGGAATCCCAGTTTTGGGGCACGATGGTTGCCATTGTCACGATTGCTGCTTCGGTGGGGGTGGCGTGGTGGAACGTTCGGGCCGCCAGAGATTGCGGTACCCCTGGGTATGTCTGTTTTTTGCCCCTTTGTGCCCTTTTACATGTGCTCCATTGCCGAGGGACATTCTGGAGAGGCCTTTGATAGCTGAAGTTGACCACTCAATAGACCACCGGGACCGCCGGGACCTCGGGGGCTCCAGGGATTTCGGGGATTTCGGGGAGCGCAGGGAGAGAGGGGGGAGAGGGGGGAGGGCGTGACTCCCACTCTTCGGGACGTCCTCGCGGCCTTCGTCGAGACCACCCTTCGGGACGCCCTCGCCGCCTTTGTCGAGACCACCGCCGGCCCCTTCCAGGCCATGATCGACCTCGCCGCCGCCATCACCGCCGACAGAGAAGCCGCTCTCGCTGATAGACGGGCCGCTCGCCGCGAGAGAGCGAGGGCCCAGGCCTTTTCGGAGAGGGCTGAGGCCGACGCCAACAGGGCCGATGACGCCGCCCGCCGCGCCGCCGAAGACAGGGAGGAGGCCGCCCGCATTCTCGCCGCCGCCCGCCTCCTCGTCGCCGCACCAGCTCCCGGCGCCGCCCCCAGACGTCCTCCCGCCGCCGCCGCCGACGCCGAAGTCCCTGGCTTTCTCCGGCACACAGAGGCGTCCCGCGGCCGTGGTCGGGGCCCGGGCGCGTCGTCTTCTTAGGTGATGGGGGTGGACCAAACCACCCGAAGGAAAGGCGTGGACCTACCACGATAAAAAGGAACCCTGCCTGGATCTGAAGTGCTCGGTGGACCCGGAAACGGGGGAGCAGGATTATCGCCTCTATCGCACTGTCGAAGGTTATTGGTCGCGACCACAGCGAACCATTGTACTAGGGCATGTGCGCAGCTGGCTCAATGGCTGGCGAGGATCCATGCTTTGCCTGCGGGTAAGCTGGGGAGCTGGTGCATCGAAATCCAACCCGTCTCTGCGGCACCCCATGGGGCTTCTGCCAAGTAGAAGAGCGGGCGGTCAGGCAAGGGGGACAGCAAAGTCGTACTCTACCCCTCCGCGTTGGGGCTGTCTGGGTTCATCATTTCCTCCAATACGATGAAGCGAAGTAGAGACGCAAGGGCAACATCCATCACCATCATCATCATCATCCTCTCACCATGATTGGCATTAAACTACCACGGTATCACCAATCAGCGGCATCACCTATCAGCGGCATCATCATTCCAAACATCAGTGGCACCATCCATCGACGGCATCACCTCAACCGTCAGCGGCATCACCATCCCAACCATCAGGGACACCATCCTCCAGGGGCATCACCTATTATCCCATCCATCAAGGGCATCATCTATCACGACATTATCAATTAGCGGCAAGCCGTGTTTCTCTCACTCTTGAATCGACCCGGTTATCGGCGGTCCGGTCCTTAAGTCCACAAACACTCTGCGGCACCCTCGTAGGATCAGTAGACCAGAAGCTTCGAACCGCATCCATCGCGCTGAGACCTTCAATCCCCCCAGTCCTCCAAGCACTTCCACTGGTCGAGCGACCCGGCATTGGAACTGGAGCGATCGGAACGCGGTGCAACCGTCGATCTCAAAGATTCACTGGAAACAAGGCTGGAGACGGGAGTCGACCAAATCTGGGCGAGACTGAACAGGGCTATCAGCGCTCGAGGCTATCGGATCCACTCTCCAACCACCGACCCCACGATTGGCAGGCGGCTCGTCGTTATCGGTGTCGACATTTAGGCTCGTTAGTGAAGGTCAATGGTAGTTCAAGTTATCGCCCACCTCGGCTTTTGAGAAGCTTATTGACTATGAAACAGATGCTTTACGGATGCAATCCACTTTCTACTACTGGACCAAAACTTTATCCATCCGGCCATATCTTGTGGCACAAAAATGGGTCTTCGTCGGACTACAAATTCTCGGGGACCTCGCACAAAACAACCAATTTTTCTTCCTCATCCATCACCATGTCCATCGTCTTTGCTGTGTGGGAATCGATGCAAGTCACGATGAAGCTCACGATGCAGCGGATTTTAGCATCAATACGCCGGCATCTGGACGGCGGCGAAGGCTGGCAGCAACTCAGTGGTGACGTGGAAACCCAAGAGTTCCCCCGAGAGGCCGAGCCAGCTTCCCTCAGGCGTTCCTCCCAGACAGGGGGTTGCCGACTGCCCGAACTGGCATCGGTCGCCGAGACCTGGAAGACGCATCAGGATACCGACAACCGCTGTGAGACGTACGAAGTCGACAACTCTACGTCTAAGAACCTGGCAGCCGATCTCGTAAGGCCCTTTGGCCAATCCACCGGGCGCGGCTTCTCCTTCACTCGTTTTAAGATAGACGGCAGCTATAAGACCCTCATCATGCGGCAACAGGACGTATTTGCACCGTACATGGGGCCCGGCCATACCGTCACCCCGCAGACTCTCTACGAGATCGGCCATGTCATTACCCATGCCGATCCTATTTGCGGTCATCTTTGGTGGAGCGAGGAATATCCGTTTCTTATCCCGCATATAGCTAGCGTGGGTCTCGATTACAAGTTCAGCGACGACGATCCTCGCCAAGTTACTGATTTCTCACTTCCCATAACATCATTGAACGGCCAGAACATCCCCCAGCTGGCGGCGAGCGCCCAGATACAAAAACGACTTCGGTGTGCACTGTTTCACGCAGCTCACTGTATGTGTGCCGATAGTGTCCCATTTGGCGCCGTCCGAAGTTGTCCACGCTGCCATACCGACTATGCCGTCAGCATCGTGCCCGACGCTGTTCCCGGCTGGCCTGAAGCACGACTCTTTGTGTTCACGACGTGGAAGTTCTTGGGTGAGGGCATTGCACAGGACATCTACTGGTCCTCACATATAACATCGGCGCCACCAAGACGGGAATACGGCCTTGGGTATATGCATCTTTACTTCGAGTCGCGGCCCAGGCAGGATTATATCTACAATATCAACATCGAGGACACCCAGGCGCGCGTCGCTTTGGCCCGTCTGACTCGAAGAGACGTTCCACCCGCGTAAATGGCCGTTGAGGTGTTGAATCATGCTGAAACGCCGAGCCTTGATGGAACGCCATGTTACTACGCTTCGGTTGGGTCCATAGTCTGGAACTCTGTCTTCAGGGTTCAGGTTGCATAGGCCGTCACACTCTGAAGAAGGTAAAGGTGCGAGGAGGGCAGAGGCTAAGTGCACAGGGGTTAGGTAGGTAACATGAAAAAATACAAGAAGTAAAGGCGAGGCTGTTCATTTTCAAAATGAGGACCAAATTTTGGCCATCTTTATATATGGGACCAATTCTGGGCCCACTCGGCTAAAGTTGAAGCAGTTCAGCATGCTGCGGCGCAGCGTGCCGAAAATAGTACTTAGCCTGAGCAAAGGTGAGCAAGCCTGAGCAAATCCTGAGCAAAGACTGAGCCGGCCCTGAGCCGGGGTGAGTAGTGTCACGTGGGCGAGGTACAAAAAAGGAAATTTCGCGTGCCCAGATTCGTCTCATATAACAGGCATTATTGCCCTCGTGATGTTGGAGATCCCCCAATGACGTGGGAAAATATTAGCAAATTTCCTGGATAAATGTTTGCGCGTCACTCAGGGCGGAATGAGGTGAGATAATTGATACAGTTGAAATGTTCAGAGTAATGACACCACGACCTTATCTCACATTGTCTGCATCTGTCACCGTGCGAATACCTAGCTGACTCGTCCTCTTGACCAGCCGCACTGGACGCACTGCAGCGCGGCGACGTTGACGATTGGCCGAATGAAGACCCCTTTGTACCTTCTCAATTTTCCTTGCAGCACTCCACTTCGCCCAGCAAGCGCCGACCAGCCCGGTATCGAATCCCATTTCTCCTCCCGGTGGACATCTCACGTTATTCCAGCCCCTCAGGTTGCTCGCGGCTCCTTGACGTAATGGTCCAGGGTAATTAGGCGCGTGTGCGTCCATCCTTGGCCATGCGGGCAAGCGGTATTCTGTCTAGGTAAGAACAACGAGGGTCTGCCCCAGGCTGATGGTTCTTGGCATCCATACTTGGATCAGAATCATACCAAGGTGTTATCATCCGGAGATAAGATGGGGAGCGTGCCGGCGGGCTACTACTAGACGTCTTTGAGAGATCATGTTGTCCACTATGCGGTGCTGTGGAAGAAGCAATTTCGAGTTTTTATGGAAGAAAGAAACGCCATGGATAGCATTGTGGCTGACGAAGAGCACACTATGCACTGCGCGCAGTTTTTGATAGACATGACCGAGGGCGGGGAGGACTACAGGAAAATCCCGATCCGGGTTTTCGTGGGATACGGTGGTTGCTGGATTCGCGAGTAGCTTCGGGGAATCATGTGTAATTATCTATGAGAGCAAGAGGAGTCTAAGCATTTACATTTGCACCACGACGCAACAAGATGGATGTGATCTCCTCAAGACCGTGTTCAACAGCAAGATGCAGGGGAGTGTTCCCTTCGGAGTCCACAGCATTAATATCCACAGCGCCCTTCTCCAACAAAAGACGAACCACTTCCTCGCTCCGTCCGAGGACACCCGAAAAAAGCGCGTTTCGACCCTGGTAGTCTGTCTGGTTTGCATCGGAGGAATGTTCTAGGAGAACTCTCACCACGCTTTCACGCCCGGCTTCAGCGGCAAGCAGCAGCGGCGTTTTCCCATTGCTGTCCTCCTTCGAGACCTCCGCTCCATAATCAAGTAACAGGCGAACAAGCCTGTCGTTTCCCGCAAACGCCGCCCGGTGGAGGGCAGTTTTGACCTTTCTCGTTGGGCACATGGTGTCGTTGCCATCGGTGTTGCCGTCGCTGTTATCCTTGGGGGAGATGCCGCCGTCTGAGCTTTGGAGCGTTGCTTGTTCTGAACTATCCTGCCATGTGCACGTGGGCTCGACAGCTGGTCAGTCTATTCTGGTTCGGAAAATCTCATCATCGAACAGTTGTTGATTTTGGCATTCGTCTTGCATGCTGGCGGGTGGGGATGTGAGCATCGGAATGCTAATCCCGGCGACAACTGCCTCGAGGGCTTTGAGGCGCTGCTTCTGATTTTGCCCTAATATTCATTAAGTTGATTTGTTAAGTTTTCTGCATCAAGACCTCGTCATTGAGGCTCAGTTTCACTTACGGTAATTCTTCTGGGCGAGACGATTTTGTTGTCGCTTCCGCTCTAACTTCTCTTGCTCCCCTCGCAGCGTCTGGTTCGCTTCCACAATCCCTGTCAATGCTGTAAGGGGGCGCGAGCGACAGGTCATATTGCACTTGAAACAAATTCTTCCCTCCTCAAGATTCTAAATGGAGCCTCACATGTCGTGGAATGGAGGCACCCGATGCGTATGGCATCAGCCCCGGGTTCAATGTTAGACGAAGAGGTATATACATACCTAAGTACCACACTACACCGCTTAACCCCCACTGGCACGGGCCGCGTCCCCCGTGATGGGGAGGATGGCCACCCGGAGAAGGCAACCTGGAAGTTGAGTGGAACATGCTGTTGGTTGTAAATTAAAGTCCGAGCAGAGTTGCGCGGGTTGTGAACATGGACATGTTCGCACCAACAAAGTCTTTGCTATTGGCTAAATAGGGCAACCGCTCTACAATCTGCTCAGTCCATGCAGTCAGTGGTCATCGAGGAACAGCGCGACGCGCCCCAGCATCGGGCGACGGGTCGGGAAAATAGCTTGTTTGTTCACCCTGCATCCAATTCTTGTGCCATCGCCGCCGTGAGGTGACCCCTCCATATTCTGAAGGAGCCTTGCCCTAAATTACAGCTGTTTGCTTTTTCTCAGCCCGGCTCGGGGCTTGTTGTTTCCCCGACCTGGTCGCATTTTTGTCTCGGATCAATTACATCGCACACCAATACTTGGAATGCCGTATGTCAATTTCTTGACTGTTCTGAGGATGATGCTCTAGCCAATTTGGTGTTCAACATTACATGTACATGCACTGCTGGTCGTAGGACACACTCCCAGCAAACGTCGCAATCCTCTCTCTGTCTGGCTCGCTCTTCAAGACATCCAAGATCAGTCCCGCACAGTGTTCCATATGCGCGTAATTCCTGTAATACGAGGCATGCGGCCCTTTCTCCTTCACGATTTGCGCTAGGGCAAGGAAGAGAAAGACGCAATGCGCCGTGTGTTCTCGCTGCTCGCCCCACAGCTCAATTTTGTTGTCCAGAGCCTCAATCCACCTTGGGTCCGTCTTCGGCAACGCGAACCGGTGCTGGTTGTCAAGGAAGAAGGTCCAGTTTTCCGCTGCCAAGTACTCATCGTTGGCGTAGTGCGGACAGCTGGGCGGGAACCATGACCATGTGAGCTGATCGAAAGTGCACCCCAGTGACAGTGCTTCTTGAGTGGAATTCCCGCAGTACGATGTATTGGCGGGGCTTGCGGACGGTTCACGGCTTGGTTGGTAGCGCTGGGAGCCAATCCGAGCTACCACTGTTGGGAAATATATTCGCCTGGCTTCTGCAGGAAGCTGAAAAGAAAGCTGTGGATGGTGGTTTGAGCCAGACAACGACTCGGAGTCGATCTCGCCATCTCTGGCGGCTTCGAAATCACGCTTTTGAAGTTCTCGATAACTTGAACCTCTGGCTGGCCAAGTCTTCCATCTGGTGAACATGTTGACTTTGAGATGGAATGATCCAAGATCTAAACAAGAATAGGATGTGAGGGTTAGGTACCTTGGTGACTGATAATCGTAGGCGCGTGCGTCACCTTGATAAGGCAGCAAGCCGTCACCTCAGTTGAGGAAGATTACGGTTGTGAAGCAATGCTGCATCACCTCAGGCCGCCACCCGACACGAAGAGCGCCGACCACGCAAGGCGCTTTCTTGGAAGCAGATTCCGTTGATGCCGCTTACAAGAATGAGGGAGAATTACCCCACCTCATGTAATGGATGGGTGACGTTGGTGTTTTGCCGACAAGCTGTCTCTCCTCATGTGGGTCACACGGCACTGCAACCTCAGCCCCTCCAGGTCACCAACAACAATGACTGAGCCCACCAACGAATAGTGCCGTCCCTGTTGATCTGGAGGCCAGTGGTGCAGGTCAACCTCGCCCCCTTGTTCCGATTATTATCAGTAAAACACATCTGCGAGCAAGGAAGCAATAACATCGAGCAGTCAGCATATCAGCACTCCTTTGATGGCAATTGCCTGATTTTTAGAGCTGCCCGCGCACCACATAACTTTGGTTCTCTGGTCGTTGACATCGCTTCATTCCATCATGGATACCATTTCCTTTCCGCAAAGCCCAAGCCCACCATTGGACGAATCTCACGAGGACGAGCATTTGATCACCCGGGATAAATTGGGAGGTGCTTCAAGTGTGCTTCGAAGGTCAAAAGCCTCCAAAGGTCGACACTCATTTTACTGCTGCTCATTACTTTGCTCTTAGGCTTTGTCTGCAGCACTCATCATATTCGTTATTGTCTGGAGCAAAAGGTCATGTGGTTGCCCGCAACGTATTGCGTCAGCAGAGCGAGGAAGTTTCTGGAGGGAGACTGAGTTTAGTGAGTATTGGTACAATTCTGAGCTGGGAGTTCCAATGCCTGGTCGATATGTCTGGCGCCGTTGACACTGATGATAAAGTTCCGGCCACCGAGGAAATCGCCCCAGTCTACAAACGCGTGCATTTTGGCTCCACAATAAGCTACGACGAGAAAGGGCAACCCTATCGGCCCAAAACAGACCCGCCATATGTTGGCGATTCGTCTCCTGAGATTGAGGAGGCGTGGAAGAGCCTTCAAGGTGGTAAGCTCATGAGAGTTGTATGCCCCACCGGACCAAGCTAAGGTCTCATGTTAGCCCAGTCGATTTTCATAACGCCAGAGGAAAAGAAAAGGTTAGGATTAGACTTGTGGCTGGACCCAGAGACTGGGCTCTATATGGCAGAGTAAGTCTTTGACCCGATTCCCGGCCCTGCTCGATGGTGCTGCATGTGTACCACACTGAACCGTACTCCAAGTCTCGCCGTCTTCCACGATATTCACTGCTTGGACTTCATCCGTAAGCGGATTCCGGTCTATTCGACACTCGACAATGTGACCAAGATGCATTTTGGTAAGCAGATTTCCTTCAGATAATACCGAGGGAGAATGACAAGATACTGAGAGCCTTTTGGGGACAACAGACCACTGCTTCGATGACATTCGACTCTCGGTGATGTGCGCTGCAGACATGACAATGATTCCGATTCGTTGGTCGGAACGGCGCGGCTGGATCTTGCCAATCTTCGATGTCGATCACACTTATAGGGACTATGAGACGCTCAAGCAGTGGTCGCTAGAGCGAGATGCCTCAGACCCTGCCCGATACCCACAAGTCGCAGCCAGAATCAATGCTGAGCGGCTGCGAGTAATGGGGGGCCAAGACTGAACGAGGAAGGCGCCCGCGTTCGGGGTGGTTCAACGTTGGATGGGCGCACCCCCGCTCTCGCACCAGGGTCATGACAGGTGCGGGGGCCCGCCTTGGTTGCCACAGCAGACAATAGGTACATGCCATGAAGTGTAGTCAGGGCAGATACGCCTAGCTGTAATGGAATATGGACATCACCAATTCCCCGCGCCCCATAAAATGGCTGTTTGCGCGTTTCTTTGCAACGAATTCTGCTCCGCCACACATTACATGTCGTGAGAGTCAGGGATTACATCTGACCGACCTACCTACGTAGGTAGTCGGTCGCTAAAAGGAAAAGAGCCGCATCCAAGGATGGTTAGCCTAAAATCAGGCTCGCTTCACCCTCGGCTCACCCCTAGCTCACCCCAGCTCACCATACTACAAAATTGTCAACTTTACGCGACGAGGGACAGGTTTTAGGCCAGATAGGAGTGGCCCATTTCTGGTCCCCCCACTAGAAAACGGTGGTTCCAAGGAATAGACTCGATAGCCAGCGTCTTCATCCTCCTCCGCTTTAAGGTTCTACGCTATAGTACCTGCCTACTACGCAACTGATCTTTCCCCAGCCATAAAAGGCAGCTCAATCCGTCCTTTACTCCCTACCTACCGCACGACTGCTCTTTCCCAGGTGCTGGTTAGATAAAGAGGCAGTTCGATCCTCCTTACCATCTACTACACAAGTTTTCTCTCTCTCGCGTATCCCTTATATCCGTACTTCTCTTCGTACCCTATCGCGCCTTACCGGCCCTCACTCTTCTACCCTATATTGAGTTTAATTTGCTCCATATCATACCTACCTTAACGATACCGCGAAAGAAGAGCGTTGCAAAGTTCTTCGGCCGAGGAAAGGCGAAGGGCTCGGAGAACTGCACGGAAGCAATAGACGGCTCTCAGTAATAGCAAAATCTATATTTCCGATTACGGGCCAACCAAACGGCCAAATAAACCACATCAAGGTCCAACGGCCGCCAAGCCCGCGGCGAGCGCGCGGCCATCCTGCAGAGCGGCGGGCCCATAACCATGACGACCCCCACGGGGACCCGCGCAACCGAGGACACCACGTAGGGGCATATACAAGGACCTCGTGCGCAAGCTCGGCTGCCACGACACAGACGACTCGCTCAAATATCTACGGGGGGTACCCTTTAACACGCTAAGCGGCATCGTCACCAACGAGGGCACCAATTTCGTCTCGCCGCGCGGCAAGGCCTAGGAGTAAGCAGTTTCGAAAGTACCTGACTAACGTATACCCTTCATAAACCCTCCCGGCATAATTTTAACACCGTGGCCCAGATATACAACAGAGCAGCAGCGGAGGAAGATGATACTCAATAAGACGGGTCTTTGTACTAAGCAAGACAATACGAGGCGAGAAGCCTTAGAGTACATAGCCGACCAGCTACACAACTATGTAGATAACGGACGGGCATAACAATATCAAGGTTGTTGAAAATCAGCTGGCCGAGGTCGTAGGCTCGGTGGCCGTACCGGGCAAACTCCCCAACCGATAATATAGAGCTTATTGCCACCCTCGCCTACCGCCTTCCTCAAGTCAGCTTATAGAGTCACCATCAGCGTAATTGGGGGTGAACTCACTTTCCCGGCCAAAAATCTCCATAGATCATAACCCAATTCTCATCCACCTCTCCACTAGGGGCCTTCTCAAACTCCTTACCCAAAGCAGCCACCAGTATCTCCAGCGTCTCCCTATATCCGATCGCAACCACGAGCCCAGATACTACCCAATCGCCAACGGGCTAGATCCCGGAAGAAACTCAGCGGCGTTGGGCAAGAAAAAGGTCGTCTTGAGATCATCGGTGCCGGGTAGGTCCCTAAGGACTTGCGTATTGCTCTCGCGGCCGAAGAGGTGGAGACGCGGCGTCTTGATCGTCGTGCCGTCCGCGGCTAGAGGGAACTTGAAGGACGCAATAACGGCAAGCATCGACTCTTCAAACGTCTGCCAGATGGGAGGGGTTAGCACCGTGCGCTTAGCTAAACTCTTAAGGGGGGGGGGCAAGTACGCAACGTATGACATGGAGCGGAAAGTCCCGGTTGATGGCCACAAATTTAGTGGAGTGTTTGATGATCACGGTCGTGGCTGTAGATGCACCCTCGGCGGGGAAAGGCTTGGCGAGAGTGACGCGGAAGACGAAGTTGGCGGTGCCTCCGTGCAGCTGGGTGATGGAAGGACGGAGCATAGGGAGTCTGCGAGAGCTCCTCGACGATTCTGTCGGCGATTGCCTGTTCCTCGGCTTGGCTGACAGGGGGCAGCCTCTGCGGAAGCGACCCATGGTGGAGATGGAAGATAAAACTAGATTGAGGAGCTTTGGAAATCGGGGCGTGGAACCAGGAGAGTACTACGAAAACTTGGATCCCAACTTGGCCACTCCAAGTTCCGCTGAGCGAGATGCTGACGGCTGTTGTGGCTGTGGAAGTGACGGGAATATTTCCGGTGGGGCCAGCAGAGTCGGTGCGACGATTTTATCCCTGGCGAATTACCGGATTGATGGAGTTTTCGACTCGGCCAGCAGAGTCATCTTTGCCTGGGTTTGTTGAATTTTGTGTATGTCATCGATCTTTGGTGGTGTTTTTTTATTTATTTAACTTTGGTGGCACATGGAGCCGTGGCTGACATCCAGTCGTGGCCGGACTTGCGACAGCAGTTGTTTCAGGGTTACATATACCATGTGGGTAACCGCAGGAGACCGCCATCACGTGATGCAGACGCCATATTCAAGCGTTCATGCGTCATGAGGGGTCTTTCCCTCTCTTTTTTTCCCCTCGGTTTGCAACAAAGCACGATTCCGTCCATTTGCAGAGAATCGCGCAACAACAAGATGTCTAGAACACGGCCCGACATGGAGCCTCGTATCACATCCTTCTTCCAGCGATGCGCAGACGCGCAAGTCGACTTGATCGAGTGGGATCACCCCCTGTTAGCACGCCTGAATTACCCTCTAGTAGTCGACAAGGCAAGTGGCACTTCCTTTCTTATCTGTCCACGTATTGCTGATAAGAATTGACACAGGACTACACATTCCTCGTACCCGATCATGCTCTTCCCAACGCTACGGCTGCTGCTACCGAGTCCGGCCTTCCCGTCGCCGACGAAGGCCTCAGGCGCGGATACTCTTCCGAATACTGTAGTAACGCCAGACGGTTTCTCCTAGGCGATGCGATTTCCGAGTACCATCGCCCACCAGTCCTCGTCCTCGCGCCACTGTCATGGAGTGGCATCTCGACTCGTGACCTCGGACGCCTGCCGCCTACCGCTGAACGCTACCCGACGCCAGTACAGGGACTGAACGTCTACACTGCGTCGCTGCCTGTTGCATGTGCCGCGCTTGTCCGTATTCTATCATCCAAGAGCCTGGTTTGGGAGTGTAGGATCCGTATCGAATCCGATCTGAGGAGCCTACTAGGCTACAACTTCTTCGACATGAGCAAGGAGCACGAGATTAACTATGAAGTGGATGCGAATACCATGACACCTGAAGATGTCGAGGGCTTGAAGGCGGCGGTTTCGACTATCAAGAGCTGGCCATACCCGGCTCAAGACCAGTGGATCAAGGACGCCCTCGAGGAGATGTTGACTGGCGAAATAAGCGGCAACGAGCGTCCTGCTGAGCGGAGGGGGCTTTGGTTATAAGGGGCACAGAGAATGCTAACGCCAACCTCGCTTCGCCTCGCACCTGTGGCCTAAGCTGACTTTGGCAACTGGATTCCCTCTCCCCACGCGCCTGTCCATAGTTACGGCAGCGGCTCTGGAAATTAGAATGGGAATTCCTTCTTCGCACCGAAGTGCCTCCTAGCATCAGTCTCTTCTCGAGGCTGCAAACTATCAGCAGAACTACCAACACATACAGCAGCCTATATCGGCTGCTGGAGTGGCTGTCGTCTAGATGAAGAAAGGAGAAAGAGAAGGCACAGGATAAGCCGAAAACAGATAGCAGCATCCTCCCAGCGGATTCATCAAAAGGTGTAGACAGTGACGGCGACAGTGATAGCGGGAATCGAGGCGATACTATAGAAGCAACAACGACACGGCCGAGAAAAAAGTGCCCACCACCTCTTTGGCTCACGGAAAACTCTCCGTGAGCCACCTCTCTTCCACACACTCTCATACCGCAATACATCACCAGATTATTTCTGATTGCTCGTCCCACACGACCACCTCATTGCCCACAACCAGCAAGCCCACCCTGGCAACTCAGAGCACAGCAACTCGCCAGCCCACCACGGCCCTGGGCTTGCAATTGCTTACGTCAAACAGGGTGACCTGGCACCAGGAGCCTGCAATTCAACTGCAAAAGCCAGCCGGCTCTATCCGTCCAGCGAATGGTGAGTTATCGAGTGCGCGGTAGGCTTAGCGTGGTGTGATCTTGCGGTGGTTGACTTTGCCGTTTCGTGGTGGGCGCTTGCCGTGGTGGGCTTGCTGAGGTGGGGTGGGCTTGCTGTGGTGAGCCTGCCGTGGTGGGCCATGTCAGGTCCTGTTCGGTTTGAAGATATGACGTTCCCAATTCTTCGACGTTCTCTCAAACCCAGGACCGCATGTTGGTTCAGCCCCCTCCGACCTTTCTGTCTTCTACCTCCACTCTATGCCAACATGTCGTCCGACGCGGAGCTTCGCAGAGATGCCGCTGATGCGCTATCTCACATCCTCAGCAGCCACAACATTGCGCATGCCTGGATCGGCGGTTTTGCGCTGCAAGCGCTCGGTGCCACCCGCAACACCACAGACATCGACATAGAGATCGACGTCCCAAGTGTCGATGACATTCACAGCCGAATCGGCCCAATGATCGTCTCGGCAGACCCTCGCTTCTCAATCCACAACCTCAAGCTCTATTTTACCGCTTCTGGATCGGATTGCTTGACTCCTCGTCGTGTACCAATAGAAACTCTTCCCATCGGATCTCTGAATCTCCCCCGTCGTCTACAAGTTGTACCTGACGGTAAGGATTACCTGATAAAGGCCTTCAATCGCTTTTGGATGGACTGAGCTAATGTGAACTGTAGCTACTCTACCAGTCCTGAAGCCTGGAATCTTGATTTTGACCAAGATGAAGCGAGCCTGTCATCTTATCGGTAGCACCCGGCCCCAATCCCAGTCCAAACTAAACACCGATATCGTGGACATCACCTTTCTCGTGAACCTTCTTGTCCAATCACGGGACAAAATCGATTTCACCGGTTACGACGCCCAGTTTCCGGAACGATTGTATGTGGCAGCCCGGGTCATGTTGGATTACTTCCGCGCGAATGATCTGGCTCTTGCAGAAAAGTTGGAGGCTTGTTTTGAGGCAGCAGACTGTGATCGGATTACAGGCTGAGTTTCAGAAATAGAATATCCGTTCCAGGGACAACCTGCCCATGAGCATCTTTTTCATTGTACTGGCTGTCGTGCCAAGGCACTACAGCTGTTAGCAGCTGCCAGCCACTTGGAGCTCGGAGCTCCGCTCCTGGCTCCCTTCTTTTGTACATAAGGTCGGTGCTCCGCACCACCACACGAGCACAAGCTCAAGAATAGAACAAGTCTTCTTCACACTTTCCCCTGAGCTCATGTGGCCTAGCAGTGCTCCCATTGGCGGTATCACACTGGCGCCACTGGCCATTATGGATTTTGTGTAATTGGCAAGGCCGCCTCACGAATGAACGCTGTCAGATAGCACTGCACTCTTGGACACTTTGGAATTGATGGGGGTTGTAACTGTCAGAAGCACGGCACCTTTGATCTTTTTGGGTGATTGTGTGAATGAGCTTGATTGTGTTGCCTGTGTACTTTGTTGTGTGTCTGTGTCTCTCTGGCTCTGCCAGAGAGAGTGCTCATTATAGACTTGTTGTATGACAACGATTACGTCGTAGCAGTGGCTGAGTGGCATAGTCAGCCTAGCTATGCCAGGCTGACAGTCAACCTTCTAGCTAACGAGGTCATAGATTTAACCCTCGACCGGGGGGACCTTTCTTTCTAACAATAATTAGCCCCTTCCTTTTGACAGAAGCATGGCCGAATAACCTCCTCTGTAGCGCCATTCACACGCGCTGAGTCGATTCGAAGGGCTCTCTAGGTAGCAACCAATGGATTCCGGCGCAAAATTTTAGTTACCCACCGCTTACCAATGGCCGTCTCGTCGCCATGTTCAACACAAATACACTGAGCAATCCGCACAATTGCCTAACCTCAGCACAAGCCAGGCGCATGTCTTCTTCGGTGTTGCTCATTTTTAGAATGTAATCAATAGATTCTGAAGTTTTCGAGAGCTTCGGAGTTGTTTTGGAGAAGAAATGGCGGTCAAGAAGGTTAGTGGTTCGGATTCACTTAAGTGTACAGACCATGCGACTTCCA
>Ga0247758_1000638_pt1 | contig 30490 bp, 30 predicted proteins | sample UWRJL156409C4_FD_180950 | JGI IMG/M metagenome (GOLD analysis project Ga0247758, IMG submission 180950) | Plant litter microbial communities from Arlington Agricultural Research Station in Wisconsin, United States - UWRJ-L156-409C-4 | ecosystem: Environmental > Terrestrial > Plant litter >... | reverse complement strand
ACTAGATTCTTCAGAAGAATCGCTATCTGATGATAACTCTTGCAGTGGATGCCCAGCTTGTTTTTTAGCTTCCACGATGTTCTGAATGTTGGAAAAGGTAGTGTTTAGATCCGGTACCACCTTCTTTCTTTTAAGGGGTTTGACGGCATCTAATTAAGCTTACAGGGCCTCGATTGTGCGTTTCTGGGCAGTAATAAGGGCATCTTTGCTTCCAAAGGCTTTTTCTACCTTACTGAAAAGAAGCCTAATAGTCCTGTCGACTTTAATGTTAGATCGTAATTACCGGCCAAGATCTTTAGCCCCTTTAAGGGTAAAAATCTTAATATCTACTACCCTATAATCGTTATAAGTTACTTTTACCAGTGTTAAAGGGGGTTAAGGCTTTATAAATGGCTTTTAGGGGGTAATAAGGGTCTTTTCTCTAATAATATTCCAGTTTATTAACGGCTTCCTTATATTAACTAGCCATAACCTACTTACCTTTTACCCCACCTTATAATTAGACTCTGTAAAAGCTTTAAGTCTAGCCTTATAATAATACTTAAATATAAGGCGTTTTTTAATAACTGTAAATTTACAGAGGTTAACCTAAATATACTAAGAGAGGTATTATTAGTAAGTATATTTTAAAGGGTTAAATATAGTTAAATCTAAGGGTTAAAGGATGTGAGAAGTATGTGTTAGTAAATATAACAGATAAACCTTATTTTAATAACATTTCCACATAAAATTAACTGTAATGTAGCTATTATGGCCATTAAGAATAAGAAGACGGCGCTTAAAAGAGTTACTTAACTTAGTTAAAGGTAGGAAGACTTTTTCTAACCATTCCAGACTAATAACGTTATTAATCCAGCCTTTCTCTATTACAGTGAATTTCCAGTCCCTGTACTTTTTTAAATCTTCCTTAAACCACTAGGTGTTAACGTTTTTCCCTTAAAAAATAATAAGGGGAGGGAGAGTTACACCTGTAATTAAGATACACTTTATAATACTAGTTTAGGTATAAGATTTAGGGTCCCTTTTTTAAGTTAAACGCTTATTAGCAGCTTTAACCACTAAACTGTTATCAGTAATGCCTTTTATAATACCTGTCTTATTAATATTATACTAATTTTATAAAGGAATAGCTAAAATCTAGGGTAGCTAAAGATAATTAAACTAAGGGCGAATAACTTCCTCTATAGCGTAATTAACTTTTACCGAATCAATTCGCTATACTCTTTAAGTCTTTAAAACTGGATTTCTTCGAAGAAAAGCTGTACACCAACCCTTACCGATACGTTTATCATCGCCAGATTTAACGCAGATACGCTGTGCTAACTCCCTGATTATTCTGTGTGTAAGGGGGGCTCTAATGGCCGCCTGTAGCCGAATAAACTCGGTTAACTTAGTCTTAAGAGTTGGTGATAGCCTTATTTCGTGTGCGTGAGTTGCTGGCTTGGGGAGGAGGCCTTGAAGTCGCCATCGTAGGGTAGAGCGTGGAATTCCGTTAAGTCTGGCGATGCGGCTGACGTTGCTGTACCTCCTGGCTGTAAAGCAGGCGTTACGTACGTCATCTTCGGTGTAGGCCATTGGAAGCGATTGATGAAGTAAATTCCAAAGTTTGGAAGAATTTGATGCCATTTTGAAGGAGAAATGGCGGTGTGTTTGGTGTTCGAGAAGATTCGGATCTGTGCTTACAGAAGTGGCCAGTGCGGGGGGTGGCCAGTTCCCCCCCCTTTGACTTACTGGTACCTATCTCTATAGTCTCACCCGACACTTCTTTCTGGCCGAGTCCGTGTTAGTTGCAAATCCTGAGTAAAAGGTGAGCCGCACTAATGGCTGCCTAAGCTGAAGTGAGTCCCGGTTATACTTACTATAATTATAAATGGGCCAGTGAAGTTATAGGGACCATCTTTAGCGTAATAGCCCCCCTATACGTAACGGTTACTTTCACTTATTACATAATTACCCGTTTTCTCTTTTTATTTAAAAACTTACTTGTGAAGATCCTGCGGGCCACCGGACTAGGCTAGGGCAGCCTAAAGGATTCCTATGGACTTGGGGTGGTTTGGTTGGCCTGCGCGCGGCTTGCGCGCAGCGCAGCCGTTATGAGGAGCCCTGAATTGGAATCGTTACCGTGTCACGGCAACGGCAAGAATCAGGGAAAGCTCAGGATCCATCAACTACAGCTCACCCCAGTCCACCCCAGCTCAGGACTACGAACAAAAAAGGAAATTCCATGTGCCCAGATTCGTCGTAGACAACCAGACTGTTTTGTCTTACCGGCGTGCTACCCGAATAGATCATCGTCTCTGCTAGGTTCTCTTGGTTCCCTTTCCCTGGCTAGCCTGGATGAGTGCAATCTATTCTGAGATGTCATCATCTGCGGCAACAAGCGCCAGCTGGTTTGACTGCGCTCTTACCACCCTGAGTTTTGTCTTCCCAGTGGCAACAACTCCTTTCCCCTCATCACCCTGGCCATCCCCCTTTTTCTCGATATAGCTTGCCAAGGCTGTTCCCCCAGCTGACGCTGCCACGACAACGCTCGCGATGTTGTTCAGATCAACATCGCAGATACCTCGCCACCAGCAGGTTCGCCAAGCCTCAAAAACAAAGACCCCGACAAAGAGCACATTGATAGCAAACGCGGCATACACAAACGTCGAACCCCCAAAGCGGATAGCATGCCTGGACACGATAGCCTCCACTACCTGGCTTGAGTTATCAACTATGAGCCTCGCTTCATTGTATGCAATGAGGCTGTTGTCCATGAGGTCTGCGAAGAAGTCCTCCAGACTTCGTAAGAGTGAGTCTTCGTCCTGAGTGGTGTCGTAGGAATCGCTCAGTGCGCGCAAGGAGTTGAGATTCGACCTCAGAGCATGACCTAGCTGGGAGCCCGCTGAGTTCCCGTCATTGTAGCTGATATAGTTATGCTCGGCCGATAGCTCAGCAAGGACAGTATCTGCACTGGAGGGCCAAGCCACCTCAGCAGCCGCCGGCGACACAGTTATTACTCGCGCAGAGACGTTGACAGCAACTTGAAACTCTGCGGCCTTGAAAGAGATCAGACACTGTGTTTTGTCGAATTCGGCAAAGCCGTAACTGTCCGCAGCGTCAGTTTTGTTGTATCCTGGGGCAATAGAAATCCAAGTTGTACGACTGGAACTCTGGTAATCTGAGCCCCAAGACATCATATCGTTTGGGAGGAAGACACTTCTAGTGTAATTGCCGTTGAAGAAATCTACGGTGCCGATTGAAGCGGTTCGCCCTTCGGGAAGAGTACCGGTGGTGATGGTCGTGCAGCTTTGCCCAATGCAATTAAGCCTGAAAGCCGAAGAGAAGTTTCTGGAGCAAGCCACACTCGCGAGAATGCCGTGCTCATGAAACACGAAAGATAAAGGGCTTATCGAGCTAGGAATAGCACTAATCCCGACACTCATCCCGACGCCGTAGCTGCGTCCGAGGTACGAGTATCCCGATAGGTCAAGCTTCGCGCGCACTGAGAGATGCTTGGTAGGTACCCGCGTGCTTGTGGTTGATGCGTGGGCAGCCGAGTATAGCAATGCTGGCCTGAGGGAGTTGAAGCAAAAGTGGAATGACCCATAACTCGCTGCAGACGCTTTCGCAGCACTTGGATCAAGGGCAGTCCCGTTGTGTTGAATGATGGTGCAATGACCTATAAAGCCCGGCCTCTCCTGTGCGCCCGCGTTGAAAAGGGGATTGTTTGACAGACCTACGTCCCCAACAAGGGAGGCCACATAGGGAACGGTGATGTTGACGGGAATTATGGTCGGTGTTATCGCGCCAGACCAGATTGCTGCTGGGACCAACGACAGGACCATGAAAGCGCCGAGGGACAGAAAGTAGGTCCACGGGAGATCCCAGCTGAATGCAGACGAGTTTACAAGGTTGAAAAATTTTAGGCGGTCGAGAGAAAAGCTGCAGCTAGCGGCATAGCGTCGGAAAGAAAGGGCCAAGACGGTACCTAACAGCGTGGTCAGCGGCCTCCTCACGAGTCGGTCTCTTTTCTTTGGGACATACAAAGGGTTGAAATCTGCATGATTCCTAGCGTCTGGGAGCATAGCTGGACAAGAATGTTGACAGTGGGTCTCGCGCTCGAAATTTTGGCTGCGAAAAGTTCTGAGCTTGCCCAGTCCTGGACGTCGAGAATCAAAACTGCCAGGCTGGATGTTGACGAGATGACCAAGCTTGCTATGGCTAGTGCTTTGGACCACTCGGGTCCGTTCATGATATGTGATGGGAAAAGCCACTGTAATTTTTGAAATTAGGGCGATGAGTGATTCGAAATGAAGGTACCGTCTCGAGCTCCAGGCAGGCGCAGAGGTGTTTTGGAGAACCGAGCAGTCTAAATCTTGTTCCTTCTGATGTCAAGGCACCCAAATCCGTTTCTAACACCTGACCTTCACCAAGATTTCTCAGCCACAGACCTGAACAGCAGGCATTTCCAGCCTACAACTTTCGGGCCCCTAGTCTTCCGAGTGGCTGCACTAATAGCGCCATAGGCCCGAACTATAGGACAGTATCTGAGGGCTGGACAGAAGGTGGGCGCCTGCTGTTGGGCTGGGGAGGCTTGGCGACGCAGTTCTTCGGAGGGGCTTGCATTCCAACTGGGGCTCCTCCTGCAATCAACCTCATCAGAACAGCGCCCCCGGCGCCCGCCGGACGCCACAAATATCTGATTCGTGAATTCGCCAAGGAAAATGCGCCTAAGGGAATAGGCTGACGTATTCGTCCTGAGGACTGGATCATGTTGCTGAGCCTGTCAAGCTGTGACACGTCACGCAAGCCGGCTGTTATTCACGCATGATGCCGGGGAAGGGGACAAGAAAGTGCAGCATTCAGCACTCAGCAGGCTCCGGTCGGTCCCCGATATGGTAGCCTGTAGCTAGGCGATTGGCACGAATGCCAGCGGCCATGGAGGGGCCAACCTGCGCTTTCACGTTGCAGGCGCGTCGCCCACTGGATGGGACACGAAGAAGTGTTTCGACCCGCTGAGACGGAGCCAGCCTGGGACATTCATCTGCCCACCATCCTGACGCGCTCTTTTTATCCAGGGACCAGTTGAAGACCGTGGAGTGCGGAAGGGCAATTGAATGGCAAAATGCTCACTCTTTTCCGGCACGCTCGTAAACACAGGTTTGATAAGAATGAGGAAGCGCCTCGACCGGATGCGAGTGTGGTATACGAAGTCTAGGTGGAGCATCAAAGATTCGCGGTCGCGCCGCCAAAGCGCCTGTCTGAGCGGCCCGGGAGAAGAAACAGTGGAATGTTTCCTTCTATAAATTGTATAGTTAGACAATACACTTCACTCCTACACCAACCTCCCCAGGCGTCCTAATAGGCATTACCGGTGCATGCGATGGGCTGTGCTCTTGGGTTGAGGTCCACCATTCTGCACAGGTGCTTGGGGGCGCGATCGCGAATCTTTGACACTGCACCTAGACCTTGTATCCCACAACTCGCATTCGGTCGAGGCGCCTCGCCATTCTCATCAAACCTGTGTTTACGAGCGTGCTGGAAAAGAATGGGCATTTTGAAGTTGCATAGGTAGTTCCATCTTCCGTTTCAGTCACATCCTGACTTCTTGCTGTGGGCCTTGCTAAGGGTGGGATATGGCACGCTGCCGCGGTTGCTGCGCAAGTTCATTGCACATGTCGGTGTAACCGGCGCTTGTGCATCCAGCACGCCAAGGCGAAACGTTCAGTTCGACAAAGTACGTGCACGACACCGAGTCTCAGAACTACGATCAGTCCTAGTGGACCGACGATCGCGGGGCTGGTACGGGCAGGTACCGCGAGGACGCGTGCTCGAGCCAACTCGCCGTGAAGCGCAGAGGGCTCACGCCCACCACGACCATTATGAGCGACGTCCAACTCGACACAGCATAAGACCCCAAGCCACGACCAGCCCGAGCGGACCAGCGATCGCGGGCCTGGTACAAGCAGGCTGTATGGTGGCGGCGTATGGGATCACTCTAGCTCAGGGAAGAATCAGGGGAAGCTCAGGACAAATCAGCCACAGCTCACCCCAGCTCAGGACGACGAACGAAAAAGGAAATTTCGGGCGCCCAGATTCGTCGCAGACAACCGGGCTGTTTCGTACTTTATGTGCGTAACATTACTTACCTTAGCTTACGCTCAGCTCAAGCCTTACTTAGGATTTACTTAAGTAGCGTTTTTTTAAGGTAGTTATGTTGATGAATTCAGGATATTAAACGACGGAAGCAGGAGTGTTTGAAAGAGCTGTAGGCACGAGACTTGGAGGGCAGAGGATAACTCAAGTCTCCAGCGGTCAGGTAAGCAATACGAAAATTTAATAGGTAACTAAACTGCCCATTTTCGGGCCCAAGTCTGGGCCCCACTCGGCTAGAGTTGAAGCAATTCCCAGCATGCTACCGCGAAGTCTGCCGGAAATGGCAATCGGGGTGGGCAAAGGTGAGCAAGCTGAAGCAAACCCTAAGCCAAGCTTGAGCCAGGTTGAGCATTGCCATCTGGACAAGTGTGGCGCATGTGACAGGCGAACCTCCCACTAACAACAGCTTGGGATAGGGTGGACTAATCGTGATATATGTTCTGATCATAGTTAGCATCTTGCCATTTCTCTTGAGAATGTCTATTTGCACTTGACTCGGGTCTATTTGCACTATGAGTCACACAACCACCACACAACCCCAACCCTCGCCCGTACCAGAATGTCCGCCGCATCGCATCCACGGTTGCAAATGCGGCCAAATTTTAACTGAACGCGTGGAATTGAACCTCCTGGATTTTGAAGCTGTTTTGGAGCCTCTTTTCTGTTTGCCCTTATTCTCCGCGTTGATAGTTACCACCGGCGGCATTGCCGTCAGAATCGCTCAGGATTAGAGTTCAAGGCACCATCGCGCGGCAGGCTGTTTCTGGCCACCTGAGCACCCAGTCAGCCCAGGTAATTGTGTGTGAATTAACTACCTACCCTGGGAGTAACAAACGCGAATGCGCGTGATGGTGATGGTGATGGTGATGATGGTAATGGTGATGGTTGTCTGGTTTGTGGGTGTGGTCAACTAGTGAAGGTTAGGGTTTGTCATAGGGGGTCATAGTGCAAATAGACGTTCTCATTCTCTATTACTGGCATCTAGTGATCACTAGCTTCACATTCCTATAGCGTCTAGATTGGGGTATCTAGAAGGGTGTTGTGGAGCATCTGCTCATGCTGCAAGAAATGAAAGAAAATTTATTTGAAGGGTAGAAAGCAGGCGCATACACGGCATCGGCGACATGACGCTACACGTATTCCTGGGCCAGCTCAACTACAATTTCAATGATACAACTCCTAGAGAGTTCATTGCTCCTCTTCATTTTATCGTAGTAAATTACTATCTCACGCTCTCATCTCTTACAAACACTTTTACCCCGTTCTCCAATGCCCGCATTTTGTCACCACAGTTGGATAGCGCAAGACCTTCGAGAAGCTTGTGCAGGAATACGAAGCTAGAGCATGGAAAATTAGCCGGCCCTGTTTTCCCCCGCGTCTGACGCATCGACGCCCCGCCAGTTGGGGTGGGTGGCGGGGTAATTAATTTGTTTTCCGGGGACCTCGGTTTGAGTGCGACCTCTACCTATCAGCTCTCCATCTTGACACGGTTACCGGGCCTTATTAACGAATGAAGCTAAAGAAGACTGCGACCTCAAGGCACAGCGCGGATATTGCCTCGTCGCTGCCTAGCGTCCCCGCCAATTTACCAGAAGGGCGTGGGTCCTGCCCACCTGTCGGTTTTATTTATCACTCGAAATACCAAAACTCCTGACTTTCAATGGGCTAGCTCAGTTATTAGCCAACAAAGACCGCTATGTCCCCTGACTTACCCTTCGCCTGGACCCCAGGCCCGAACATAGACATAGACCCAATATCACCGCCATTATCTCTATGGGGTAGTAGTTCCATGTACGTACGGGATGAGCGAAAGAAGCCGGAAAAAAGAATCTATCACTGACAAAGCGCTCCGCAGCGACCCGCGAATCGGAGGGATCCGCGGTGCTGTTCAACTAGCCCAGTCTGGCATCATTCAGTCTGTTCTAGCAGCCGCGGTCGCGATGTGGGCGATAGGACATGCAACTACTTGTTCCAGGTCTGGGGCTACGGTTTCCAGGCAAAAGGCTTCCAGGATTCGCCTGCCTTTCGAGACTTGTTCCCAGACCGCTCGCGGGGCTGCGTTGGCATTTCTCACTGCCGCTGCATCCCAGAATTCCCGCCAATGGCCAAACGTCCTGACTTCGGGACTCGCTTTCCTCCTCGGTCTTGGACGTTTGTTCAGCGGTGCAGAATGGCGACACGTTGCCTTGCATCAGCTCAACGTCCTGCTGGTCGCCACCCTGGTCGTGCTGCTGGCTTCCGACTTTCTCCCGCTCCTCGAGGTGGGTCACGACTTCCAGGTGGATCGTCCGCTAGCAGGCGCATTCGGTAGCCTCGCGGCTGCAGTGCTCATTGCCTTCGTTACGCCCAGAGAATGGCTTGCTCCGAACCTAGTCAACCAGACGCCCTTCAAGCTTCCCGAAGCCAAGCCCAGCCCCGAAGAAACCTGCAGCTGGTTCGTGTCCATCATAACCTTCCAGTGGATCTCGCCACTCGTGTGGAAAGGGTGGCGTGTGCCCGTTGAGTTAGACGACTTGCCTAGCCTGCCTTGGTACGACGAGCCGCTCTGGGTTCTATCCAACCTCCTTAAGGCACGGACAAAATACAAGAAATCGCTTTGGACCATCTTGCGCTTCCAGCGCACAGAGATCTTGACAATGTCAGCGTGGATCGTCGTGGACTTTTCGATGGAGCTGGTAGGCCCCTTCGCCATGTACCAGCTTCTCGAATACATTGCCGCCCCAGAGGAAGCCAGCTTGCATCCCTCAGTATGGATCTTCCTTCTATTCGCCGGGCCCATGATGAGAACTATTGCCTTTAACCAATATGTCTTTACATCCACTCGACTTATTGTTCGGATCAGGTCGGGCATCACCCAAGAGCTTTACCATAAGGCCATGTCTTCGTTGGAGCCCGAGGACGACTTCATCAATCAGGCCACAGCCAAGGATGCGGGAAAACGGCAATCCGCAACTACAAAGGCAGGGCGGATGGCCAATTTGATGGCCAGTGATACCGACGCCATAGTTCGGGCTCGAGATATTGTGAGGGCAGGGATTGGTGTGCCTGTTGGCGTCGTTATCACCGTCATCGGGCTTTATCAGGTATGTCACTTTTGCGTAAAAACCCACCTGCCCCGCAGGGTAGTATGGCTTCTGAGCATCTTGAACTGACTTCCCATCTTCTGGGGACGTAACAGATAGTTGGATGGACGAGCCTTGTCGGCATTTCATTCTTGGTTCTGACGGCTCCCCTCCCGACGTGGCTCGCTAGGAAGATGAATCATGTGCAGCGCAGGATCAAGTTGGCTCAGGACTCACGCATTTCTTTGATATCCGAGTACCTCCGGTCCATCAAAGCGATCAAATATTTTGCCTGGGAAGATCCCATCGTCGAACGCGTACAGGAAGCTCGGGCAAAAGAACTAAAGGAAATATGGCGGCTGGTGGTTCTGAATATTCTTATCGGAGTAAGTACCTTCCCTCCCCTCCCCCTCCTCCTCCCCCTCAGGCTGCATCGGGCTAGCAGACATGCCGCGCTTAACATTGAGAGGAGAGGAACCAAGCTGATGGCTTTGATAGCAAATTGCTGCGTTGATCCCCGTCATCACGTTGCTAACGATCTTTGGCCTTTACGTAGGAGTGGTCCAACAGCCACTCACGGCTGCGGTCGCATTTACCACATCCACTCTGACCCTGACGCTCAAGCGGAACCTCGGCCTGGTGGCCTTTATGACCCGGAACGCGAGCGAAGCTCTGGTATCGCTTGAGCGACTTGACAGATATTTCTCATCCGCCGAGCCCTTGATCCGATTTCCGGTCGGTCCGCTCAAGATTCAGGCTGCGACATTCCGCCGTTCAAAGAAAGAAACGTCTTTCCGCCTCCGGGATATTTCCATCGACTTTGTTGATGGCGGACTCAATATCGTATCTGGCAAGAGCGGCAGTGGGAAAACGAGCCTCATCCTCTCCATCCTGGGCGAATTAGCACTCGAATCTGGGAGCGTTACGAGACCTAGCGACGTCGCGTTTGCCTCGCAAACCCCGTGGCTCCAGAACAAGACGATCCGGGAAAATATCGTCTTCAACGCTCCGTTCGAGCAGGCGAGATACGATCGCATCATAGAGGCATGCTGCTTACCGTTGGATTTGGAGGAACTTCCGTCCGGCGATCAGACAGAAGTGGGCGAGGATGGGACAGCATTATCCGGAGGCCAAAAGTCACGCATCGCCCTTGCACGAGCGCTATACTCAAAGACCCCACTGCTACTTCTCGACGACATCTTCTCGACGCTCGACACAAAAACTACCGCGGAGGTATGGAAGCTCTGCTTCTGCAGCGATATGCTGAAGGGGAGGACAGTTGTGCTGGTAACTCAGATACCATGGCTGGCGCCGCAGGCTGATCTCGCCATTACGATGGAGGATGGCATGGTCAAGGCTATCGAGCAGAACCTGGGGGTAATCCGCAAGCCAGTACGGCTCGAATTAGTCCAAGATATTGGAGGGAGCAGTGACGGGGACGCCGCCGAGGCACGGATCGCAGAGGCCAAACAATTGCAGCCAGCAGACAAGCGTAACGATATTGCCAGCGAGATGGAAGCGAGCGGAGGCATCACGCGGTTTACCAGTAAGAAAAAAAAAGAACGAGAAAAAAACTCCTCATCGCCGCCCCCTAAGTTATCTTCTCTGATGGTCTGACAAGGTTCTTGATAGTCTTCCGCTACATGCTTTACTTTGGCGGCATCCTTCATCTCAGCGTCGCTCTCTTCCTGACGGTTCTAGTCAATACCATTGCTCTTGCCACAACATATTGGCTCTCGATATGGGTGGATGCCTATGAAACGGGGGGCGAAAACATCAATGTGGCGTTTTACGCGGGCATCTACGCGTTAGTTATCAACATGCTTGCCGCGACGGAAGGGATTACCAGTGCTGTATATCAGCGGGGGGCTTGGGTTGCGGGCCGTCGACTGCACGCAGCTATGATGCGTGCGGTAATGGGTGCTCCGCTCTCCTGGTGGAAGGATGTGCCCGTTGGCCGTGTCATCAACCGGTTTAGCCAGGATATTAAGTCGCTGTACGTTACTTCCTCCTCCATGTCTTTTGTGTTGCTAGGCATATATATGGTGGTCCCATGGATGGGACAGGTCTCGGGACTTCCGCAGATAGGGGGCCTTGAACTGACTCTCCCTGAAACGCCATAATAGGGATACCGCATTAGGCCGCATGGTTTCCGCGAGCCTCGACACGCTGGTTCGACTTTTCTTCCAACTTGGCGCCGTGAGCTCTATTCTCCCCATCTTCATGCTTCCGGCGCTGGGGACGGTTACCATCGGCATCGTTTTTGGCGAAATGTACACTCGCACGGCTGTTACCGTGAGACGCCTCCTCTCGTCCAGCCGGAGCCCGGTCTTCTCGCACTTTGGCGATACCATGAATGGCCTCGCGGTCATCCGCGCCAGTAAAGGGATGCCCGGGATATTCTGCCATCAGCTAGCCGACAAGATCCGGCCCTATGCGAGAGCAGAGGAAGCGACCTACAACCTCAACCGCTGGGTAGCTATCCGGATCGACTTCATCACCGCACTGGTTTTGATGTCCGCTGGCATCATTGCGATCTGGAAAGCCGATGTTTTGAAAGCCGGCCAGGTGGGCTTCTCCCTTTCCAGCGCCACCCGGCTGAGCTTCGTAATCCTAAACCTCGTGCGGAATATGAATGACTTGGAAGTTGAGATGCAGAGTGTGAGTTGCTATTTCTCATACTTCTATCTGTCCCATGTTATCTAGGAGACTGACTGGGACAGTTCCATCGTGTTGAGGAATACGTCAAAATCGAGCCGGAGGAGGAGCAGGAGATTGCTGAAGCGGAGCATGAGCTAGAGGATAATAATGTTGACGTTGTTAGCGGAGCCAGCAACCTTCGCAATGACTGGCCGCAGGCCGGCTCCATCGAGTTCCGGAACGTCACAGTCCGTTATCACCTCCAAGGGCCGGATATTCTTAAAGACATCAACTTGAAATTTACCGCCGGTCAGCGCGTCGCTATAGTCGGACGAACCGGCTCGGGGAAAAGCACGGTACGTTGTCGTCGTTGCCAAACATTTCCGCGGAAAGATATAAATTGCTAAGCCTGGTTCCTAGCTTGTTTCATCTCTGCTCCGCTTTACTCATATTGTATCCGGGCAAATTTTGTACGACGGGGTTGATATTACCCACGTAGCGCGCAAAAGACTTCGCCAGGCGATCACCATAATCCCCCAGGACGCTGTGCTGTTCAACGGCACGGTCCAAACCAATCTCGATCCCTCCGCCACGGTGCCCGTGGATGTGCTGGAGAGGACGCTCCAGTCCTGCAGCGGAATCGCCTCTTTCCATTACAGCCAGGGCGGCGAAGGCGAGTCCGACGCTCAACATAACGGTGAAAGCGGCACAGCAGCAGCAGCAGCAACAACTACCGAGGCCGCAGAGCATACTACTCCTCTCTCCCACGCTGGTGGCGTCGGCAACGGTGCAGTCGGCAACGGTGCAGTCGGCACATGGCACAACCCTACGCCAATGGTGGGGAAGCTTTCACTCACGACAAAGGTCCAACCCAACGGCGAAAATTTCAGCCACGGCCAGCGCCAGCTGTTGTCCCTCTGCCGCGCGCTGATCCGTGGAAGCAAGCTCATGCTGCTCGACGAGGCGACGGCGAGCATGGACTACCACACGGATTCCGGTGTGCAGGCGGTGCTGCGGGAGGAGCTGCGCGACAGCACCAAGGACGGGGCCGGGGCACGCACGCTGGTCACGATCGCGCATCGCCTGCGCACCATCATTGACTACGACCAGGTCGTGGTTATGGGGGGCGGGCGAGTGCTGGAGATGGGCACGCCCAGAGAGCTGTACACGCGGGGAGGTCAGTTTACCGAGCTGGTGCGGCAGAGCGGAGAGGGCGCAGAGTTGGTAGCATACTGGAGGGGAGCGGAGGATATTCCGACAGATCTGTAGCTTTTCTTCTACCGTTGAGACTTGGTAGATTAGAGGCTGGGCGACGGAGTCACGCACGAGCCAACCCTGTAAGCGGTTTATCAGTTTCTACATGTAGCAGGCAGGAACGTTTTGGTACTGCTGTTCTCGGTATGTGATACTTACATGTTGTGTCATCTTTCTGGCGTATTGTCGCAAACTACCGCGCTGCACTAAAAAGCGCAGAACGTTCAATTGCTTGATGCAGTGGTAGTTGCTGTTTATCTGACACTAACCTCCACACAATGTCCTCTCACAAAACCTAGTAGTAACCTGTGGGGTCGGGCAGGGCAAAATCGAGGCAGAAGCCAGTGGGACTTCTCAGATAATGTGGACGGTACGCTCTGCAGGTGGTTGGTAGCTCCGTCGAAAAGGAATCAGTTCAAACTAACCCATTATATGCGAGTTTGGATAGCCAGATGCTGTAATCGATGTGGTGTTCTGGAATTGTGTCTCCGTTATGTATATCTTATGGTATTCACGGCGCCGCTGAGCCGAAATCAGCCGCCCGCTGATCGAAGCCCCATATTAAACCCTAACCCTACTACACCGCTACCGGCGAAATTCGCGAATATTTACGGTAGCTCCGGTGTGGCCGCCGTGCTTATTTCCGGATATCTATGGCACCGGCTGATTCGGCCGCTGATTCGTCACGGCCCCCGGAGCCTCCACTATAGTACAGGGCGCTAATGCGCCGTGGCCACACCACTACAGCGGGGCCAGTGCCGTAAGCAACCGCTAATCGCGCCTTTCAGGGAGTTTAGCCCCCCCCCGCTCCGCTCCAACTCTCCGTCCCTAACCTTCTCTTCTTTCCGGTACTGTAGGCTGGCCTCTTTTGCGCTATGGCTCCCTGGAAGCGACGAGCGCCGGCTTTAACGCTGGCGCCGGCTGGGCTATCGATCACGGTAGCTGGATCGGCCAGTACGGAACAACCCCTAGCTGGCTAAAAGGGGCTAGCGCAAGCAAGGATTCCAGCGGCGCGGCCGGAACGCGTTATCGTTAACAATGCCGAGCTCCGGGCCAACGCGTAGAATATCCTCACTATGATCAAAGCGGCGCGGCCGAAGAACACGTCGTCAGTATACGAGCTAAAGCAGGAAGAATTCTAGCAGTTCTGCTGGCAGAAACAGTACCAAGACAGTAAGACAGTAACGGAAAATAAGCTCCTTCTTTTCCTTATTAAGGAGGTTATAAATCAGCTGTTACAGTTACGGAGCCGGAAGGCCGACGGCAATATACTGCTCTTAGAGACTTAGCTTACCTAACAGTCAGTTCGGACCTACGTTACTACCATTACCAACCTTTACCGATCGTAACGAGCCCTTAGTATAAACACCTACCCTTTACCCCAAGAGGATAACGCCTAAGAGTATATTAAATCTCTCTAACGCCGTGATACGGAGTAGTAAAAAGCTAATTACGTTAATAAAGGCTAAGATACCGTTTTTAACAGCTATTTAAAGGATAACCTTAAGCAGGTTACTAGGGAGTTATAGGGCCATACTAGCTAGTTAACTAAATACCACTTCTAGACTTTAGCCGATATGCTTCTTAGCTACTATATACTTACCTATAGCAGTAACCGCTAAAGCCTTAAGATCTCAGACCTCTTTACATTTAAATTTGCTAATAAGGGGCTTACTTAATATATACCGCTTATTACCATTACGTAGGCCGGAAAGCAGAACTAACACGGCCGTTTAGAAACTGCCAGTACCCTTTAAAGCTAAGACCCGCTTATTTACATTCTCAGTGCAGTAACCTTCTACCTCCTGTACTGGTAGGACTTTACCGATAAGCTATTTCCCTATTTTAAAAACCAAGCGTAATAGTACGATATTTAGCTATTAAAAAGCACTAAGGCTAGCCCCACCTCTACGTTAACGTATAATAATTAGCAGGATTAAGTTATTAAAGCGTTTACGTACGCCGGTATCCAGTTAAATAAAAAGACCTACGTTAGCCGAAGCTCCAGAGCGAAGATAGTAGAGCTAAAAAGAGTAAGTAAGGCGCAGATTTACCACGCCAGCTAGTAGAACTAGGAGTAAATAGTTAGCTGTTACCTAAATTCACTACCTTAAAAGTTTATACGGATTATAGCCAGCTATCTAATGTAAATAAGGGGGTTTAAGATACGCTAAAACCAAACGCCACCTCTAGACTCGCTGTTAACGTTAATCTAGCCGGAATTAAACTAATAAGTAGATAAGTTCAACCCTAGCCCAGAGTAAATAAACAACCTTACAGTAACCAGCTTTATAAGCTTATTATTCTACCTCTAAGAGGTAATTTTAGAAGACTTAGTACTGTTAATGCACTAGTTTCCAGAATCCGCTATATAGAACTATCTAGTATTCCAGTATAAAGACTACTAGCTGTATACGTACCGCGTAACGGTAATAATAAAAGAAGGCGAGCGGCTAAGCTAGTTAGCCGTTCTGACACAGGCTTTACCGGTCTTTACTAACTACCTAAAGACAGCCGAAACCTAGAGCGAGGTAAAGATATCGGAGCTTTCAGCAACCCTGACGGCCAAGGTTCATACGGTGGCAGAACGGCTAGCCGGAACCTACCAGTCTTCCTTACGCGACCTCCTTGCCGAAAGCGTTTTCCAGCTGCAACCACCACCAGCACTAGCACTAGTATCGGCTCCAGCACTAATAATAATACCAGCTCCAGCTCCGGCGTTAGCACTAGTATTACTATCAGAAAGCCGGTTAAGCCACTCCAGCCAGTTAAGCCCAGAGCCGGAGACTACAAGGCTGCCAAAACACCGCATAAGCCAGGCTGTCAAGACTGTAAATAACCTCTAGCGCAAGTGGACTACTAGCTTACGGGGTAGCCCTTTAATCACGGTTTTGGATAATCGGTAGGAGAGCCGGTAGCGTGCTGGCCGTCAAGCTGAAGTTTAGTAGTATTCTTTACGGCTGGAAATTATCTGAGAGATTCGGTAAGTTACCGGCTTACGGCAGTTAAGCGAGGAATCGGCAATGTTCTTTGTTGCGGCCGAACAACGGCAATCTAACTGTTCTCTGGATTTGTATTGCAAACGGCTCCGCGCTAACAGGAAGACAAGAGAGGCCAGCGCCGGCGATAAGAAGGGTGGCCGGCCGGCGCGATAACGGCACGGCGCTGGCGGTAATAAGCCTTCCGTAGATAGATTTAGTAATTAAACCGTTATTATAATACAGTTTAGGCCTGAAAACGCTGTTTACTGCGTAGATTGCGCGCAATTACGCGCAATTGCTTATGTTCAGGGGCTCAGGGGCTAAAAAATCGTATATATAACCCTAACCCTACTCAGACGTAGACATCCTTAGGATATTTCCGGTCGCTAAGGGCACGGCCCCTTTTTGGCTGCGAGGTGGCGCTCAGCGGCTGAATCAGCCACCAATTGGCCGCCGTAGATATACTCTTGCCGTGTCCATCCAATCACCCACTCCATTGTCCAGGTATGTCCGATATATGACCATCCAATACGATCCAAAAAGGTAGGTAAAAGCCAAGTTTCCGAGCCGAGACGGTAAAATACACAGTGGAGAACACCGACAAAGAAGAAGTATACAATGGCCCACCGAAGAAGGATGTCGACAAAGCAATGCATCCTCCGAGAAAGAGACCAACTACCATCCACCGCGCGGCTCCCAAAGACAAGAAGCCATGTAATGCTTGACACAGCTAGCGTGCGGAGCATCATCACCAGTACCAGCGAGCTATATAACTCCGCATGGGGGCCGGTGTTCCATAATACATGTACTGCCTGCGCTGTAGAAAATACCAGTGTGGAGGCCCTGATGCCGCAACGTAGTCCAGTAAGTTAGCTCTTAATGGGGGTGTGAGGGAGATTTGCAAAACGGGCAAAGTGCGATGTGCGACGTACCAAGCGAGATAAGTGAGCCCATCTTCGTTGGAGAATACTGGGCGAATTACGAATGGCATTGTGATCAACGTCCTCGAATTGTGGGTGGAAGTGGATGGATAGGATGACCGATCGCTACCTAGAAAACTGAGCACTGAGGAAAAGTATCATAAGGTACCTTAGAGATAACTGGGATGGATGCACAGATTCTAATGGTAACTCCCTTGCTGTTTAGCTTTAGAAGTCACAGCGTTTGGTCATGTTAGGGCCGAGGTACCTTATTCCCCTACCCATAAAAGCAAGACCGAATATATGGTTTTGTACGCCGTACGTTGACCCACACTGGGACGACGCTCTGCGGCGGCTGCAGAGGCTCACACGTCCATTCAGGTTATAAAACAATCACAACAACCTGGGATCCGCGCGGCGATATGATATAATCGCATTTTATTTTTCCATGAATTTGAAACAGCACCTGAGCATAAAACAACAACTTTTGAACATTCCCATCAAACACTACCCTACAAACCCAATCACGCAGCAGGAGTAGGAGTTGCCTGTGGTGTCCACACCGTATAGTAGACCGTCGCCGGGGGCTCCTCACTCTCTTCCTCGCCTCCATCACCGCCCTCCTCCTCGCCACCCTCCTCCTCGCCACCCTCCTCCTCTCCCAAATCCGGGATGACAACCCCGTCATCCGACCCCTCATCCTCTCCTTCCTCTTCTCCGTCTCCACCACCTCCAAAGCCACCACCGCCGCCCCATCCCCCAGCACCACCACCACCTTGATTTCCACCTCCAAATCCTCCTCCACCGCCGCGTCCAGGTGCAGCACCACCTCCACCACCACCACCTCCCCAACCTCCGCCGCCGCCACCTCCGAAACCTCCTCCTCTACCAGCGCCGCCACCCCGTCCGCCGCCTCCACCGCCACGCTGGCGAGCGGCTAGATCATGCGGGGCATCGGCTTTGGCGTCGGTGTTGACGTGCACGACGGCCGCGGTGCACTGCAGGCCGAGAGCTAGCAGAGAGAGGAGGAGGGAGATGGTTGGTTTCATTTTGTTGATTTGGGGTTGTTTGGGTGGTTTGGGTGACGAAAGTGATTTGGGTGAAGTCTGTAACTTGGATTTAGACCTCGACTTGGGTTTTAAGGTCTCGAGTCCAGGGGCTGATGATGCCAGTCACAGGGACTTGGCTTTGAGGGTAAGAGATGAAAGCCGTGGGAGCTTTGGACTAGCGTGTCAAGAGGTGGGCTTTCTTGGCGGGGACGCGAAGGGGGTTTATATCTGTTTCTTTTCTGTCTTATTACATGCTACAGTGCTTGTTTCCCCACCGGGTGCAGCCTCCGCACGGAATTCTCTGTTCTGGCCACGTAACGTGCCTTGCGAGTCCTGCTACGTTCCGGCTGCTGCAGTTTTTTGAGCAGGTATGGCGCGTCGTTGCGTCATCTGGGAGCTCATATCACCCGGTTGGTCCGGCCATGAGCGGAACGTGGAGGGGAATGTGGAAGCGAGCAAAGTCCATACCACAGCTGGCGTAAGCGACCATGGTGAGATCGACCAGGGAAATGGTTGTATATCGGCAGTTCAACATGATCGACAACAGATGGGTGCGGATGGAATGTTTCTTGCCCCTAAAATGCGGAGGGTAGTAGCCGAATCAGGGGCTGGCGACACAAGCTTTTTTCCCGGCGGCATGCAACACTGGCAGTCTAGGGAGGTCAGCTACTGCAGTGTCAATAATTTGAGAGGCAGCCGAATTCCCACACTCGCAAAGCAACGATGCCAAGTGCAAACTTCTGCGCCAACAATCGTATTCCCCGGATTCTCTGCCGGGACAAGCAAATGGAACATCGGGCGACGCGTCCCTCCTCCAGCACAGCCATTCGCATCGTAAGGCATTAAGTGCTCTAATTATTCGTAATTGCATCAAGCTTAGCCAAGGGCGGGAGCCCAGTCTCGGCTCTCGGTTGCGTTCCCCAAGTGCCGATGCCGACTGGCAATTTTGCCGGTCTAGACCAACCTAGGTCCATTTCAAGGCCACACCCGGAGATATTAAGACTTGCTCTGAATAACAGTCCCGTGGCCTAGAGTATCAAAACAATGCCATCCACTTTACCTTCATCATGGGCCTTCTCACATCAGTCATGTGGCGCGGAACTTGAATATCAAACAAAACAAACAACAACTTCCGGTTCATGCTGACCATAGGCCCTCTGCCACCTGTCATTTAACTAATACAACAAGGTCGTGTGGTCTAGTGGTTATGACATCTGCTTTACAAATTCTTGACTGAATTAAATCCGCAGTTGATCGCAGGTTCGATCCCTGCCACGATCAATTGTTCCAGCTTGAGTGGATATCCGCTTTCGTTTTTGCCTGCCTTCGACAGCCCCTCGCAGACGTAAATAGTAAACAGCACCCGTTCACTCGAATGACTTTTTGTTTGAACATTGGCGATTGCATGGTCGCGGGAGGCATGCTTGATTCGACCAAAAACCTCCTGCTTCAAGTTCAAGTTCCTTCTTGTTTTAAGCGCCCTGGTGGCACCCAATCATCATTGCAGCTGGGAGTTCTTTTCTTGCTCTACATCGTCCAATTGTGCACTAGCATTCACCTTGGGTTGGGCGTGGTCACCTGATTTAGGCACCCAGGCCAGAAATCCCCTCATTTGTGTCAAGCTGCGACGACAATCTTCAAGCAGTTCAACAGCTTTGCATCCCAGCATGTGGCTCATCAACTGTAACGCCTACCTCCTGGAGTTCTTCCACGAGCCGACAGTGAAGTATGTGATTCTCTCACACACCTGGCGCGATGGAGAGGTCACGTTCAAAGACATCGCCAATTTGGATCACGCCTGTCAACTCGAAGGCTTCGACAAGATCCGGGGCACATGCGCATGGGCTCTTCGGTTTGGATTCAAATACGCCTGGGTCGATACATGCTGCATCGATAAAAGTAGCAGCGCCGAGCTCTCCGAGGCAATAAACTCCATGTTTTACTGGTATCAGAAGTCAGCTGCTTGCATCGTGTTTTTCGACGACCTACCTCCATCACCCACTGGCGCCGACACGATTGCGACAGAAGACGAGCTGCGAGAATGCAGATGGTTCACGCGTGGCTGGACCCTCCAGGAGCTGATAGCCCCGAGTAGCATCACATTCCTTGACCGGACATGGACCTTCCGGGGCGACAAGAAGCGTCTTTGCCCCATTCTTAGCCTTATCACCAGTATCCCCGTTGAGGTGCTCAGTCAGACCCGCCCTCTGGACAACATAGCTGTGGCCCAAAGGCTCTCATGGGCATCAGGACGATATACGACCCGGATTGAGGATGAGGCATACTGCCTGATGGGTCTATTTGACATCAACATGCCTCTACTTTACGGGGAACGTGAGAAGGCGTTTGTTCGGCTTCAGCAGGCCATAGTTCAGCAGACCGGCGATCTTTCAATATTTGCATGGAACAATCTCCACGTCAAAAAGGACGCTCTTTACCGCTCTAGCCCTTTCGCGGATACCCCTTGGAACTTCGGTACATGTACCTTGGTCGAGCGTCTTGATGGTATCGCTCTGCCAAGGCCTTCTGTCGTCAGCACTAGCGCCGGTATTCAGTTCTCAACTTCTATTGCTGGGAGATTCATCAACAGGAACCGAGTAGAGCTACTCCACTTACAATGCCGGGTTAAGCTTGGAACGGGCGGGCAGTCCAATAACTCGAATCTAGTCATGGTTCTGCCTATTCTTCCCACGCCCCGCGGCTACATTCGACACCCAGATTGGGGTGTACAGCAGTTTCCGCAATGGGAGCTAGATTTCCAACCGATGAAAGAAATTTCTCTTACAAGGCCGGAGTCAGCGATATCAAGGAATTCACCCAAAGACACCACGAAGGATCGCCGACTAAGGATTAAGTTATCCCTTGGAAGGCAATTTGATATGGATCTTCTGCGTTACTACGACAAGCACTGGTCCTACTACCCAACCCACCTGTGGGACTCCGGCGATGAGTCCTTCTTCCTCGACGAGCACTCTGATGTATTCTTTGGCGCTGTGAGGATTGGTATGCGAGCGGAATCGGATTTGGATCCCAATTATAAATCCCTTTCTCGACCTGCCGACCAGTGCTGGCTCTTTTGCTGCTTGGTTGACGGGAGGGTTCAGGTAGCCATTTTCAATAACCCCACGAATACTCGCATTATCAAATTCCCCGGCTTTCAACCGCAGCGACTCGGAAACCCATACTATCTGTCTAACTTAGGGCACCTCTTCCGTGGGGCCGCCCGTGACGGAGAAGTATTTCCAACAAAATGTTCCATCAAGAACGGGGGGGTAGATATAACCGTGAGCTGGAGGGTGGGGAACGACATGGCTGATAACCCCGAATCCCGCGATATTCCCGGGTCTGGTTACATACATATATTGAAAACATGAAAGGGAGGAAGAGAGTAGATCCGAATGTCATCATCTGTCCCACAAGACCCAGAAGAATACATGTCTAGCCCGACGACTTGAAAGCTGGAAAAAGGCAACTGATAGAAGTGCATCATAGTCTCATGGGATCCTGGTGAGTTTGCATCCAAGCTTCTTTTACCTTACATATTTCAGAGGTGTTTCAACTCGTTGACAAGAACACGCCTTCATAAGTTACCTCCCAGTGCTCTACAGTTTATACAAGCTAACTACGTAGCCATCATTCGTACTGCACGCAGTACCTAGGTATGCCTGCCAGTCGGGTTGCGCACTGACATCTGCGCTCCCAACCCGTATTGGCGATCGACTTCGTCTTGCTGACTTAGCCGGACTAAGTACTAACGGGGTGGATCACGAACGAATGCTAAGCCATGGAAAAGATAAAGTTCTGAATGGTCATTTTGGAACTTTGAGAGTGAGGTTGCACAGCTTGTGTATTGATTGCTCTCAGGGTTCTTTCACACACATATGGGCCAACTCCATAGGTCTGGAAGAGTGTACCGGATATCACGAACGAAAAGGGAATGGTTTCGATCCTGCGGGAGCTGCGCCGCCCCCTTGGCCGAGTTTGGACACCACTCCCGAATCTCCGGGCCGTTGTGACTATATTGCCGCCCATGCCGCCAAGCGGGACCATCTCCATTGGCTCAAGAGTTCCCCAACTCCCGTCTTTGGGCTTTCAAGCATCGACATTTTTCAACAAACCCTTGGACCTTGGCAACATGATGCAAGAAATGAGTCTTCGACGTGGCGTTGTGGCATTCTTGTCAGCAATCCCATGCACCACCCTTGTCGCATCAGCAGCAACAGCACCTGCAGCCACCAACATCCCGCTCCCAGCGACACTCGAGCTCGACGTCATCTTCCCGCGCAATGAGACGTACTCGCCAGTCACGCTATTCCCCGTCGTCTTCGCGCTCCAGAATCCGAGCCTAGGCGGCGGGTTCAGCCTGAGCGTCAGTTGGCGCATCGTGAATCTCTCGCCGGACTCGGAGACGGGCTACACATTCGAAACCGATATCTATTTTCCGCGGCAGGCGAAGGCAGACACGCCACTCAGTTTCCTGACGACCGGGATTAGTAGACTCAATAGCACCGAGGGCATCTTTGCGCTGATCTGGTTCGCCGACGTTGGCACCTGCAAAGCGAGACCCGACGGCGCCGAGGGAGAAAACATATACAATGGGACGGACGCCCGAGGCCGCATCGTCTTCACGCTCAAGAAAGGCTCGCCGTTGCCGAATCTGTGGCCGTTCTCAGGCCCCCAAGACAGCGGCTGCGCGCAATTGGACAACGCGACGTTTGGCGCCATCGAGCTGCGTAGCGTGCCAAGACTTTCCGAGTTTCTGGGCGCGCCGTCGTGCGCCGTCGCGTCGCCATCGCAGCCCACGGCTAACCCGTGCGCCGTCCAGCTCAACGACACGGGGATAGCGAGCCTTTCATCTCGCATCACGGCGCGGGCCTGCGCGACGCCCGATCCTACCCTTACGAGCGGGTGTCCTCCCCCGACGACCGAGACGGGGAAGCCAAGTTCGGCGGGCGGATTGGCTCCAAATGGAAGAATTGTCGCATTGATGCTATTCGCACTTTCGTCAGTGTTTTTGTAGGCTCGATAGGGTCACGGTGCATGTGGAGGGAGATACCCGCGATGCAATTGACTGAATCACATGTTGCAGTTCAGCGCTCGTGCTTGTCCCCGTGCTGTCCCCGTGCTTCCTCTCGAAATCAGAAACCTGAATCCAGACCAGTGACGCCCGCTGCCTGGACCAAATTTCGCAGTTTTTCTTATCAGACAATATCGGTTCGCCAGCGGTGAACAGTCCCACTTCCGAACCGTGCACGTGCATGAACACGACTGCGCGGTTGACTCCGCCATGCAACCCTGCGACCGCATCGTCTGGCGCCGGCCACCGCGCATCCACGGCGCATGGGACGAGCCACGTCGCGCAACGGCAATTCGAGTCGCCTTCATTGGGCCTCGAAATGGCTCCCAAACCGCCCAGCCATTGGGATTTGTCTGGCGGCGCCTGCTGGCCTCTGCCAATTCTCGGCTGCCACGTCACGAAGCACTGACCAGTTGCAGTTGCGCACCAGCCAGCGTGCAGTCAAGGCCACCGACGATGCAGCAGCGCCGGGGCCAGCCAGCAGCCAACCCGCAATGCAGTGGAATCGGCGGTGATGCATGGCTAAAATCCCTTTTAATAAGATGAGGGCGGTCTCATCCCGAAAATGACGTTCCTCTCTTTATCGCCGTGCTGCCAGGTTTTTTTTCCCCTGTCGCAGAAACCGCAGCGCAAATGGTTCCACCGTCGTCAATCGACCGCATCCGCCGTCGGATCTAGCGACCGTTGAGCTCGCAATGGACTCCAATAAGCTCGGCGTCAAGTCCACGCCAACAATGGCGCGCCAATTGAACCCCCTCGGCCCGCTCCAGAGGAAACTCGGCTCCCGGCAAGACTGGACGCGGTATCTTGTGGCGCTGCCGCTGCTGGGGCTCTGCATCGTCGCATCGCATATCCTGAGCGTGGCGCCGGCGACGTCGTTCGCCAAGGCCCAGCTCGACTCGCGCAACATTGTCTGGAACGATGGCTGGCGCGGCGTGCCGATTCTCGAGAATTTCTACAACGTCCGGTGGCTAGACGACATGTTTGTTTTGTCCGACCGCTGCCCTTTCAAGCTTCCGCGACGACTGACACGCACCATTAGTGTCTCCCTCGCCAACATGTTCTTCATGCCGGCTGTGTACGGCTACGACGCCTCCTCCCGGACACAGGTCATCTCGTTCCTCGCCGATGGCGGCGTTGTGCTCGCCATCTGGTGGCTTGAGTCTCTCCGCGCGGGGCCAAAATCGCTGTATCTGCAATAGTACGCCCTTCCCCCCTCTCCCTCCCCATCTTATACCAGGTCCTAACCATCACAGCCCCTCCCTCCTCGCCCTGACCGGGCAAATCACCGGCCTCGGCGCCGTCGCCCCCCTATACGCCTTCCTCTCACTCATCTCCCCCCCATCACAGGCGTACTCTCTCCCATCCTCCACCACCCCCCTCATCCCCGCCCTCCTCTTAGGCTACTACATTCCGACCCTCCTCACCCTCGCCTCCCCCGACCTCCCGGACCGCCAAGCCTTCCTCTCCATCTGGCAGCTCTTCCCAGTCTTCATCAGTCTCGCCTACCACACCATCCTGACCCTGTCACCGACACCAAAGGACGACGCCACCATCTTCTCCCCTCTCCCTCCCCGATCATCGGCCTCGTCCACTTCCGACTCCGACTCCGAACCCGACGACAACACCCAACCCACAGTCCCCACCCTCGCGACCCTCAGTCGAAACCTCCTCCTCATGCGCCTCTCAATCGGCGTCCCCACTCTCATCGGCGCAGTTGCATGGGTCGCGACTCTGCTCACGACGAAAGGGCAGATAGCGGAAATATTCCTCCCGTCAGCACTCCCCGCGGACGTACTGCCCAGCCTATCGGCATTTTCAGCTCAGTTCCTGCGCTGGGACTGGGTGTTTGTCTTTGGGAGTATGATTGTCTGGCTGGGGGTTTTGTATGTCCGGGAGTGGGAGCAGGTGGATGGGACAGGGACAGGGAAAGGGAAAGGGGGGTACCTGCCGAGGGGGATGAAGAGGGGAGGGATGACGGTGGGAAAGGGAGTGGGGGTCGCAGTTGGGACGGCTGCGATGGGGTTGGTGATGGGGCCGGGGGCGGTGCTTGGGATGGGGTGGTGGTGGAGGGAGGAGGTGAGGGCTACGGAGCTGGAGAGGGGGGTGTTGAAGGTGGAGGTGCAGAGGAAGGTTAATGCGCTGTTGAGGGCGAATGGGGCGTGAACATTTCTATTCCTCGCCTGGGAAAGATTGGGGTGTGTTGTGGCGTGGAGGAGCGGTGGAAAGCAAATCTGCAAGGCGGGAAAGCGACCCCAAGAAGAGAAGAATGATCGAGAGATGGAGCAGAGAAAATAGGGTCCGGTGTCGACTTCGCCAATAAGCGCTGCAGGGTACGCCAGGGGGAAAAGGCAAAAAAGAAGAAATGCCTCCCTCGGTAAGGGTCGAACTTACAGCCTCCAGATGATCTGTTGGTAAGAAGAGGAACTTGTCAGTTTTCTCTTCTTCCCGTAACAGTCTGACGCGCTAGCCAATTGCGCCACGAGGGATGCTCTTTGTTGTGTGGGGAGGCAGAGTTTGACGCCTATGTGGTGCGCCGGGTGGACACAGGATGGAGCTGCGGTGGGGCAGGGTGGAAAGTGGGCTCAATAGCTCAGGGGTAACGAAACAAACGCACGGAACAGCGCAGGGACTGGGCTAGTTTGGTTTGGAAAACGACATGACTGACTGACGTTGTATTTTCGTTTGTTGCTGCACTACTACTACTAGCTAGATAGAGATACCATAGATCACGACTAGAATCTGAATGTTTCATTTGTTGACAGCAAGGATCTGGGAGCTCCACCGTTTAATTTTGGCGGTCATTATTCCCCCGTCCCCCGCGTGTAGGCTGCGGTCTTCCCTCCTGCAGCAATTGGACCTCGCCGATAGTTAGGAGACACAGCAAACGGGCCTTCCTTCTGTTCCCGACCAGTCGTTGACGAGATTCGGCGCATCACAGTCGGCGCGGCCGATTCGAGCCGGATGCAACTGCGCTCGCGCGCCCGCGTGTTGTGGATTTCATCGCATCCAAATGACCTGCTGAGCTCGATAAGCGGCCAGCAGATATTGCTTCTCGACTGTCCATGCCAGGGTAACCTAGCAACTACTAGGACGTGCTAGACGATGGCATCCCGTGTCTTGGCGCTTCAGTCCCGCCATCGAGCTCCCCACTGCCGAAACCCCCCCGGACGGACGTCGTTTCCCCTATGTTTTGTTGCCTTTGGCCCTCCCTGGCTGGTATTTGCTGCATTCTTAGTCAGGGGTAGTCGCCACTGGCCCACTCAATCTTTTATTTGTCTGCCATGCTCCATCCACCTCTTCATGCGTTCCTGTCGTGTCGACTGGTCGAGGTTGAATGCCACAAGCACGGAGGGTATCACCAAGGCAACGGACACCGCCATTGTTTGGTTGTGGAATAAAGTATTAGCCGTTTGACTTTCACTTTGGTGTTACTTTGGGGCGACTTACAGATGACTTCTAGCACGAAGCTTATGTGGAGCCCTCCGTCGGCTGATGACGGGAAGTTGTCAACATTGATGGTTAGAAAGCTTGCCACGAAGGATAAGGGCAGCTGAACGAGAATGAAAGTTGGGCTTTGAGCACTGCAGGAGGTGGGAAACGCACAAAGACAATTGTCGCGACAGTGAAGCACATGATGGTCTTTCCCTGCTTCTCGGTCTCTGCATAGATGCTGAGGAGCGACTGTTTGTGCTTCAAATCGAGAAGCTGCTCGATCTGAACGGTGAAGCCAAGTTAGTTACAAGTCACCACGATACACAAGATGAATATCAAGATTAGGGCAACGCTCAGTGCCACCAATCCATCGCGGAAGCCGCCCTTCGGGCAAAAACATCTAGCTTGTTAATTTCGTTGATGTATTTGTCGACGAACGCTACCGGCACTGATTCGGTGTCGCCATCGTCGATCAAATATTCCATTTCCTTCAGTGCTCCTTTTTCTGCATCAGGATGACATCAGTTAATGGTGTTGACATCAGCGAAGTGGCTAACCCCGTATGCTCGGGGCTGCCTCCTAAATTCCGGAAACGGATAAATAGATCTGACGGAGCAGCGGGCTGGCACGTACGAGAATAAAGCATGATGCCGAGCCCGTCACGAATATCCTTGATATGGCCCAGGTCGCGAATTTCGTCCTTAGTATTCGAGCTCTCATATTTCTCCGCGGAAGTAGCATCCTGGTTCCTCTGGAACTTGATGTACCGTTCGGCATCTCTGTTCAGCTTCACGGAGAGTTAGAGGCGCAGCTCGAAAGAACTCGAGGAAAGGAGAAAGTCCACGTACAATCTGTGCAATAGAAGAGGTGTATATCTCCAGGAACTGTACGCCGTGATCGCGGTCGGAAGTTTATCACCGGTCTAAGGAAAGGCTTGTAACGATACCCCGGACCCGAGGACTGGGACCTTGCGACAGGTATGTGGCCGTCTCGGAGAATCTTGTCTACGATGAACCTGACCGCAGCGAGTTGGGGTTTGGCTTCTTCATCTCTCCCTTACCAGTAACCACTTAGAGTGACACAAGATATCTCGCCGCATCACACTTCTCTCCGATGGGTAACATTTGCTTATATTCAATGCTTGACCCACCTGTGCCGCAATATGGGGTCTCGAACCATAGTGCGGAATAATGATGTACGTACATCATACGACCGCTTTTAAGCGGGGTATGCAGGTATGTGGGCTCGGGATGGGATGGTAATACAAAGGCACCAAGCGATTCCTGAGCTTGCAGGTTTGGGTGTCTGGTTATATCGATGTGGTACAAAAAAGGCCCGAGCTGCCCAGACTGAGCTGTTTGAATCAGAAACCGTCTACTCTCCTACTCTGTCTTTCCGTCTTCTTTTTCGATGCCTCGGTGCGATTCATCGGCACTTGAAGGTATAGCCCTGATGAAACCCCCGAATGAGCTAACAACGTCGAGGCGGTCTAGTCACAAAGGACTATTCGCGCCCAATGAGACGTCAGCACGCGCCAAACCGACGGCTTGGCAGCGGGAGTGCCTGGGAGAGGGCCATTCCGAGAGCCGAGGTCCAGCGCGGAAACTCCAGTGGCTCCTTCGAGTCAAGGACATGCGCAATCCCTCCCTCCCATAGGTACCTACCTAAGGTACCCAGCAGGCAGAACTACAACGAGCATTAGAAGACATATCGCTGTCATCTCTGAGCTATGACTCCAAGGGGAACGATAAGAGACGTCCGAGTCATTTCTTCAGTCAGAACTCCGTGGCCAGTTGATCACTCCTTCGAGTCAACCTACGCCCGACGAGGTGCAGTAGTAGCAGTTTCAGGGCTGCCAAGGCGCTTAGACTTTTACGCAGACTGCTGGACGTCATTTGCTCCTGGCGGATGGTATCTTGGACATGATCCTAGCAACATCCAAAAGTACCCTATTTTGATCTGAATATTGTTTGCTCTTTCGAGCGTCCGTCAGCATGGAACCCGGTTTGGGACTATAACGCCGCAGGATCTGCCGAGCAAGAGGCCGCTAATGCGACGTACCTCTATCGCCCATGTCGATTGTGGGGGCTGACGGAGTGCAAGAAATCAGCCACGATTAATCTGCAGAAATGGACAGGCACACCGTTCCTCCACCGCACCCCGGAGCGCGGCCTGTCAGAGGCACCAGAGGTTCCGCTGCAGGCTCGGCGTGGCGTGTTCGGGAAGGGATCCACGCGGGCCGCTATTGGGCGGACGTCCGCGCCGTCATTGGAAGCCACTGGGAAACCCTGCGCGCGACAGGCGAAGGCCGTTGCAGGGTGCGTGCTCGCGGCCGGTGCCAATCGCAGCCCTCCACCGAACCCTGACGCCAAAGGCCAGAATGCGCCATTCCCTTGCTCCCGCGGGCCTGCACACGCTAGAATGCTTGGAAGCCATCGCATCACGCGCATTGCCCACATTTCCTCCCTCCCGTCAAAACTCCCGAATTCGGTGGCAGCTGCCTTTCCAGGTTTTGTGGCGCAGGACTTTCTCTGCACGCAGGCCAGAACACACCACAGTCCCCACGTCCAAGAGCGAGGACTAGCAGTCTGTGGTGTAACGCGCAGCCAACCTTGGAAGCAGATGCAGCAACGCAGATGCAGCAACGCAGATGCAGCGGCATGCTTACTGGCTAAAGTCCGGGGCGGTCGCCGAATCTCTGCCACAAAGTGCCGCGGGCGCACCCCAAAGTGCCCCACCTCGCCTGCACAGCCCGGCTGGGATGGTTCGCGATAGGGCCCGACACCGAAGCCCCCGTCGCCCGCCCCTTCCCTTCCTTGCGCTTGTCCTCTACGTCTCGTCCGTCCCAACGGCCCGAAGAGCCACGCTTAAAACGCAACTGGCCCCTATCAGGGCGCGTCCCGCGGGACCGGCCAAGCGGTGAGCTGACGTCTTCGTCGACCGTCAACATTTTGCTCCGCGCACTCGACTTCTTCAAGATTTGCAACAGCAACCGACTGTGATGCACTGAGCCGCCCCCAACGCAGCACCCAACGCAGCACGCCAACTCTGCGCGGGCACTGCCGTACCACACCAACCCAACGAACCATACACGGAAGGCACGAAGGAAAAAAAACGACCAGATGGATTCGCAGTTTGCGCGCAGCCCGGTGGCCTTCTTCGGCGACGGCTTCCGACCAGGCCCCTCGCCCAAGCTCTTTGCCACACACCCGCACTCGCCCACGATGCGGTCGCCGTCGCGGTCAGCTGATCGCGACGCCTGGGCCTACGACCAGCACCTCGCGCCGCCGGGGAACTCCTTTCTCGGGTCTCAATCGCATTCGCGGTACAGTGCATCGTCGACACGGTCGCTGAACGGGTCGGATCTGGCGCTGGACTTTGAGCCCGAGATGGACCGAATGGACCAGATGGACCCTGCGGCGGATGCCATGTGGACGCAGATTGAGATCAGCGCGCTAAGTGCTAACAGCAACAGCGGTATGGCCAGTCCGCATGACGACGGCGAGCACGAGCGGGTGGACGACGTCACCGACTGGGTGCAAGTCGTGCGGCCGCGCCGGTCTGGGTCCTTCCCGCGCTCGTCCGACGGCGACGACCACTCCTCGCCCGCCGGCCTGACCCCCCAGAGCGCCGGCCCCTCCGCCTCCGGCGACAACAACCGCAGCCTAACCGTCCACATGGATATCTCGCGCGCCTCCTCGTCCCGCCGCACTAGCACTAGCGCCTCGCCCGCCCGCGACACCCCCCGTGGCAGCTCCACCTCGTCCAAGTCCAACGCCATCCCCCCCTCGGCCCTCCCCGCCGCCATGCGCCAGAACACAGACAACCTCGCCCACCTCGGCCCATGCAGCAAAGTCTGGGCCCTGCCTCCAGTACGTCCCCCCCTTCATTCCCCCCATACCTCACCACTAACTCTCCCCAGCGCATCCGCCGC
>Ga0247758_1000637_pt1 | contig 30508 bp, 31 predicted proteins | sample UWRJL156409C4_FD_180950 | JGI IMG/M metagenome (GOLD analysis project Ga0247758, IMG submission 180950) | Plant litter microbial communities from Arlington Agricultural Research Station in Wisconsin, United States - UWRJ-L156-409C-4 | ecosystem: Environmental > Terrestrial > Plant litter >... | reverse complement strand
CTTTGCCACACGGCTTGCCACTATTCACAGCTATAAGGAAGGTTCTCTGGCTGAGCCAGAGAGCCGAACAAGCAATACAATCACGCAGTTACAACCCCTTCAATTCCACAGAATCCAGAGTGCAGTGGTTTTAACAGTACGGGGATGTATTCTCATCGAAATTCTAGGAAAAGTGAAGTGGTAAAGCGTAAACGGCTTATTCGCAAATACCACATTATCCCAGTCGTACAGTATAATTATCGCTTATCTTTTAACGCAATATATCTAACTCTTTGGTCGAAAACAGGCCGGGAGGATAGTTGTCCGGCTTGACATCTTCTCCCACGTATATAATATCTCGTTGGCCTATCGTCCGAGGAACGAAGCGTAATAGCTGTGCATATGTTCTCGACCGATCGACTAGAAGTACCGATTCGGGAGACCGAGGCGAAACACGTCTTCGATGCATTCGATACAAGTGAAGATAAGTCGATGCACTTCGGGAGGAAGCGTTCGCTCATCAACATTGTCAGGTGGGCCTCAGCTCGGGCTGCAAGTTTCATCGAGCTTTTCCTCTGGCCCAGCCGGGCTTCCGCGCCACCGACCCGGAAGCCGCAAGCAGCCACAAGGTAGGGCTCTTTGACATCTTCGCCGGGTCAAAGGGCAGGTCTGGAATCTGAACGTGGGGCGGCGGTGGCCATGGCTACTTCTTAGTGTAGCGCACGTATTCCATAGCGAGTGTTACGGCATCTTCGTAACAGCCACGGCCCAGGCACATCCGCATCTTGGTAATCGGGAGGTCGTTGAAGCTGGGGTTCCAGCGGTAAGATGCGGGTTGTAGCCTCTTCGGTTCGTTTGATGTCCTGTTCGGGCTTCGTAGAACTAGCCTGTCATCAAGAGGTACTTGACCAGCGCCCGTTGTAGCGAGAAGGTGAACCCCATATCCCACCGTCGGCAAAAGCCTCCGTCCGTTTCCGCGGCGATCTCGCTTTTAAGTTAGTGATCTATGATCTGCGCCTGGCGAGGTTACCGGTTGCCCTTCCTAACAAAGGGACAATCCAATTGTCCGGTGAACAAAGACATATTCATGATCCCGCCAAACGATGGTGTCCCGGTGTGATGTAGCACTTGGGTTGAGATTTGAGTCAATTCGTAACATCTATGTGACCCATGCGGCGATATGCCGGAGCCCCGCAACACTTGGGTCGAAACCTGTCAATTCACCCTTCCTACATTCCCCATTGTGCACTGTTTCGTCTTTTAATCGGACGGAGCCTTGATAAATGCCGTCAACCTTGCCAATCCCTGGGCTCAACTTATCAGCTTCGTCGGGAACTTGCAAACGCGCAGTGGCCGACAATTTCCTTGCTTTCCTTGCTATCTACCCATCAGGGGGCTTGCGGCAACCTAAAAGCCTAGGTAGGACGAGACAGTGGCAAGGGCCTCATGAGTAGAAGCTACTATTCGATTTCAGGCAGTGGATTTCTCAGTAGTGGATTGTTAATCCTCCCATTCTGCTGTATTCTACCGCCCTAAATTACGGGTATAAATAGGGGGTTGAGGGCCTGGGATTTTGGAAGATGCCAGAGTTCAAAGTAATCTCTTCTACGCTAGTACCTTTGCTTGAGCCTCTCGTGCTACGCTCGCCCTTCTTCACTCTGATGGAAACACCTTGACACTACTTAGCTGGCCAGACAGGCACCCCAAATCTACCATGCAGACACCGGCGCGGCAAATCCCTTCCGCTCCCTTACCATTCCCTTATCAGACGCCGCCGCGGCATGAACTCTAACCCCCCCCCCAACCACTCAACAACCTCCTTACTCCCTGCCAATCTAATCTCGTCACTTCCTACCACTTCACTTGCATCCGCCTCCGCCCCAAACAGCCAATCCGCCACCGGAAACGCCGTACTAACTCCCTGCTTCACAGCCCGAAAACCCCAAGGGACAAACAACCACACCAACGCCCCCCAAAGCACAACCAGCACCACCCCCTCAAGCACCACAAACGCAGCAACCAACCACTTATCAAACCTCAATTTCACCAGCGGTTTCACCACCCCCGCTTTGGTGTAAAACTCGCCTGGCAAATCCGGGTTAAGAACCTGCCCTTTTACCTGGGTATTCCCGTAGTTGTTGGCATTGAACAGCCAAATGGGAAAGGCAAGGAGGGATCGAAAAGACTGGAGGATGACGCCGTCGATGAAGGGGTCGGAGAGAGACGCTTGGTTGGACCAGAAGATCTCAAGGATGGAGGACGGGGCGGGGATGCCAGAGTGGGGGTAATCGAGGAGCCAGGCGAGGGATGAGCGGTAGGCGGAGAGGGAGGAGGTGTTGAAGGGGAAGGGGGTGGGTGCGGAGGTGGAGGAGAGGGAGAGGATGGTCAGGTTGGAGCGGGAGGTTAGGAGGGTGGTTGTGAGGGTGTAGATGGAGAGGGTGGTGGTGAGGTTGGGTTGGGGGCCGGTTGAGGAGGTGATGCAGGTGTTGTCGGAAATTCCGTTGCATAGGAACAAGCCTAGGTATGGGTGTCAGCGGTTGTCCACGGCGTTAGAAGTTGGAAGAGGGGAGGTGATTGCCCGCGTGGAGGGCGCCGTCGTTGGTCACGGACAGACAGAGCTCAGCAGCGATCAGGGTGTCGTTGGACCCGAAGAGCATGCAGTCATCGGTGGCGAAGCTCTTGGGTCCTGATCGACCCCGGAACTCAACTTGGACTGCGGGGACCTTCGGTATCCGCACTAGCTGGTAGTCGGGCATTCCGGACGGTGTCCAGGGCGCTACCATACTCAGCCCACCGGACAAGATATAGGAAGCGCACTCGAGATCCCGGCCCGAATGCTGGCATTGAATAGGGTCCGCCACCGTAGAGAAAAGATTATTGGTGATGAGATTGTGAACGACGGAAGAAAAGCTGTAGGGAACTGTTGTGATGTTGTCGGCGTCGTGCCATTTTTCCAGGAACGGGGGAACATATGAGCTGGTGAATGGCCCAATTCCTGCCGTGACGTCGTACACTCTCGCGGTGTCGAACACGGTGATGAGAGAAGTTCGTGCTGTTGAAGTGTTTCAGTGATCATCTCTGTCAGGTGGTGATTTGGAGATTATTACCGAACGGGAGCAATCCTCCAAGCCAAGGCAGCGTCGTGAGAAATAGCCTGAATAAGAAATAAGTGTCAGATTGAAGAATGAACACGCAATTGCCTTGAAAAACACACCGAAAGGCTGCCCAAATCCGCACGGTTTGTTCCGAACTGGGGCTCAGAATGACGCGGACGGTGCCCGAGAAAAGTGTGGTTGGTGATAGCGCGACGAGATCGATCAACTTAAGGCCCCCGACTGCGTGCATCCCACGCCAGTGCAGACGAGTGAAGGCGCTGTTGATGGCAGCGGTGGTAGTCGCGGTCAGTAGTCCCTGGAGGACGCGAACAATGAGAATGGTGGTCCCGACATCAGCGCTCAGCCACCAGCTCAGGCCTTTATCTCCGAAAGGCTGCAGAACTCTCCAATACCAAGGCAGCCTAACCCTGATTTGTCTTTGTTCGTACTACTTGATTTGAGGTGGCGCGCTGCCTACTAGAATTATCGAGCGCCAGTTCGGCGTTCAGCGCTTGTAAAAGGTTCAGCTGGCACGGGTGAGAAATGGTCCAGAGCGAGGTGGAAAGCACTTGCCGCAGCAGGATGAGAAAGGCGATGCAAGCAAAGGCGCTCAAAATTTGAACTCGCCATTTCCCCGTTCGTTGCATTGGTCGTGTTTTCTGGCAAACTTCTGGGTCGCACCTCTGCTCTTTCATTGTCACCGAGTAATAATCGCTACGACGATCGCATCAATGGCAGCGCTCACAACAGCAGCGGGCGCCTGTGCGGGCAGCGTAGACTGCCTTGCCTATGGCCAAGCCGAATTGAACCTCTGGGAGCCGAAGAGATACGAGCAGGAAGAAAAGACAGGAACAGTCATCGTCGTGCAGGTCATCAACACGGTACTAGACACGACCAGCTATTCTACCCTCGCAAACAATGTTCCGTCCGCCTATGTCCCTCCTCTTACGAACGAAGGCGGCACCAAGATCGCTAGTATTATATACGAGCATCGCGGTACTGTTAGCACAACTACTGTGTATGTCTTTCTGTCCACGACGCGTGCTCAAGCTGACGACTGACTGAACCCGCAGGGCGTATCCAACCCCCTTCCTCCACTGGGATGACTCCTACAGAATTGAGGGAGGATACGAACTCCAGGAGTCATCAGGGTCCAAGAGCTGCGTAACAGGCGCGAATAAGACCTTCGTCGTCCCGTCCAATGCGCAGCCGCCGTGGCGCCCCAACGATCCGAATTGGGATGTGTCCAAGTATTTCGACCCCAAGGACCCTTTGGGGTGGGGATACAGCTACAACGAGGAAACCAGGCACGGAGAGGCAGAGGCAATCATCGATATCATTGATTTGCTACCAGACGATAACCCAGGCATGCCTCACTCTGTTGTCAAGCATTGCACCATGGGTGCACTTGTTGCCCCATACGTTATTGAGGCAAACGCGAACTGGAGGGTCGTCGCTCACACCTCAGTTTTGTACGAAGGCGGCGATGGCTCGGCAAAGGACGGTGGCGCTGCAAAGGACGGCAGTGCCGCCCATCATACTGCTGATTCGGTGGAAGGGGTCGAGAATAGTCCTTCAGCAGACACGCGACTTGGCCAAGTCATCACTTTCAACGGGGGACATGGTGTTGCCAAGACAGCCGGGGGTGCATGGGAAACAGCGAACCAGCAGGTCGGTGCCCCGACTCCCTTGCCTACTAGGATCGTCCAAGGGCATGACGCGGCATCCACAACCGCATCCCAGTCCAGTGGGTCCGTTGCATACAAGCCTTTTCTTTTTCCGCTTTGGGCGCTGTTGTGGACGAGTTGCGTTGCTGGTCTTTGCGATTTCCTATGAAATTTGCCGTTGCAGGTTTCAATATCACGACCACTATAAGGCACAGGTATCAGATGCCCTCTCAAAGTCCTGTCTGGTGAGAATCCAGAGGAGAAATGTGTAGACGGGTATTTTCTGGGTAATGATAATAAAATATTACAGGACGTACGTATCTATCTGCCAGAGTTCGGCAGTGCGGCGAGGAGCGAGTGTCCGGATGGGAAAATAAGCAAACAAACAGTCTGGAAACAAGTGCTTTGTAGTCGTAGTCCTTGAGATTACAAGAGACAGTGTATCATTTGGGTCTCCCAAAACCCTCCTCCAAACAAAAGGACCATGGCAATCCAGTCATTCATTGAACAAAGACACTTACCCCTGACCAAACCACGCGGCGATCTCCCGACCTGCCGGAGCACGTGGATTCACGATGTATATCGAATCAGGAAGTCCGAGTCCGTGTCAAGGCGGTCCCTATGTCTGGCCTGATTTAACCGCTGCAACATCAATAAGAGCCGCTTCATATGGGCTACCCACATTTTCGTCCCTGATTGCCGACCCCGCACTATGTGGCCTCTCGGGACGAAGCTGCAAGTTGCCAAGACAGGTAACTCTCAGATGAGGCGCATCGGGAAGGCTGAAGCAGCTGTAGCTCTCCAATCTACCCTTAATGGGACAGATGAGGAACAGACCTGGAAAGTACCGACAGGACGGGCTAGCTCATCCTCGAGCTAGAGATGAATACCGTGACATCTGGAGAGGGATGCATAGGCGCCAAATTGAACAGCCATCAAACTGGTTGACCCTAGGGGGCAGGCCAAGCTCCGCCAAGGTGGCATCCAAGAGATCCCAAGAAAAGCTAAGATTTCGGAGAAATGGGAGCGTGCAGCGTCTTTTTTAATAAGTCGGGAGAGTATCTGTTCATGACGAAGACGTCGAGCGCAATGGACGAGGTTAGAGACGAGTCGAATTTTTGGAACATGGCTGGAAAAGGTGACAGAGCGGTCGCTGACGGAGTAGTAGCCGATAACGGAGTAGTTATATGTCAGCCCTGTTATCCCCGTCTTTGGTTTTTGCTTGCTTGTGGTGTTGTGAGGAGTTGTTGACTTCGTTGTTGGCATTACGGCTCGGGCGCTTCTTCATTCCATCCATGTCCTTGGCCGCGCTGTGCGATGCCATTGGGGTAAATTTGGCCATGGTGTGCGTTGAGTTGGTCGGGAAGGGTGGGTGGGGGGAAGGAAGGGGGCACTGAGAAGACTGGTGCTCCACCGTCTCCTCAAGTAACGGTATCCGAGAAAAGCGGGGGCCACATCGGCTCCGTTTTCAAGATCTTCCGGAGGTGATATGCAGGGTTAGGGTTGATAGACCCAAAAAAGGACCACCCCACACAACCCCACCAAGAGCCCCACTTATGTGGAAACAGGATCACCAGTCGTAGGTGCAAAGTATGCCGAATTTGGCAGCCCTAGAGTCTAGAAAATGGGATGATGAGTTCCGGAAAATGGGATGCATCTAACGCCAGAAAGACCGGCCACACGGACCTTAAAGACAACATTATTTCGTAATCCCAGGGTTAGGGTTAAATCCATAACGGATGTAGCTAAAACGGCAGCTCTTGGTACCGTTCTGGAGACGCTACTCCTAGATATATCTTACATGAACGGGCTGGAGTCTAACGAATGGGATTGCGTGGAAAATGCGCGCCGAGCTGGCACAAGCCCCCCGCCAATGAGAGGCAGCCCCATCATTGCCTTGCGACGGTGACCAATCAATCTACATTTGTTGGTTGTTCATGCATCCATGCAGGCGCCAACCAAACCCCGGACACTCCTGCAAGTCATTGGCTGCCGCGCGTGCTGCACGGGTTTTCCAGCGACAACGCTGCTCACCTCCCATTCAGCACTCGGACAACAGCGTGAGTGTCTGTGTCGCTGTTTGGGGTGCCCTTTTTGGCAGGTTGGACCTGCCAATTTCGGCACCCCAAACCACACTCGATAAGTACAGTTTTGGCGGGGCATATGTACCACTCGAAGTCTACTGCGCACACGCTGTACACTGACCCCGCACACAGCTGAAGCGTTGGTTCTCGGCGTGCGCCAGGATCCAGGGCTCCAGGCAGCCAGAGCAGGGAAGAATGGTATTTACGTCGGCCATGCCGCCGTGTCTCCTACGCTCTCTGCTTCGAGACGTGTTATTTAACGCGAGAGTGCACTTCAATCAGAGACGGTACAGACTTTATTCAGGATTCAGCGCCGCAGCCGAGCCAAACCTACGAGTTTTGTCCCTTGTCAGGTACTTGTAGGGCCCATTGTACCTCCCCGCATGCACACGTACACTGATATCCCTCGCTCATCGGCACACGCGGCTGATGCTGCACTGTTGACAGCTCTCTCGTAATCCGCAAAAGGTTTAGGCGTATTAGGATGCACTCCGAGGGCCTCGGCTGGCCAAATGCCACCAGATTGGGCTGTACACGTGTAGACACGTGGGCTTGCAGCAAGCGCTAAGACCTAGCCATTGGGGTGCCCCTATTCCCAGCCCAGTGACCAGGAGAGCGGCTTATTCCGTCGTCCCACAGCAAACAGCTTTTGGAATGCTCAATGACCTGAACATCACGTTTCGCCATTGCAAACGCTGTCACAGAGCAGCACCTCAAAATTTCGAAAGTTAATACTCTCCTGCCAGTCGTCCCGCTCCGCAATGCTGGCCGCCGAACCACTGCAGCTCCTCATCGGAGCCTGCCTTGTTACATGTGTGGGCGCGGACGCCGGAGATGATTTCTCGAACAATCTGTTCACCGACCTAGCCCCGTATGTGACGTAGCTTGTCCGATCCGGCCCCGTATGCTGACCTACATCGCACCTAGACTGCTGGCGCTGTTTGGCGAGAGGGTCACTATGCAGTTCATGAGCCAATCCACAGGTTGGGCTGACAACATCATCTTTGCAATGGCACCGCTCGGCATCGTCACTGCCATCATCGGTGCTATCCGAGTCAGCGGCCCGTCATGGCTCAAGACTATCATTGGAAGGGCAAGGGAGAGCCGCGCCATTGCCGAGGCCGAGCTGATGTCCTCTACCTCCAAAGAAGTGTGCGAGCTCTGGAACGGCCAGGAGATTGTCAGAGTTATGGGAGAGGGACCAATACGAGAGTTCATCATCCTTTTGCCCGGGCCAAGTGGTCTGAAAGCTGGTCCATTGATCGATCAAGAAACATCAGTGGTGAAGCTGAGCAGACTGTCAAATGGGTGTCTCAAGAAACAGAGTTCGTATATCCCACCGTGGCCAACTATCTTATCACCTTCATAATCTAACACACCTCAGGAGAGTACACCTTTCGAGAGTACATATCCGGTAGTTGCTTTTGGCAACGCTGGAATTCTTCGAAAATTAAGAGAGAAGCCGATAAGGATGGTTCCCAGGAAGCTCCTCAGCCCCGTTCTGCCTCGAGGCCAAAGCTCACTACCCCACACAACGGCAAGCGTTCTCCTAAAGACCTTGACCTAGAAAAGGCCACAACACTATGCCCTAGCACGCACGAAGTCCGTGCCCTAGAGCAGGAAGGCCCTCCGGTTGTCATTGTTCGGAATACAAAAGCCGATTCGCCCAACCTCACGCTCAACGTTCAGAGCCAGGTCAACAGGGGAGAGCTCTATGCAGTTGCCGCCTGCGGCATTGTCCTCCAGTTTGGCGTCCTCGTCTTCTCCGGCTTCGCCACCTACCATCCCACATTCAGATTCACATGGTTAAAGGAAGGAGAGCCTGTTGCAAACTACGCCTTCCCTTGCCACACCGTCGGTACGCTACTCCTAGTAGCTGGTATGCTAGCTTGTTCCTATATCGTTGAGAGTAGCACGAGGGAAGAGAGATACTACCCAGTTGGAAAGGAGGCCTACATCGTCTGGCTGCAAAGATCCGGCACCGTCAACGACCAAGCCTTCGAATCGTTTGCAGTCTTCCCTGCGGCGGCACAGGGCGTGATTACAACGTCTCAGCGAAGACGAGAGGGGGCGGCGGCAGGGACGGCGGGGACGGCAAGCCCGACGGTATCTCCAGGCATTCGGGAATTTGAAGTTCGGGAGGAGGTCATAGCCGTCACCGGCGCCTTCATCAGCCTCTGCGGCTTCGTTACGCAGTTCGTCGGTCTGCGCGGCATGCATTGGTCGGCGTCCATCGCCCAGCTTATCGCGATCGCCACCATGGTCGCTCTCAGAGCGTGGGTCCGCCGCGACCTTGCCAAACTTCCCAATTCCCTCCCTCTTGTTCCAGGACACGAAATAGACTGGCTAGCGACGACTCTTGTTGGAGACTCTACGGAAGTTCCTTGGCTGAGTTCCTTCGAGAAACCTCGGGCGACAGGCGATGACAGTTGGGACTGGAGGATTGTCGCGGTCCAGAACCCGGACAAGGTTTTAAGGCTGCAAACGAGCAAGTCATGCTCATCAACCCAGGACCAAGGTTCTCACCTCCCATCAAGAGCTGACAAGGTGATGATGATGCGAAGGAAGCTCGGCAAGCTAGCGGGCTGGCACGGGCCTGCATCTTCAGAAGCAATCTCCCTCGCTAGGGCTATTGAGATTGCAGCGGATGCTTTCCTCAACGAGCTCAAAGGAAGGTTCATGTGGTCTCTAGAGGTCTGCGGTGAGCCGGTCTATTTCCATTTGGAACGGGAAGACGCTGGGCCTTGGAAAGCGCAATCGGACGAGCTTGAAGCAGCCTTGTCACTATGGCTTTATTCCGTCAAACGCAGGGAACAAGCCCTGGAATGGGACGACGAAAACGCAAAGGTCGACGAGAAAAATCCAGAAGTCAACGGCAAAAATCTAAAAGTCGACGACGACGACGACGACGACGACGATGCGTGGTTGCGAGCAAAGGGGTCGCCGGCCAAGCCTTGCCTTCGCCTTTTAGGCTCGCACACAGCAGCTCTGCTGCGCGATCTTCGGTGGTGGGTACCCAATGGTGCTGCCAGAGTGATCCAAATAAACGATCTTGATCCAAAATATGACGGCACTGATGCTGAGGTGGAGGTACATCGAGTCACTGGGTTCGCATCTGACGCCGCGGCTGGTGTTCTGGACATAGATATATGCCACTATAAGCGGGGGTCCCCAGACCCACTTCAAGAGGGCGCTCCACTGGCGGTCGAGTCGTACAGCACCTTACCGATATTATTCACTCAGCACATATTCTCTGCCTTCATGTGGGCAGCAGCGAAAACTATGGGCGAAGCCATCCCGGGAGACACGGACCTTCGCCCTACGGAAAGTGACGGTGTTGGTGGTGACTCGAACTGGAAGTCATTCGCATTACATAACACCAAGCTCTCCAAAACAGCCCAAGACATCGAAAGCACCGGACTCGGAGGCCTAGAAGACATCTACCTAGCTATTGTCCCACCACTAAGCGCAACGGCGAAGCTTCCACGAGCTAACGCCATCATTGAATGGGCGCGAGAGCACGCGAGACCCCACGAGAAGCTTGGCCATTGGGAAGAGGCCGCCGACATATACTTGTGGCTTTTTGAGAAAGGGAAGACATACCCCAGCCGAAGCGACATCCTTATCAAGGCCACTGCCTTATTGTTGGAATGCTTGAGGGCGCTCACCAGTGCAGTCAAATTGAGGAAGGCCCAACAGTTTGCAGAGAGAGACATCGAGGGGCTAGAGAAACTTGTATCAAAGCTTCTCGAAAAGTTACGAGGCACCGATGTTGAGGATGTCTTGGAACGCCTCATGCGGCTATATCATTTACAGGGCCGCCCATGGGAATGCGAATTCATGCAGAATGCTCCTCCGCAGGCTGAGGACACGGCCCTCAAGCTCACAAAGTTGCACTTGGCTGCTCACCACGACCAGCTTTGGACTACTCGGCAGATCGAGAAAAATAGAGTCAGTGAAAAAGACATCCTCGACTGGACGCCATTGCACTATGCAGCCGCTAAGCCGTCTCTCCACGCCTTGCAAGTGCTCCTTACCTGCCGAGCTGATATTAATATTGGCGCACAAGATATCCGTGGACAGACACCACTGCATTGCGCTTGCCGGCATGACAATGTTTCAGCCGTGCAGAGTCTCCTGCGAGAAGGTGCGGAGATTAACATCCAGGATGCGGACGGGATAGCGCCGTTACATAATGTGGCCATCTGTGGCGGCAAGGATGTGATGCAGCTGTTAGTTGAAGCGGGGGCAGATGTGAATGTTGTAGATGGCCTGGGAAACACTCCTTTGCATTGGGCTGCATATGAGGGGCATACAGACCTGGTCAAGAAGCTTTTGGAGGTTGCAAACAAAACATTGCGCGATCATAACGGCAGAACTCCTCTGCACCTAGCAGCGATAGCCGGAGGGAGTAAGACAGCGAATCAAGAAACGGCCATCGTACGGCTCCTACTTGAAAAGGGGGCCGATAAGGAGGCGAAAGATCGAGTTGGTGGGACACCATTACACCGGGCGGCTGAAGGAGGGCATGAAGCCATCGTACGGCTCCTACTTGAGAAGGGGGCCGATAAGGAGGCGAAGGATCAAGATGGTGGGACACCATTACACTGGGCGGCTAGAGGAGGGCATGAAGCTATCGTACGGCTCTTACTTGAAAAGGGGGCGGATAAAGAGGCGAAGGATAGAGTTGGTGGACAAGGTGGTGGGACACCACTACACTGGGCAGCTGGAGGAGGGCATGAGGCTATCGTACAGCTCCTACTTGAAAAGGGGGCTGATAAAGAGGCGAAGGGTGGACGAGGTAGTGGGACACCACTACACTGGGCGGCTGGAGGAGGGCATGAAGCTATCGTACGGCTCCTACTTAAAAAGGGGGCCGACAAGGAGGCGAAAGATCGAGATAGTGGGACACCACTACACCAAGCGGCTAGAGGAGGGCATGAGGCTATCGTACGGCTCCTACTTGAAAAGGGGGCCGATAAAGAGGCGAAGGGTGGAGGTAGTGGGACACCATTACACTGGGCAGCTAGAGGAGGGCATAAGGCTATTATACAGCTCCTACTCGAGAAGGGGGCTGATAAGGAGGCGAAGGATGGAGGTAGTGGGACACTACTACACTGGGCGGCTGGAGGAGGGCATGAAGCTATCGTACGGCTCTTACTTGAGAAGGGGGCCGATAAAGAGGCGAAGGATAGAGTTAGTGGACGAGGTAGTAGGACACCACTACACTGGGCAGTTAGAGGAGGGCATGAAGCTATTATACGGCTCTTACTTGAAAAGGGGGCTGATAAAGAGGTAAAGGATGGAGGTGGTGGGACACTACTACACTAGGCGGCTGGAGGAGGGCATGAAGCTATCGTACGGCTCCTACTTGAAAAGGGGGCCGATAAGGAGGCGAAGGATAGAGGTGGTGGGACACCACTATACTGGGCGGCTGGAGGAGGGCATGAAGCTATCGTACGGCTCCTACTTGAAAAGGGGGCAGATAAAGAGGCGAAGGATAGAGGTGGTGGGACACCACTACACCAGGCAACTAAAGGAGGGCATGAAGCTATCGTACAGCTCCTACTTAAGAAGGGGGCCGATAAAGAGGCGAAGGATAGAGGTGGTGGGACACCACTACACCAGGCAACTAAAGGAGGGCATGAAGGCATTGTACGGCTCCTAACCGCCTCCCCACCCACCTCCTACGACTAACCTCCTTTATATACTTTTTATTTCTGACAAATACATAATGCTAGAACTTAGTAGAATTAACAGTTGAAGGTTCTTTCATGTTGCTGGATGAGTGATACGGAAAGAAGCAGCTTGGCCCTTGATAATTCTATCATGATATCACCTGTCCTGGAACTGTGGATTTGTAATACTTGCCACAGACGCGCAAGTGTTGCCACGTGCACTGGAGGGTTTAGTGGCGGTGACGGTTAGCATACCCAGCCAAATACAGGTGATTTAGAGCAGAGGTGCCCTGGTTAGGCCCGAGCAAGAAATGCTTACCAGTGCCGGACTTACATAGCTAGCGGACATAAACGATGCGGCTAGTATGAAGGCCGAGCTTGACAGCATGAAACTAAATCCAAATCACTCATCATGCTCCTCATATTCTCCACCATCTTCGCCATCACCGTGCTCATCCCCTTCAGCTTCGTCTCCATAGCTGTATTCGGGTTGGGCAGGTTCACCGTATTCCTTTTCGGTAGGTTCATGGCTCTTCGTGCTCTTCGTCTTTGCCGCCTCCCTGGTATGCAAACCCACCGCGACTTTGTACATGAGCCGGCGTCTCATCCCCATCCTGTTCAAAAAGCCGCCTTTGCATATCGATACTCGCGCTAGACCAGCTCTAAGGCCTTGCATGTTACTCGTCTTGGCAGTGAGCCAAGTCATCTTCGATTGAGGTGCTCCTCACGGACTCTAACGCCTTGTATCGAGATGGTCTGCTTGCAGGAGAGTTGTTGTTCTTCTGCCAATCTCCTTTATACCATCAACAAGGCGGTAGTTGTCGCTGCGGCCGTCGAGATGGCAGCTCTTAACGTTGAAGTTGATTGACTCCGTATCGAGAGGGGGCAAATAATCGGCATCTGCGAATTCGCTGGATTCTGAACCAGAATCATTCTTAAAGGCTTGCGTGCGCGGGTATCTGCAAGCGACTCCGATCGATAACGCCAGGGATTCCCGATCGTGGTTGAACTTGGGCCCTGCTAGGGGTGCACTTGGTGTTTTGCTAGGGGTGGGTGGGTGCACTAGGCCAGCCATAGGGTTAGGGTGTTCCTGACTGTCACCCCCCCTGAGTGCCTAGTGCACCTAGCAAAACACCAAGTGCACCCCTAGCAGGGCCCTTGAACTTTCTAAGCGCTATTACGTTACACGTCTGAGCTTAAGTGCGGTATTTTTGCCATTAGCTGGCATACGCGTGAAGCTAGAGGAAATGAAAAGAGGAGGAAAGGTAATGTGACGGGCTGAGCCCTGGTGTAGCCTTGGCGACCCGCGGAGCCGGAGGCGGAGCGGGCCCCACCGGCGACCCCCTGACCCCTGAACGAAGCCATTCCCAATGTGCGCACACAGACCACAACACTAAACCTCAACGAGGCACGCGACGGCTCTGGAATCTTCTGTCTCCCTCTGATCGGAGCAACGTAGCCATGTACATAAGCAAGAGGCCCTCTCACGAGGCCTCTCCTCTTTTTCTTCCTTCTCCTCATGTTCTGCGTCTTCGTAGAGTAGGCTCAGCTAGTTGCAACACACTACCTTGCCCGTTACAGAGGGCACAGAGAAGACCAGTGCTCCTCCGTCTCCTCAAGTAACAGTATCCGAGAAAAGCGGCGGCCACATCGGCTCTGTTTTCAAGATCTCCCAGCCCATTACACGTGACATGCAGGGTTAGGGTTGATAGACCCCCCCAAAAACCAACCGCCCCATACAGCCTCACCTAAAGCCCCACTTATGTGGAAGCAGGATCACCATTCTTCCAGTGGGTATGGTCGTATGTGACAATATCGGCGCAGGATGGAGGTTATCAGTGCGAGCATTAACAGGGTGTTTAGGAAGTAGTGGTTTGAGTTGGGTCATTGGAGAGGAGTTGACCTGCTGACGCAGACCGCCCCGGTTCCGAGTTTAATCGCGATCACCGCGGACCGACGTTGGCCGCCAGCTCATTGACATCGCCAACTGGGCTGTAAGTCGCACTCCCTGGCAGTCCCGACCCAGACCCAGCCATCGTCGGCTGTGATATCGACCGCCGGACAAGGCAAAAGGGTATCTTTACTGCATTCCTGTCTACCAATGGTAATTTATGTCCCAACAGGAAGGGGTCAAGAACGGTTTTATACCTCTACCCACTACGAAGTCTGGCCACCGCTCATGCAATTCTAGAATATCGGGATGGATTCAACCAGCAAGCACCCGGTCTTTGACCGCGCACGAGATGTCTATCTTATCGGGCCTTTCACCAGAGGATTGCGCCCTTTACTTGCCGTGTTTCTCCGCCAAGGATGTGCAGGTTGTCATGAAGAAGCTTCGTGTAGTCTCAAACGAAACAGCTGGTCGGAGAGGCAGTGGAGAAGCAGCTCTGAGCGTCATCCACAGGCTTGGCGAGGCATTCAAACCATACTTTAAAGTCATTGAGATATTTGTCTCATCCAATCCCCAGTATGCTGCTGTCGTCTAGGGCGGACTGAGACTTGTTCTCCAGATGGCATCCAACTTCGTTACCTTCTTTGACAAATTCATACAGCTGATGGCCAGATTGACCGACTCACTATCAGAGTACAGGCTGTCTTGAAGCTTTGCACGACAGAGGCAATACTCCCCGGTAGGAAAGGCAGCCCGGAATTTTCCCTAATCTTAAAACGGATTGAGGTTGTCTATGGCGATGTTTTGAGTGTTTTCCACGCCGCGGTCAAGGTCTTCACCCGGGGCAATGCGAGAATCAAACGAACTCCTATGATCATTGCTGATCTATCTACTCTGGCGTCCTTTTGATACCCGGTTTGGAGAGCTCTTGGAAAGCATAAATGCTCACCGACAGTCGGCATCTCGACGCCCAGGAGCGAATTGACGCTAGGAAGGAGAGGCAACTCTCCGAACAGGAAAGGACACTGGCCAAGAAAGAGAGGGATGCTGGTGCCGAATCGAGGAAGGAAATTAGCCGTCTCCTAGGAGAGCATCAAGAGATTATTCGCCTCTTTGAGCGCGAAAGAATGGGTACGTACTCCGCCATCCAATAAATTCCCTTCCAGGCCTTATTAGTAATAATACTCGCCAGAGCGGACCTTTGAGAAGCTCAGAACTTGGGTGGGAGCTCCACCATTTTCAGAGGCTAAACATGAAGCTACACGCAACCGTTTTCAAGAAACAGCAACTTGGATCTTCGATGAGCCGACGTATCTACGTTGGCGAAACTCTTCCGCTCCGCCAACGTCGACTGACTTCAGCTTTCAATGTCCCTCGATGTGGATATATGGTAAGACTATTGTTTCTCCTCCACGTTGTCCCCACCTGACTCGATTGCAGGGAACCCGGGAGCTGGTAAAACTGTCTTGGCCGCCTCGATAATCGATAGACTGTCCATCAGGACAGCGCATGATGACGCACCCGACATCTACTATCACTTCTTTCAAGAATCTTCCACCGCTAGTAGACTGGCTATATCATCATACCGATCGATCCTGGCTCAGATCCTACACCGCCACCGAGAGGATAAAGAGCTATTGTTCAAGCTTAGCTTCATTTTGAACAAAAAGTCCGAAGGCCAACCGCTCGCAAGCCATGATATTGTCTTGGAGCTCCTCGTTCTCTGTCTCCCAAGCCAATCCACCATCCTTATTGATGGAATTGACGAGTGCCTCGACTACATGGACTTGGTGGACTTCTGGGTCACCTTTTCGCAGTGCTTCAGAGACATGCGAATACTTTTCCTCGGCCGTGTCACCGCTGGGGGGTTGCTGAAGGCCGTAGTGCCGGCTGAAATGCAACTAGCCCTTCCCAAGGAGAGCATTTCCAAGGATATCAAAATCTGGCTGGAAACTGAGATTCGCCAACTGTTTGTGAGGCGCATCCTCCCCCAATCGGCGCAACAAGAAGCGGCCTCTCTCACCGACCACCTCGTCAAAGGAGCGGATGGGATGTTCCTCTGGGCGCGTCTCATGATTAACTTCTTGCGTTCACCATGTATGACATCTGCGCAGCGTCTCGAGCTGATCAGGCAGATCAATGTCCCAGAAGGTCTCGGCGATCTGTACGCCCGAATTTTCCTCTTCATTGATAATTCAGGGCAAGTAGCTCGCTCGCTCGCCACAAAGACCCTTGGATGGACAATGCACGCAATCACGCCACTGACATCGAAACAACTCCATCAAGCTCAGGTTGTTGATGGCTGCGTACAGCCAACCCAGCAAGACTTAGATGTCAACGAGTTTGAAGACACTATTGTCGTTGCGTGCTCGGGCTTAGTTGAGCGATCACACCCTGGTTTTCGTTTCAGCCACCTCTCTATCAAGGAGTTTATTCAAAAGAGTCCGGAAGCCAGGTCTGACTCAATGGTATCTCGATCGCTCAAATTCGCAACAACAGATGTCATCCCCGATCCTACCATCTTCAAAATGCAGATTGCTCACTGTTGTCTCCGCCAACTCCTACACCATACACCGAACAGCCCTCTCTCCGGGCAACTCAATTGTGACCTCACCGCAGCGCAACTTAGCGAGCGATTCCCCTTCACCGACTACGCAGCGGTATATTGGTTGGCACACTTTCGGCAGTCCTGCTTATACCCCCGAGATCCACGGTCACTCAGTGTGGTAGATGTCTTTGGGACTGAGCGGAGGAGGTCAAGTCTGTTAGAACTTGCATCGTCACTTTTGGTCTTTATTTCTAGCTCCCGTGTAGTATCAGCCTGGCTTGAAAGCTTTTATACCGCAGAGAGCCCTTGGATAGTGGAGGATGGGAGGGCCGAGCAGCATATGGACCCCCCGCTCCGGATGTTGACCACATGGCTTGTCTGGGCAGATGCGCTTGGTGCATTAGGGAACTGCACCGTCTCAGGCACGATTATTGACACCGCGCAACATTTTGTGAGAAGCACCAAGGATATCATCGACACTTGGGGCCGTCGACTGCGCCAGTCGCCCTCCATTGTTTGGGATGAGATGACGGGATTTTGCCCCAGCGAGTTCTTCTTCTCCCCTAACAGCGTTAGCATGTCCATCGTCTCACCAGAGGTGCCAGAGGAGATGAGAACTCTGGGAGATCATCTTCTTTTGATCTCACACACGTCAAAGAATGAGCTGCGAGCGGTCTTGCGGCTTTGGCCAAGCAGGTGCGTAATACCCAACATACAACCCGACGTGTGACTCTGTATTAAGCTGGTGTAAAGACTATTTCGCGATAATCAGTACATGAGTCGAATTCGATCAGCTCCCTTTTCCGACCTCCCGGATTTGTGTCAGAACTGGATAGCCTTTTATGAGGTTTCCCGGCTGGAGGACGACGGACAATGTCTTGCAAAGATTCGAGTTCAGCTTGATCCTGAAGAGGTTGCTCTGGCTGTCCGATACTACTTAGACCCCGGCTCCTCAGGTCAGATCAAACTGCCTTGCGCAATCCGCTCCGACATCATGGCTTTCACAATATCCCGGACTTTATTTCTGTTATCTTCGACGTCAACCCCACGTCAATGGGTATACCGAAAAATATCCTTATCCGCCATCCCGAATCTCGGCTTTGAGTTCCGCCCCAGCCTTTCAAGGTCGAAAAGCAGTCTCGGGGTGTTCTTCGCTCCACATGGGCGGTATCTTACGTAATGGAAACGGAACGAGTCCGAAGAACTGAACGTCAATGTCTTTGAGTACGGTGAAAAGAATGGAGTACTCGAAATGACATACATCGGGGAGTTGGACTTTGAGCCAAGCCCAAGAAAGATAACCTGCCTAGCGTATCATCCCAGTCTCGCATTGTTGGCCTTTTCCAGAGACGCAGCCGTCGGGTCCTACTACACTGACTACAGCGAAGACTATGAGAGGGTTGTCATTTGGCAGTTCAGAAAGTCTGAGGGTATGTTGCCACCCTTTTCGATCGCCGAGTTCTACCACTAACTGCCTTGGCTTCAGCCGGGCGTCATTTTGTTCCCGCTATTCCTGTCGAGTTCAAATGTGAGAGTCTGGACTTTTCAATCCTGCAGTTCCTTCCTGGTCATCAGAGGACGCGACGCACTCGCCAAAGTCATCCCTCTTTCAGCGGAGGTCCGCAGGCATCCAGATTCAGCCATCCCGGAATCGCAGAATACAACGCATGATTGCACCGATGATAGCATGCCCCCAATGTCAACTCATTCGATGCGGCAAAGCATTTCCGCTTTTGGTCCCTAGCCTGCATTGTCATTTGGCACGAACGAGCTGGCCAATCGCTACCCCTCGAACCTCAGACCTGCCCATTCACGTTACCAATTCAGATAACTCCATCTATTTCTCCACAGAGCTTGGGCTGGAGCAGGCAAGCGTTCTCAGACTCCCGGAGAACCTTCGCATTGGCAAGCATCTCACGTTCAGCGTGCACCCGCCTAAGAGTGAGAGCCCGCACGGTCTTGTCATCGCAGTCGACCAAGCGCCACGACCGTTATACGATACGAAAAGACCCAATTTGGATTTCCCCGTACCTATCAAACGAGATGTGAGATTCATAAGCTTACCGGGATCGTTGGCGAAGGCTATCGGTCATCCGGGTGTAAGGACGGATGGGCTTCTCGAAGCTGGGGAGACTTCCGCTTCCAAGAAGAGGGGGCCGGATGACACGGAGAACGAGATCGATGCTGGTGATAATCGCGTCTCGAAACGACGCACAATGGACTGGTTATTTGGCGGCGGGGATTGAACGGCTGCCTGCCTTCGACCTCAATATGCCAGGGCGCTTCCTTCGAGATGAAATAGGGCGCCTACTCACGCAAAACATCTGTCCTTCTTTAACGGTCGCCAAGAGATTACCCGCCCCAGCTTTGACATCAAGCCGGGCGCCGAACAGTATAACATCGGCGGGGATAGCTGACCCGTTGATCATCTATCTACACTACGCCCCACAGTTTGTTTGACAGCCCTTGCTAGTGGCGATGGGAAACAATTACCCGAGATCAGAAGCAGTTCCGCGCCTATCCCAGGAAATGCCGGAATGGCAGACGCCGCCAAACGTGCATGCAGGGTAGATGCACTTTACCCGCCACTGCTCTAGATATTACCACTACCACCTACCGCGGAGCCGACCATAGAAACCGAGATCGGGTGGCGGTTAAGATGCGGAAATAACAATGCACACGAGTCGGTATAAATGCTGGCTCCCTCGCAGGCCCAAGCACCAGGAAGCTGAAGACACGAACCACCAAGTCGACAACAATGCTGTTCAATACGGTACTCGGCCTCCTGGCCGCGCAGGTGGCGCTCGCGGCGAAGCTGGAGAAGGTGAACGACTTTGGTGCCAATCCCACCAAGATCAACATGTACATCTACGTCCCAGACAAGGTCGCGGCCAAGCCCGCCGTCATTGTGGCCATGCACCCCTGCGGCGGCTCAGGCACCTCCTTCTACTCGTCCACGCGCCTCCCGTCCTACGCCGACACCAACAACTTCATCCTCATCTACCCGGACACCCCCAACATGTCACGCTGCTGGGACGTCCAGAACGCCGCCACCCTCACCCACAACGGCGGCGGTGACGCCTCGACCATCGTCAACATGGTTAAGTACACCCTCAACAAGTACACCGCCGACCCCGAGCGCGTGTACATCATGGGTTCCTCCTCCGGCGCCATGATGACCAATGCCCTCGCGGGCTCCTACCCCGACGTCTTCGAAGCTGGCGCCGCCTTCTCCGGCATCGGCTTCGCGTGCGCGAGCGGCCAAGGCCAAGCCACGCCCAGCGCAGCCAACCAAACCTGCGCGCAGGGCCGGATCAACCACACCCCCAAGCAATGGGGCGACTTTGTGCGCAACGCCTACCCCGGGTACACCGGCCGCCGGACACGCCTGCAGATCTACCACGGCTTGGCCGATACTCTGGTGAGGCCGGCGTGTGCGACGCAGGCGTTGGCCCAGTGGTCGGATGTGCTGGGGCTGGAGTGGACGAAGAATGTGACGGGCGTGCCGTCGGCGGCGTACACAAGGGTTATTTACGGGGACGGGAGCAAGCTGGAGGGCTTCTTTGGGCAGGGCGTGGGGCATACGGCGCCGGTGAATGAGCAGTTGATGTTGAAGTTCTTTGGGATTCTGAAGTAGTCTTCTCAAGTAAAACACACAAACAAACGAAACGCATAAGCGGTTTAGTTCAAGATTCTGATAGCGCGCCTCTACTTGTGCTTCAAGCTGCCGTCTGGTCCCGAAGTTCAACATCCCCCGGGAATAAGCTCCATTTCCTGTCGAACCTCATACATACGACCATACCCACTGGAGAACTCGGGATCCCGTCCGCTCTCCCATAGATAAGCCAGTGAGGGCCAGACTAGTAGTTGGGTCGCTGACGACCAGCGAATCCTTAGTGTTGTATGTTTTTTGCATCCACAAACATTTTATTGAGTTTCCCCTTTTTGCTCTGCTTTGTACTGAGTCGTGTAACAGCTAACGGCGCTGAGCTGGGTGTTCCCCGCTACAAATCACGAAAGACAGGCACGCGGCTTGCTCAGTAGCTGGAGATTGGCATCGCTTCTTGGAGTTCTCACGCTGCTCCAGAGTAACAACAGGGGTGGGTGCCAACGACGCCTCGAATTTTGAGCTTTGGGTACCTATTCTTGCGAAGAGGGTGGAGAGTTCATTCCTGAAATAATGTCAGCAGTTGCGATGCAGGAGTTTGCCCCCACTTCGGGCCTGGCTCCTCCTTTTTCATCGGCAGTAGGGACCAAAACAGAATTGACCCTCTGTAATATTCCTCAAGAAAACCAATTTAGGCAGGTGCAGAGCCAGTCAATAGAGCCGGGAAACTTCAGGTGGGAGGCCGGAGCCAGGCCCCAAGCGGACCCCAAGGCTTCGGCGGTTTGACCTTGCGACCGCTGCCTCTGTTACCCACCGACTGGTTTCCGAAGCCTCACAATGCGGTGCAGAAAATAAACCTGAAATGGGCGCGGCTCGCGAAAATGAAACACCAAGCTGACAATGAAAACACGCCGTGATTACTACCAATTGACCAAAGATTGAGCTCAGCAAAATGGCGGCAAACGAGAAAAGCTCGGCGCTGTCCTGTGGGACTAGAAAGTCTTCGGAATCTTTACTCTGATCCGCGTTACTGACCGGCTACCGGCTACCTAGACGATTTGTGCTCATTTCGCGCGATGATTTCCTCCCCTCGGCCTGACGACTGGCCACCGACGGCGCAGACACCAACGCCAGCACCGACACCGACACCGGAATGGTCGACTCTCCCAGAGGCTGTGTCCTTGTCGGACGCCCCGCAGGTTGTGTCCTTGTCGGAAGCCCCACAGATTGTGTCCTTGTCGGAAGCCCCGCAGGTTGTGTGCTTGTCAGAGGCTCCGGAGGCCGCGCGCTTCCTGCCATCAGACGCTCCGGAGAATGTGCGGTTCCGGTGGTCGCAGGCTCCAGAGAGTGTGCCACTGCCTGGCACCGACGATCCAGTCTGCCCGAGCCCAAATGGCGAAGATTCGACAACAGAGGTACCAGCTATAGTTACACAGAAACCTAAGTCGTGGTTGCGCCAAAGGCGGAATCAGGCCGCCGTAGCGGTTGTGGCCGTGGTGATTTTTGCCATCCTTGCCACGGCGGCCGTCGTGGTACTAGTCGTACTGATCGGGGCGAAGGAGTACGGAGTTTGGATCTCGATCTTTCTGTACCAGTTCGTAATTGCTGACTCGGACACAGCGAGGGTAATCCCAACAGCCCCATCAACATAACTGGCATACTCACCGACCCTCAAGACCCTCCGACCCCCTCCAGCACCCAATCTGCTGGCCTCGGCATACTCGTCTCCCGCCCCTTTGCATCCGAAGGCTCCGCACTCGCCTCTGCTTGCAACAACACAGTCTGCCCGCAAATGCTCTCAGCCACAACCCTCACCATCTCTTCAACGACGACAACCTTTCTCTTCGCCCGCGGCATCGACAGCGCGATCTGGTACCGCGAGATTACCTACTCTGCCTTTGTGGAACCGAGGCCTAGCTCCTTCGCCACAGCCAACACTACAAATGCCACCCCTACTGCCACCAGCACGACTCACGGATGGAAGTCTGGCTGGCAATCCCTCGGCGGGACCTTCCTCTCCCAGCCCGCCTCCTCCTCAATGCGGCCCGGGCGTATCGACGTCTTCGGCATCTGGACCGACTCCACCACGCGCGTCAAGACCTTCAAGGATGGCGTGTGGGACGTGGAATGGACGTCCCTCGGCGGGGTGTGCGGCTCTCCGCCCGTAACCTGCAGCTACGGGACGGATAACAACAACGTCGTGATTGTTGGGAGCGACCACGCCGTGTACCACAAGTACCTCAATAACGGTAACAACTGGGGTCCTTCGCTCGGCGGTGAGTGGGAAGAGCAGAACGGCTGGGTATCGAGCAGCGCTGATGTCGGGTGCGCCATCTCAGCTGGCGGAGTGGTGAGGTTCGAAATTGTTGCGTATGGGAAGGGGGCGACGCCCGAGACCGCCGAGACGCACGGCATGTTTTTCATGAGGTTCAACAGCTCCCACAAGTGGGACAGCGACTGGAGCGGCGGGTTGGGGAGCTTCCGTGGCGATCCAACCATTGTAGCCTCCTCGGACAGAACTGATTATTTCGGCATCGGAACAGATTCTGCCGTGTACACTGCTAGCTGGACACAGCCGGACGGGATGTCGACGCTGATGAGTCTTGGAGGGGACTCTCAGTCAGCAGTGGCGGCCTACGCAACGGGATTGAGGCTAGATGTCCTCGTGGTTGGCAACGATACGAGGCTCAAACATCTGGCGAGGATTGATGGGTCTTGGGGAAGAGCGTGGGAGGATCTGGGGGGGTATTTCAACAGTGCGCCCAAGCCGGTGGTGCTGAATGATACTGCGGTGGCCGTGTTCGGGATGGGGCCAGACGGGTCGGTGATTCATGGGGTTTTTTCGACGGATGCCGCTGCATGGGAGTGGGGACAGGGCCTGTGGTACAGCGATGAGGGACACATGTCGCCCGGGTGGTTTCGGCAAGGGCCGGCGTAGTGTGTGTACTGATAGAATTGCATTAGACGGGGCTTTAGGATAGACCATGAACGAGCTATTTGCATCCAGATGGATGTTGAGAAGTCTGTGGGCGCAAGTGTGATATCCACGTGACAGCAATCTCAGCCGATTCCACACGTGATCAGGTGGTTCTGTCCCGAGATGGATGCCTAGTCTGAAACACCTTTTCCGCCCACTGGTCACTGGCCTGACCGGGGCAAGCCCGAATGCAAACGCAAAAAACGCCACAATGCGATCCCGGACAGCAAGACCGAACCCATCCCGATGTCGCTGACCCTCAGCTTTCGCAACAGCCAGATCCTCTACGGCGAGCTCAACCTCTCGCAGGGCGCGCGCGCCTTCCGATTGATCCGCCTGGACCCGGCCCCGTGGTGGGTCCAAGACCTGTCGTGCTCGCTCCAAGAATACGCACTGGACAGCGCCCCACCCTACAAGGCGCTATCGTACGCGTGGGAAAATGGCCCCAATCACCGCGATGCCTCGCTGCGCTGCAATGGCATCGAAATTAGCATTGGCTGGAACCTGTACGGCGCGCTGCGGCGGCTGCGCCAAGCGTCGCGGCCCGTCCACGTGTGGGTCGATGCCATCTGCATTAACCAGAAAGACGACCACGAGCGCACGTACCAGGTGCAGATGATGCGCACCATCTACGAGAAGAGCGACGAGGTTGCCATCTGGCTCGGCGCCGGCCGCGAGCGCGACATGATGGGCGGCGACGTCTTGCCCGGCTTCTCTCCGGACTCGCCGCCGTACGTCGACTGGCAGGGCGGAAACGGCAAGCAGGACAAGGCCCTGTGGGAGGCCTTCGTCGCGCGCCAGAAGTCGCGCCAGGACACCATGGACATCCGAAACCGGGACATATTCGGCGCCTTCTGCGTCCTCTGGCTGCTTAATGTCGGCGTCGAGGCGGCCCAAATCATTCACTTGAGGCACATCGGCCAGTCTGTGACTATCCTGAATGGCTTGGACGCAATCATGGAGCAGTCTTGGTGGAGTCGGACCTGGGTCCTGCAGGAGACCATTGTCGCAACGCAGGCTGTGGTGTACTACGGCAACCTCTCTGCGCCATGGGGCATGTTTGCTGGCGCCGCCGCGGCGTACAGCGGGAAGAAGCTGGCAAACAGCATCGAGTCGGCGTATCCCTACATCCGCTCCCTGTCCCGCTTCTCTTCGACAGTCGGAGAGATCGAGGGTGTCAGATCTGCGTGGCTTGACAAAGCAAGGCTCGTCACACTCCTCACGCTCCTTCGCCGATTCCGAACACGCCACGCTACCGATCCCCGGGACAAGGTGTACGCCCTGCTTGGAGTTGTGCAGTCTTGGGAGGGCCAGGAACGGCTCATACCCGACTACGGGCTGGATGTCCAGCAGGTCTTTCAGAGGACGACAGTCACAGTCATCAAACTGACACAATCTCTCGAGGCACTTATCGGGACAACCGGCAACGCAGATATCTCATGGGTAACAGACTGGTAGGTATTTACTGGCACACGGGGGCCTCCCGATCTGCACGCACTGACATTCTGATAGGAGCTTCTCGCCCGGCATCAGCGAGAACTCTCGCATCGGTTTCGCCATCACACTCTACAACGCCGCAAAACACGTGCCGCCCAGAGCGGTGCGCACCCACGGGCGATCCCTCCTCGAAGTCCATGGTTTTGCCTTGGATGAGGTCAGCGAGGTTTCCTCGGAGATACTACCTCCTAAACAGGCCGAGCAGGGGGACACGAGCGACTGGCGCAAGATCGTCGAAAACTGGGAGGTCTTGCTCGAAAGGCTGGGCGGGAAGACCGCGTCTTATCGCGGCGGCGGCACTGTCGGCGACGCATTCTGGCGAACCCTATGCGGCGACTGTGAATACAATTGGGATTCCACACGCGGAAAGGCAGGGCACCGCCGCGCCAAGGAAACCCTGGCGTCTGGGTATGCTCGGTGGCGCCGCACGGACACCAGTCGGCGGAGGATGACGTCTATCATCGGCGGCTACTGGCAAGAGACCGGTAGTTCCTGGGAAACATTGATCGCCGAGGACCCTGTAATTGAGAGGAAGAACGCTTTCCACTACGCAGCCGAGTACACCGCCAGCGGCCGGAGGTTTTTCATCACCGCGAACGGACACATTGGGCTAGGCCCGCCGGATATGAAAGCGGGGGATTTGATCTATATCGTGTCGGCCAGCCAGGTGCCACTCCTCCTCCGACGTTCCGTTGATGTCGCCACCTGTGAACAGGCGCTGATCGAGACGTTGATACGTGGTAAGGTCGAGCAGACCTTCATCGCGGCCGGAGCTGGAGCAAAGCGTCTGACGGTGAGCGCGGAGGCTTGTAACATTGTACACCCGGAGTGTTACACGCTTGTCGGAGATGTGTATCTTCATGGGGTCATGGATGGGCAAGCAGGGCTTGGCCTTGAGAGTAGTGCGCCCCAGCCGTTGTTTTTGTTATGACTTCCTGTATCACTTGCGGGCAGTGGTCCAGTAAATAATTGACGAGGACTTACGTAGCGTAGAAAGGTGAGAGTGTAGTGTAAATACTCGTCCTTGTAGCCAAACTCCCTCGGATTGTACAGGGTGCTTGGGGAGCTATGCTCAAAACTCAGTGCTGGAAATAAGCGAGGACACAGGAGGTGCTGGCTCTCAACTCGAGGTCGCTCAAGACCGGATGAACGAAACGGAAGTATATATACCTGACTCGCGGGGTACTCTTTCAACCAACTACAGTAATCGGTTTCGGCTGTGGTGTATCCGGCCAGGCTGGAACTCCTACACCCTATTAGGTTTAGCAACTATTCACCTTCCCAATGGAGTGATGGATAGCAGTCGCCACGGTTCGAATCTGGGGGAAGTGTTTTTTTTGGGGGGTGGGGGGGTTGATTCTTGAGAACGCAAAAGAGGTCTGCGGTAGAATCAATTGACGGTTGGTTCTTTTTGTCCTGTCACAAAGATGGGGAGGAGTTGGGCTCGTCGTGCGTTCGGCTATCGCTTGTGTGACTTGATGCCTCTTGCGATGCTAAAACAGCAGTGAAATGCAAGTGTCAAACTGAAGACTCTCAAGTCACGGGAACAACATAAAAAGGCACAATACCCCCATCGGCTCCCACCCTCAGCCTAAAAATATCACCCCGGAGCTCACTCAACACCAACCCCCAAACCCCAGCACCAACACATCACCACTGTCACAGGTATGTAACCCCTTTACTTACCTACCTAAAATATCACAAAGTACTCCAACTCCAGCTCCAGCACCGCAAATGAGGTTAGAGCATATGACTATCTCACACACTGATTGACAACGCGCTGCACCTTGCCGTCAATAGCCTTGTACGTCTTACGCAAAGCGAGACAACTTAAATTTCTTTAAAGTATGAGCCCCGTCGCTATGCCGAGAGGCCAAAGAGCGCTGACCTATTTAGAGTTCTAATCATAGGTATGCATAATAGAATATAACACCCCTAACACGAGATACGCCCCGACAGCCTCGCACCATGCAAAAAGCGTAAAGGTGTAAGATTTATTTGTAATGGCAAGGGTGAGGGTGGGAAACAGAAGAGGGATGATGGAAAACGAGAGCCTTAAAAGTAATCCCACGACAGATCTACTGAGCTTTGGCGACCGTGTCAACCGGGGATAGAATAATAAATAGAGGACTGACACCGTCGGCCCGAACAGAAGTATCCAAAGAAAATACCAAAACACCCATATTGCTGGCGATTGGGCTTGATACTCACCAAAAGGAAGCGAGTAGATCGAATCATAAAGCCTAGAGTCGGTATCGCCGCTGTCGCCGCTGTCGGCGAAGCTCGAGCCGCTGTCCAGATCAAAAGGACGAATTCGGTTCAATATAGGGGTAAAAATGGGAAAGTATGCAAAAGGATCCAAAACGTCAGAAACATGAACCAGGCGCAGAGTTGGAAGATTAGGTAGGGGAAACATGACATATCCTCAAAGAGGCCGAGAAATGGCTCCTGCGTGCCCTGGGATGCCACCAGTGGCTGGGCGCTGAGAGCAGACCAGGTTTTCGACTCCATACTGTCAAGACGGTCGAGAAGGGCTTTTTCAGCGTGGGGAGGTGTTGATACAATGGCGCCGTCATTGAACCATCTTGAAGGCGCCGTGTGGCGTTGTGGGTATCGGTCAGGCCTTGCACCTGGGTCGGCTACATGATTCGTACAACTGATGTTAGCAGTGCATAGGTTCCCAATGTACTATAGGGGTTATAGTCAGGGACAGTAGCAGGGCTTATTACCTGAAGGCTTGTGAGGGGGAAGCTTCAAGCTGTGGCCCTCCTTCAACGTCGTGGCTGCTGTATCTAGTAGCGCAAGGACTGGGGCGAGGAACATGACGCATGGTACGATCTGACCAAAGCCCCATCTGTCTTCCTCCTGTGGCCTGATGTTGCGAAGGTCGAAGAGCACCAGAGTGCCCCAAAATGCTGACACAAGCAGCCAGTAAATCTACACGAAAGACAATATCAACGTCCACCCAGTCTAGCGAAATGGTCACACTTACTTCGGCGAGCATCGAGGTATACATGAGGTAGTACGTCTTTGCAAGAACAAGACATGCGACACATGGCTGGACGATTGTCATGTAGATGGCCAGCCTGAGCGCGCGATAGCGGTCAGTGCACGTCAGACGGGCAAGAATGAACTTGATAATCGGCCTTGCTAGGAACCGGAAGAGTCGTTTGACGACAGGGGACAGCCGTTGCGACGTGGTTCGATGAAGCTTGAGGATCCGGAGGAAAATGTTGTATCCCAGAATCAAGACTGAGACGACCACGTCGAGGTCCTTGAGGCCTGTCGGGGACTGCGAGATGTTGAGGAAGCACACGGCCGGCATGTCATTGTGCATCCCGATGTCGGCGGTTGCTAAAGTCGCATGGATCAACATGACGGCAAGACAGCCCATGAAGAACAGCCGGACTGTGCGTTTGAACTGGTTCTGGTACAGGTAGCTGCGCAGGCACGAGAGGGCTCCCAAGTGCGTGATGGTTGAGAACCAGGCCACTCGCACCATCATCTTCCAGTGGTAGCCAGACATGCCACGGGTCGCCGAGTAGTACCCGCTCACTAAGAGGGCAATGCCGCTCACAATCTGGACGTCGCTGAGAGCCATGACAACCCCGATGAAGACGTCTCGGCCGCCACGGCTGCCCAGCTTGCGGCGGATGCTGCCGAGGATCCTGTATCTCTTGCTTGCGCCATCCAGCGGACGAAGCAGCTTTATCTTGGCGTTGTAGAACACCATGTCGATGGCATTCGGCCGGTCCAGCCTCCGGTTGGCATCTTCGCTGAATGGGTCGAGAGTTGGGTCGTAGAAGACAGCATAATAGACGGTGAGTATGAATACCACGAGCCACGCTGTTCCTAGAAATCCTATGATGATCTTTCGTGAAGCAGTTGGCTGTCAGCATGACTGGCGGACCGAGTGTCGAAGGCTGTACATACCCCTATTCCAGCAACATCAGGATCAGCCTGGATTTTCAGCCGCTCCGAGCAGTTTAGCTCGATACCTGGTATGTCTATAGTAGGCTCTGGGGGACTGAAGCTGACGCTTGACATTTTGGCGACGGTGATGTGATGCAGCTTCGAAAATGGGACGCGACAGTAATTCCCTCGAAATCACGGTTTTCAGCTGGCTCAATTGGGAATTTACGCGCTGGTGGCGCTCGAATCAAGTAGCCTACCTACCCACAAAACAACTGCATCTGCACCCACGATTCACAGCAGAATTTTCAGGTGATTGCAGTATTGGCACCAATCAGCATGCGCCAGGCTCCCAAAATCCTTGGCGACTTATCACGCCGGATCAGGTACACCATGGCGCCGTCTTAGTGTCAGTGACTCCATCCAAAGTACCGAAAAGGCAAAATTGGGAGAGGAGCAAGAACCAGATCAAAATTCAGATCAAAACGAGAGCAAAAAAGGGGCACACCCCCTCCAACCCCTTGACCCCCTCCCTCTCCACCGCCTCAATCGTCTCGGGCCTATCCTCCAACACAAACCTCTTCACCGGCAGCTCCGGAAACTCCTCCCTTATCGCCACAATCGCATGGCCCTTCCCCCAACCAAAATCAACAAACACCGCCCTCTCCCCCTCTTCCCGCTCAGCCTTCTCAACCAACCAGCCAAAATCATACCTCTCACTCACCCTCGTCTCCCGCTCAATCATCTCCATGCCCTTGATAAACCTCCCAAAATATCCCGGCTGTCCGGCCAACCACGCAAAAAACGGCTTCTCTAAGCAGCCTGGCGCAAAAGTTGCAGAGATGTGGTTCTCCTTCTGCGGCTCTTTGTGGCCGTAGGTGGAGAAGTAGTCCTCGAAGTGGAAGAAGGGGGTGGTGGCGTTGTTCCACATCAGGGCATGCAGCGCGTTGAAAGGGTTGGAGGGGAGGAACGCGAGGGAGCGCGGGGTGTGGGCGATGAGGTTGGGCGGGGAGAAGGTGAGGATGCCTAGGATTCGCTCTGGGGGCTGGCTAGATTCGATGTGGGAGGGGGAGGGGGAAAGAAGGACGGAAAAGGAAGGATGAGAAGAAAAGTAGGAAAAGAAAAGGCAGAAACAAAAATGGTAAAAAATAAAAAGGCAGAAGCAAAAAGGGGGCAGAAGGAGGAAATGACATACCGATCAGAGACGGCTCAGCATCGAGCTTTTGAGCCAGCTCGGTGATGGAAATGCTCACATTCTCCGGGATGTGGGCGAAGCCACCCCAAGCTTGGAAGAGGTGGATGGCGGCGAGGCGGCCGGTGTCGATGGAATGCTCTATCCACTGATCCTTGGGGTCCCTGGCAGAAATGAGAACCTTCTCGGCAGCGTTGGCGAGCTTATGCCGGTTGACATCGCTGCTGTTGCTGGTGAAGCTATCCAGTGACTCGTTGTGACGGGTTGGTAATAAGTGGGAACTAGCAAGATGACTAACGGTTAGTCAACTTGCACATACCTTTTGGTGTAGCGGGCAGTTGTAGCAGTTCCCTGCATTAGCGTATGTAACGCCAGCCCCGT
>Ga0247758_1000636_pt1 | contig 30510 bp, 5 predicted proteins | sample UWRJL156409C4_FD_180950 | JGI IMG/M metagenome (GOLD analysis project Ga0247758, IMG submission 180950) | Plant litter microbial communities from Arlington Agricultural Research Station in Wisconsin, United States - UWRJ-L156-409C-4 | ecosystem: Environmental > Terrestrial > Plant litter >... | reverse complement strand
CAGGAGAAAGTAGACCTCGATGTCTCGGAGGCCGTGTACGCCGGTGAATAAGGGCTGTTTGTAACCTGTGAAAGAGAGGTGGAGGGACGTCTGAGAAAAGTTTTCCTCTAGGTTGCCTTCGAATGGGGCGTGTTGGACGAAATTCCAGCGATCGTATCCAGGATCTTTCATATCAGGCTTGTCAACCGAGATCAAAAATGCCAGTCCAGGCTTGCCGATGTTTCCAACACATCGTCCCAGGACAGGCCCCGTTTGCGAGACTGAAGCCGACCCAGGGTCTAAGGAGAGAGCCCGAGACATGTACAGCGAACTACCGGTAGATACGCCCATGACGTTCACCATAGCTGCAGGGTTGATATCCAAGTAAGTCAGGTGACCAGCTTTTAGACCAACCCCCTTTTAGACCACAAGGTTCTAAAAGGATGACTAACCCTCACCACCAACTCTTCTATTTCAATCGCCTGCAACTTCACGAATTTGATTCCAATCCGTTTCCTTCTTTTTTCAATGGCTTAAGAATTTGCAAATGAAGCCATATACCGAGTTCGACTTACAGAACGCCCTTACGGAGTATGCTGAAACTGGCAAACTCCGCGATGCGGCCAAAAACCACAGCATCCCCCACAACACTTTATATTATCGATCTAAAGGTAGTAATCCAGCTACTTACTCCTAAATAATGAACTAGAAGCTTTCTCCGGCACTGGAAGAACGTCTCGCAGAATGGACTCTCTTCCAGGGGGCTATTGGTAACCCCTTAACCCACAGGTAAATCTGGAAATTAGGTACTAGAATACTTGCTACCTTTGGAGAGCTAGCCCACCTTAGAAAGCACTAGTGCCGCCGCTTTTTAAATCGAAATCCTTCCATTTCTACTAAGAGACTATAAAGGATCCACGTAAACTATGCTAACTAAGCCTATAAGGCCGTTATTCAGCCTTAGTTTAACTACCTGGAGTTTTTAAGGGTTAAGGCCATTTTACTAAAGAATAGGTATAATATAGATGAAACTGGTATAGCTAATAGCATTGGAGATAACGGTCTGGTTATAAGCTCCAGATTTAGAAAGCTTTTATAAAAGAGGAAGTCTGGAGACTGAATTTAGACGACTATTCTAAAGTGTGTTTTGGCTAACGGCCGGTTTTTAAACCCATTAGTTATTTTTAAGGGTGGGAGCCTTTAATAATAGTAATACCTACGTGATTTAACCCTATTTAAAGGTTAGGCCTTTAAACTAATTAAAAACGGGTAGACTGATAATAACATTACTGTTAAATGGCTTTATGAAGTCTTTCTTCTAGCCACTTAGCTAGTTAACCCTTAGGAGAAACGCCTCCTTATTTTAAATAGCTACGGCAGTTATACCATTAAGGAATTTATATAACTAGCTTTTACTAATAATGTACAGTTATTATTTCTACTTACTTATACCTCTTACGTTCTCCAGCCTGTAGATATAGCTGTTTTCGGCCTATTAAAGGCTAAGTACAGGGTATAGCTAAATAACTGGCTTTCTAGCCTAACTAGCGACTCTATAGCTATAAAACGAGCCTTTTTAAAATGCTATAAGCGCATTAGAATCCACGGAATAATTAAGTTAAATATTAAAGCTGGTTAGAAGGCCTTAGGGTTATGGCCAGTCTCCTTAAGGAAGCCCTTAAGTAACAGCCTTGTTATTAAGAATTCTAATAGCTGCGTTAGTACAGTGGCCCCTACACCTTTTACAGGCCTTAAGTTATTTAATAACCCCATTCTAGGCAGGAATTCGAAGGACCAGCCTTTATAGTTTACCCCTAAAAAGGCCAAGGATTTCTCAGCTCAAGGGGAGCGTTTTCTACGTGGTACTAAACGTACTGCCAGCGAACGGCTTTTTATGCGGAAAGCCTATAAAGGATTTAATAACATAGCCTTCTAATTAGCTACCATTTAATAACAATTGTAAGCGGCCTAGGAAGACCTTGAACGTGCGAGAGGCCGGAAGAGAAGGAGGGTGGAAATCGACCCTAATAAGGCCTTTGCTGGTATTAATGACATCCGCCGCGCACAGAGATTAGCCGCTGGGGAGAATGTTACAGATTCTGAAATTTCAGAAGAAGGGGAATCTGACACTGCAAGCTGTATTAACGTAGCTATCTAATTGACGAAGTTGTGGGCAATTGAATTTTATGATGTGGTGGGGTGGCGATTTTAGTGCGTGGTCTAAAAGGGGGTTGGTCTAAAAGCTGGTCACCTGACTTACCCGGTCTCGAAGGTTGCTATACACACAAGTTCCCATGAGAGGCTGTTCTCACCGGGAGGCCCAGAGACGTTCGCTCTAGACAGTCGTACTGACAAATTCGTGTCTTACTGATAGAACGCTCAACCAGAGCGCCTGGTAAGCCCTGGTAGAGCTCAGAGGCATCCCGCAGGGCCTCAAGGGAGTCCATCCATTCGAGGCGATATTCTAGAATGTATTTGAGGAGTTTTGGGGTGTTAAGAGCCTTCGCTGTACGTAGCAGACTCAGGCTGTCGAGGACTTCCCGCGGGGATAGAACTGGAACTATATCTCCATGATGGTCGGTTCTGTGTACAAGTTCGTAGTTCAGAACAAGGGCCACATCTCCGTGTTCCAAGTGTTCGGGAAATTCAGAAATCACGGAATATATGCTCTGCTCTTTGGGCTCCGATAAAGGAGCAGACACATACCAACTATTTAGGCAGTCAGTCGAAGACTCTGGGACGTGGTCCATTGGCGAATAGCAACTCCACGTAGCCTTCTTCTGACCCTGAACTTCGTCTGTCCCGCCGGCGACGGAGGCTATATGAGACTGACGCAGGTCGAAAGACCCTTGTAGGGATCTTTCTAAGGAGTTACATGAGTTCCTTCTTGTAGGAGTGCTAAGTGTGGGAATTGCGTCATGGAACCGCTTATATCATATGATGGCGAATTTTAGGTTTGAAGAGTCGCCCAGTTCCTTGGCCCACCTTCGCTCGTAAAGCTCGCGCAAAAAGCAAACTTTGGCCTCTGTTCTCCGAGAGCCTCAGTAATCACCATAGCATTACTTAGCTCAAGCCACGGCGGCACACTCCCAGTCTTTGCGGATCCTTTGTCTGATAGGAAGTTGGCGGCTCTCTGGCGGCCAAACTCGAAAAGGCGCTCGAATTCAGACCTAGAGTCTCCTGATGTCTCTCGATACGCATTTGACGCGGTATGGAGCAAGAGGAGCCATTTGGGAACGGACGCGCCTTGGTCCTCGAGGCTTTTCTTGAGAATCTGCAATATGCCGGCAAACACATCCACATCTTCCGAGGTTCGGGCCCAGCTGCCAATCGCTGAACCCAGAGCAACTGTCACCAAATGCCCCATCGGCACCCGGGAGCCTGAGTAGTTGACGGAGCTGGTGGAAAGAACTGATTTGCCGTAGTATCGCAAGTGTGACAGCGGAAGTGACCAGGATACCCCAAACTGGCCTTCGACATTTGGGTTCTCCAGTCCAATAGTAACAATTCCGCCTGGGGCGACAAGCTGATCCTTCTGTTTGACGAAAATCGGGTTATTGCCAAGAACCTCCAAGTCCGGATATAGATGCCAGGAAGACACTGCCAGCAAAACTTCTCCGCTCTGTACGGCCATTGGCTGACCGGAGACAACACTCTCCATAAACTGGAGGGCAATTGTCCAGGCATCAATGACTGCACTGAGAGTGTCACCGCTCGGCGGTATCCCGACGTTGCAGTTATCGAGAATGAGCATCAACTGCTTTTGTTTGCGAAAGAACGCAGCGTCTGCCGATTCCAGCCATGATCTAGGGACCGTTCTCGTCGTCAGTATAGGTAAATTCAGAAACTCTCAGAGTCATGCAGTGTCACTCACCGCGCGCTAGAGTCCCATTCCGCAAGCTGTTCCCGGCTAATCTGAACAGCCGACGCGGTGATATCGTCGCCACGAATAACATCGCCATCAATGCGGGCTCTGAGAATGGCCCTTCGTCGCTCCACAATCTCCGCCCACACCAACACCGCCTTGGATTTCCAAATCCGTGACAGCATACACGCAAGAAGATGCAATGCGACCGTGTTCTTGCCTGAAGTGGCCGACGCCCAAAGCGAAGTTGCATCGAGTGTGAGGGGCCGAGTAAGGTGGATACCGTTACTTGGTGACTGAATCGATTATGGTTTCTATGAAGAAGAAGATCAAGAGTAGATACAGGAGCTGCGCGGAGCGCAGCTATATAGGCGGAGACCCGCCTCCATGGGAGCGGTGGTCTAGGCTCTCAGCCTAGACCCACTTTGGGGCCTTAGCCTCGTAACATCACCCCCCTACTAGAGCCCCACTAGGCCCGTGCTCTCACGCGCGTACGTGTAAGCGCGCGTAATCCACTAGTAAATAGTAATTTCTTCACGTAACTACCTTTATTATTTTTCTTCTTCTTTTCTTCTTCTTTAACCGTTACCTAACGTAAGTAATTCCCTCCATTCTTAAGGATTCCACACAGCATTCTTTACCAATTAAACCACTTACTAATAAGTAGAGTTACTAATTAATTATTAAAAAGTATAAACTCTGTTACTGTAACTCTAATTACTCTTACTTACTACATTACCACTTTACTTACTAACTCTATATACTCTTTAAAACGTACTTAAAGACTTACCCCCTTACCCCTCCTTCTTACTATTATAAACACAGACTTGTCAGCTTCAGTTATTACTCTTATAAGTAAACGTTTTAGTAAATTAATAATTATTATATTAATTATCGTAATATAAGAAGATATTTTTATTAATACGTTATTTACCTTACTACTACCTCCCCTTACCTCTCTTAAAGAGAAGGCTATCCTTTTTAAGGCAGAGCTCTCCCCTCCCTTATTCCCCTTACTATATATTAACTTTTTAAAATTAGATAATAAGTTTATAACTGTAAAAACCTTTTATTACTCTTACACATTAGATACTCCTACCTAAGTATATTTACACCTTACTGTTAAATATCTTATAAGTATTATCTCTACTTTTTAAAAAATAAAGTTTAACTAACTATTATTATATAACCCCTTAATATAAACTTAATATTTTATACTTACTATATAAGATTAGACTTCCCCTATAAAGTCCATTCTAAACCTAAAAGCAATATATGCCTTTACTACACTACAAATTAACACTTTTATAAAAGCACTACCCTAAAGGTACTATTACACTATTACACTACCTAAATCGCAACTAGCTACTTTAAGGAAGGTATCCCTTAAGTAAACTTTATTACCGTTATAATAATAATAAACAGGCTTCGCTAGCTTACTAAACACTAAATATACCCTGTCTTATAAGTCCCTTTTTATAAAAGCAGTTTCTTAAATACAGCTGACTTTTATATACACTATAAGCTCCCTAGACTTAATTCTCTCTAGAGAGCTGTTAATAATTATACCGTTACTATCACTATCCCCTACTCCCCTAGCCCCACCTGCTCCTATAGTCCCCACTTCTACTCTTGTTAATATAAAGGCCTTTACTGCCGTTTTAATAAGGCTTTTAAGCCTTAAGGAAGCTTATAACGCTTTAATGTAAAGAGAAATTTAACAGTATTTTTTACTTTTTTATTTTATTAATAGTTTACTAACTGCTTACCTTACTAAAGGGGCTTTTTACTTCCCTGTAAACGCATTATCGTAAGTGCCTTTTAGAGTTAAAATTAATTTAGCTGTAACTTTACTACTTTTTAACTATTTTTACACTTTCTTCTCCCAGCTTATAAATTATTCTCTTAACCTGTCCTCTGTTATTATAAGGCTGTAAAGTTCCTTATACTTTTATAAGGTAATAATACCTTTAACGTTAACTATAAGCTCTTATATAAGTATAATATAACTAGTTTATTTAATAAAGGCTTTATACTGTAAGCTTTATCCTGTCTTATAAGTTCTTATACAGTAGATTTCGTTAGTATTATATATACCTAATACAACTACTAATAGTTAAAGGTCTGCTTATATCTAGCTAGGAAGGGGGTCTCCTCTAACTTTATAAAAGAGGTTTACATAGAAATAAGGGTAAATCCCTTATAATATATCTTAAAGTTCTATTACGTAAAAGCTCTTTACTACTAAAACAGTAAACTTTATATAAAGTTAATTAAACTTCTTCTTTAGCTTTATAAAAACGTAATTACGTAAGTTAAGCTACACCTTATCCCTTACTGTAAACTGTTAAACAAGCGTACATTTTTAATTAATATACTGCTTCTAATTAAATATAACAGTAGTTATAATAACTTTATATAACTTTATAATATCTTTTATACATTTAACGTAGTTCTTAACTAGCGTTTTAAGGGCGTTAAGGCGGTACTTTTCTGTATACACGTCGCTAGCGATTAGTACTGGGGAGGCTGGCTTATAGCTATACGTTACTAAAAAGGGGGATATATTAATAGAACTATTTATCTTATAGTTAATAACTAATTAAATAATAACACTATACATGTCCCAGTTATCTTAGTTTAAAGTGATATAAGCTCTTAAGTAAGTTTAAACCTCTTAATTTATCTATTTTAAACCTTTATCTATCTAAAGGTAATAAGCCATACTTAACTATTATTTAATATTTAGTAACTTATATACGTATACTTTAAACTTACTAATCTAGTTTAACCCTTAGTTACTAATAATACGTTTAAGCTAACTATAGTAACGCACTTAATAGAAAAGGAAGTAGGCTGTGTATTCTTTTATATCTATAAAGATAGTAGGTTTTAAAATAACGTATTTATTAAAGCAGTCCTTAATAACTTACAGGTTCTAATAACTGTTAGCTAAAGGGAAGTTAGTAATAAAGTCTATTTAAATATCTGTAAAAAAACGCTTTAATACTAGGAGTGGCTTTAAGAGGCCTTTTTTATATTCTCTTTAGATTTTATTACGGCTATATACATTATAATTATAAAGGAAGTAGTGTATATAGTAGTAAAGTAAGAGCTAGTAAAACTGCTTACTAACTATTACTACGGTATTTTCTCTTTTAAGGTAGCTTACCATATTAAAGTTATAAACTATTTATATAAGTTAAGTTTTAAATATATTCTACTTTAATAACTGTAAAGGGAGTTCTTATTCTACTTATTTAAAGGCTGCCGGCGCTTTAGGGACTTAAATCTGGTCTCTGTAAGTTAAGCACCTTATTTTATTAATCTTACAGTTTAAGATTTAGACTTTAAAGACTGCTTTACTGTTTAAAATGTAATCTCCTTTCTTCACTATATAGTATACGTCTTTATAAAGGGTATTTGTTTTTACCGCTTTATTCTAAAGTAACTGTAATTCTTCGTTTTTAAACACCTTAATATAGGAAATTAGTTCTTCTGCCGTCTTAATTACGGAAATCCGTATATAATTCCAAAAGGCACTTTTAAAAATAAGCTGTATATCTTATACCTTCTAGTCTTCTATAATTACTTTATTCTAATCTTTATAAAAGAGAGTATTTAATACTATTACTTCCTTACTAAAATGGTATTTTAGTTTAAAATTAAAGTAAGAGAGGTATTTAGCTTAATAAGCTTACCGTTCTAAGAGGTTCTTTCATATAGCAAAATATTCCAGGTTACAGTAGTCTGTAAGTATAGTAAAGCCCTTATAACTGTAAAGTTCCACTAACTACTGCTCTAAACAGTAAATAATTACTAACATCTCCTTATTATAAATAAGGTAGTTCTTTTTAACTAATATTAACTTTTAGGAGTAGAACACTATTATAATGCGTTTACTTTCTTCCCCCTATGTAAGGGCACCGCTTAAGGCGTAGTTATTACAGTCTGTCTTTAGGAACGTAAGCTTATTAAAATCTTATTACATAAAGATAAGGGCTTACGTAAAAAAGGTCTTTATTAGTTAAAACGTATACTCTTACCTCTCCCCTTATATATAAAGGACCCTTTTCTCTATAAGCTCTGTTAAGGGAGTGGTTATTTACAAGAAGCTGGAGATAAATATTTAGTAATAGTTAATAAAGTTAAGAAAGCTACGTAAGCCTTTCACTATTATAAGAATAGATTAGTCTAGGATAGTGCTAATCTTTATAAGGTCTGTTTAAATATTAATGCTAATATTAATAATAAATCCTAAGTATTTAACTATTTTAACATTAAATTAACACTTCTTAAGGTTAAGATATAAGCCTGCCTTCTTTAAGTAAGTTAAAACCTTCTACACTTATACATTATACTCTTCCCTTATTCTATTTATATAGATAAGGATATCGTTAATATAAGTAGTTATAAAGTCGTTAAGGTAATTACTAAGTATAAAGTTAATATACTACTAAAATATAACTAAAGCTCTACTTAGACTAAAGGGGGTTATTAGCCACTTAAATAGGTTATACTTAATGTAAAATACTATTTTCCATTCTTCACTTAAGGTAATTCAAATCTTATAAAACGCTTAAGTTATATTAACTTTTATTATTTATTTAACGTTAATAAAGTTATAAAAGGTCTCCTTAATTAGTAAAAGGGGGTATTAATCTGTAACTGTAATAACATTAAGCGCTTTATATATTACAACCTGCACCCAACACAGGCCTTAAGAGGACTGGTGCGGGTTAAGACAGAACGTATAGCAGGACGCCAATAGGTAAGGGGCGTTTTAAAGACAGCTTATTAAGCTAGCACTCCTAGACGGGGGTTTAATGTCACTGTAAGTCGCTATTACTATAATACACAGAGGTAGGTCTGTATTACAACCTGCACCCGACACAGGCCTTAAGAGGACTGGCACGGGTTAAGACAAAACGTATAGCAGGACGCCAACAGGTAAAGGGCGTTCCGAAGACGGCTTATCAAGCTAACACTCCTAGACAGGGGGTTTAATATCACTGTAGGTCGTTATCATTATAATACATAGAGGTAAGTCTGGATAATAGGATATAAATGAATAATTAAATACTAATGTGAGGAATTAAAGTCCCTCACAGTGGTTATAGGCATAACTATAGCTTATCTATACTAACTAACTGGGAGGTACTTCGTACCTTACTTATAGTGTTGTAAGTACTTGTTACGCAAGCACTTTACATTATGTAAGCGTTCTGCTTATAAGGTTTCTTCTGCTTGCGATATAAGCACTCGGTATGCTGTAAGCAGCACCTTATTAATCGTAAGGGCTTTAGGTCTTTACACCCCTGGCCTAATACGCCTAGACGGTGTACACTGTCTTTTCACACTACTCCTTTTATAAGGGATTCGTCAGGCCACCCCAGCTTAAGTGACGGCCTACAGGGTCGTCACATAATTCCCCCTCTTTAACGTTCTTTTCCTATAAAGAATTTAAAAGGTAAGTTTCTCCTTTCACCACTTTACTATATAATAAATGTCCAGTTCCTAGGTCTTAAAATGGGAACAGGGTAAAAATATTAACTATCGTTTAAACCTTACAGCTTACACACACACGTTTAATAATAAAATGTCCTTTTATTCTTTTTATAAGTTTACTAACCCTCCACTTATCTGCTGGGTTTTAAACCAGTCCGACAGTTACAACCACTATTTAAAGAGGTATCGGCTTTCCCAGTATAACGCTTTTAATATTAGTAAAGTAAAGTTAAAGGCCCTTCTTATTAAAAAGCAGAACCTGAACTTATAAGTGAAATCTATTACTTAACAGCTTTATAAGGCCATTATTAAGCTTTAAAAGGTGTTAGCGCACTTAACACGTCTTTATAAGTAACAGTCTTATCTTAAAGATCGGGCCGTTAAAGCGTTTAACTATAAGGTGGAGTTATTAAAGTTCTAGGAGAGTAAGGAGGCTAAGTTAAACGTCCCTTTTAAAGACGTAAAGTCTTTTAACTAGGGGAACTTCCTAACGGGGTCTTTATAATAAGTAGTTACTTTATAACTTAATTTATAACTTCCTTTTTCTAATAAATGAAAATGGCCTTTTAACACAGTAACGGCGCGCTTATTTCCTTTTTACTAACCTTTTTTCTTAACAGTACTTATTTTTACACAGGGCTTACCGGGAGCTTTAAAGGCCCAGCCTCCTTATTAAATCTAAGGTCGTTACAATCCTAATTAATAGTTTTAATAAATATCCTCCTATACCTATTAAGGAGTTTCCTACTGTTTCTTAGGCTTTAAATCCCACAGTAATCTTACTCTTTAGTATAGTAATTTAAATATCAGACCTTATCTTATTTCTAATTCTTATTATTACATTTAATCAGTCTGGATTTTTTTAATAGAACTTTATAATTAGGTTTAGGCACTTAAGATTTTTAACTAATTCCTATAAGTTATTTTTAAGGCTGTAATCTAGCTACTTAATAAGATATTTAAATATGTTCTTTCCCTTTTATAAATTTATAACTTTTTTAACGTCGTACTTATCCTTATCGGTGTCGATCTTAATCTTCTTTTCTAAAGGAACTTCTTTTAAGGCAGGTTCTAAAAGTGAGATATAAAAAACCTTAATCCACACCTTTATACTAATAGGTAAGTCTAGTTTATAATTAAAGGTGGCAACCTTTTTCTTAATCTAAAACAGTCCGTACCTTTTAAAGTTAAACTTCTTATTAAATCGTTTCAAATATAAGTTTCGCGAAAAAAGGTAAATATAATCCCCCTCCTGAAAAGTCAGTCCCTTAACTTACTTATTATTATAATAAAGTCCTTTTTTAAGTACTAATTACTTAATTTAATATTTATTAGTAAACTTCTTTATCTGTTTACATGTAAACTTAAGTTTAACTTACAGGTAGTTATATAACTCTTACATTTAATCTATACAGACTGTAACTTAAGGGGTATTAGTAGGTAAGCCTTAATAGAGTTTAAGCTCCTTACTGTAATTAATAAAAAATAATAATATACCTATTAACTTAACTAATATTATATTATAAGCTATCTGTATTATTAGTAACAGCTTAAACTAATTATCTTATTTAAAGTTAACATAAGTTTAAAGATATATTATAAATATTTAATTAACTCGCTCCATCTAGCCGTCCATCTATAAGTGGAAGGTTATTAAAAGCTTACTTTTCACACCTATCCTTTATATTAATCCTTATTAAAACTTTAACATAATTAATTTATCTTAATCTATAACGATATTATCTAATTAAAGGTGTTATAAAATTACCTCTTTCTTAAAAATATAAGTAAGTTACTTTACTATCATGTCCTTTAAGGTTAGCAGGAAATAGGCCCACTTTATTAATCTGTTAATTACTATAGGGATTTAGTTATAAATAACTCCTATAATAGGGTCCTTAGACTTTAAAATCCTAATAATAAAGTTAAGTAAGATTAAACTCCACAGCACCTATGGTATAGGGAGTGGTTTAAGAAGTCTATAAGGCTTATAACGCCAGTTTTACTTCTAGTAGCAGATATTATAATTATTAACCACTTCCTTAACTAATTTCTGTATTCTTAGGAAAGTGTACATTTACTAAGCCTGTGTGAGAGTTTTAGCCTAGCCTATATGTCCTTTAAATTAAGACTTATAAACCTGTTAAACATACTCTTTTTATTTATCTGGGTTATAAATGTATGGTTTCTCTTAATATTAAAGCTTTACTCCTAATTTAGGCATACTGTTTACACCTTTTAACAGCTATTTTAATTAATAACCAGTTTCGTTATAATTTAGATACTTTAGGCACTCCTTACTATAATCTTACATATGCTTTAAAAAGTCTCCTAAAGGGCACTTATACTTACAGGTTCCTTCCACTAACCTTTTAGTTTAAAAGTCCTGTTATTATTAATAAATATTATACTTTATTTATAAGTTTATATAGATATTAATAGTTTATTCTAATATCTAATTATTTAACACTTATAACGTATATTTTAACGTACCGTTTTCTATTTTGTTAAATATAGTAATAGGGATTAGGATTAGATTAGTATCCTTATAATCCTATCTTTAATTAAAAATATCAGTTTACCTATTATCTTTTCCCTTAACGTAATAGATTTAAAAGTGGAATAAGGTTATTAATTCTACTTATTATGTTTATTATAAGTTAAGTTCCTTAATTAGGAAGTACTAGAGGTTATTATAGTTTAAAAAAACCTATACTAATTCTTTTATACCACTTAAATATAATGTTTATTCTGTAAAGTATTAAATAATTACTATTAGTTCCTTATTATAGATTAGATATTACAGGGTTAGTTTATAGATTCCTTTTAATAAGAAGGTAATTAAGTGGCGTTTCTTATTATCCTGGACTTAACTAAGTTCTCTACTAATTATAAACTCTAAGGAGTCTGTTTTAACTAAGAAAGGCTTTAAGAAATTAAGGAGGGTTAAGACTAGTGTTATAATAAAGGTGTACTTAAGGTCCTTAAATGCCTTTTACTGTTTATTAATTTACTTAAACAGTTTACCCTCTTTTATAAGTTTATATAGTAGTTTTATAATCTTCGTAAAGTACTTAATAAAACATTAATAAAAGTTTATAAAGCTGATAAAGGCTTATAACTCTTTTTAGTTCTTTAAAGTAAGTTAGTCTTTAATTACCTTTATCTTCTCCAGTTATATTTTAAGCTTTCTAGGGGTTACTCTAAACCTTAAATAATTCAGTTCCTAAACGTGGAAATAGCTCTTTTCTAGGTTTACTATCAGCTTCACTTTTTTAAAAGCTATTAAAACCTGTCACATATATTTTTAATATTCTTTTAAAATCTCAGAATAGATTAAAACGTCGTTTAAATATATAAAGATAAGCTTATTAAAAAAGGGGTAGAGAACACTGTTAATAAGGCCTTAAAAGGTTATAAGGGTGTTTATTAATCCTATTAGTATAATATAGTATTAATAATACCTGTTATAAGTCTAAAAGGCCGTCTTATATTCGTCCTTTTCCTTTACTTTAACATAGTTAAATCCTATAGGGAAATTAAAGCTAGAGAATTAGTTTACCTTAACAATCTGTTCTTACATTTCTGTAATAAATGGCAGCAAGTAATGGTTCTTAATTATATCTTCATTTAACGTTTAGTAATTAATAACTATATATAGCTTATTATCTCCCTTTTTTAAGACAAACAGTATTAAATACCCTGCTAGGGACTGGAACTTTATAATACACTTATTCTTCAAATTCTTATTAATATACTCCTTTAAGGCTTTAGCTTACTAGGAGTTTAAGTGGTAAGGCTGGAAGCTGTAGAGCTTTACTCCTAACTTTAGTTTAATTTTGTAATCTTAAAGTTTATAGTCTGGTAGTCTTAATATCTTCTTTTAAAACAGGGTGAACTTCCTGTATTTTATAAGTACCTTAAATAAGTTAACTTCCTTATTTATTTGTAAGTTGGCTTTTTACTTCTTCCCACTTTCTAAATCGTCATTTAAGTAATACAGTAAACTCTTTAATCCTTTAACTGTCTTAATAAACCTAACTTAAACCGTGTTTAGTTTTAAGGGTTGAATATACTTTTAAATACTTTATGTAACTTTAAAGCGGTTTAATACCTTCTTAGCTTTCTCTAAATAGTAATTATAACTGGGGGATTTACTAAAGGTAAGATAGCTACTCCTTTAATTAATTATAAAGTTATACTTTTCCAGCTAGGGTAGACTTAGGATTATATTATACCTAATAATTAATGTAACGTTAAAGTCCACTTATTATTTATCCTTATCCACTTTAATTAGGAGTGGTAAGTAATAAGTAACTTTATTATTATTATACTAATATAAGCCTCCTTCTCTATTTTAAATGGGAATAACCTCCTTATACTCTTAATTAGGGAGTTTCCTTCAGTTAACTAATAAGGGGTGTATTAGGTTAGAAGCACTCCTACTATTAATTACTACTCTTACCTTAAACGGCCTCCCTCTTTTATCTGTTATATTAACACTAACGGAATAATACTTATACTCCTTTAACATTTAAATTATAATAATCGTTTATCCTTAAAGTCTTATATAACTTAACTTTTAAATACCTCTCCTTCTTCTTAAGGCTTTTACTAACTAGTAAACTATTAGTTTCCGGCCCTTTTAAAAGGCCTGTAACCTTTTCCTAACTCCTTTTAGAAAAACAGGTAACTTTAATAAACTTAATAATTAACCTTTCTTAGGTTTTCACACCTTAACGTCTAATTAACTTTAAAGGGTTTAATATTCCTAAAGTCTTTAATAAATTAATAATACACTTTATAAGACTAGATTGGAATAATGTCCTTTTACTTTTATATCCGTTAATAGTCTTCTCACTTTTACTACTCTCTAGCTTTTCTATTAAAATGCAGTAAACACGTTATAACTAGGTAGTTATTAAATACCCCTTTTTACTAACACGTAACAGGGGCCTAATTAACTATAGTAACTCTTCACTTATTATTAAACTCTCTTATTAAGGAGTAGGAAACTTAGTAATAGGCTAGTTCTAACTTTACCCTTATAACAGTATAATCTTATTTTTATACATTAGGGAAGTGGTTATAAAGGGCCTTAAGTCCACAATACTGGTTAAGAGTGCAGTTAACGTACACGTAATTAATCTATAATATATCTCTGTAGCTAAGATAATTAAGGTTAATTATAGGTGTTATAGTTATAAAGTACGGAACAGGAGGGGTGGCGCCTTATTTCTTCTTTTCTTCCACCTGCCTCTAAGTTCGTTATTTCTCCCAAACCTTTTCCTAAAACTTAAGTAATAGTAACCCAGCTTATTCTTCCATAAAGTGGCCCTCTTTAATAAGTTAATATTTAAGTTAATTATAAAGTAAACTCTATTATAAAGTTATAACCTAATTTCCACTACTTTGTCTTAAAACGTTATAATAAGACCCTTAACTTATAAGTCCTTTACTTTATCTACCAGCTTTTAATATTTCTCCCTTAACTCTTAAACTCTCTATTAATATACTTACTTTATACCTTCTTCAGGGACCTTTAAAGTACTGGTCTAAAGCACACTAACTTTAATACAGGGTAACTATTTAAGTTATCCTTCTTTTAAGGAGGTAAGGGTGTTAATCCATTTAACGTGTTTAAAGTATTTAAAAGTCTTAAAGGGTACTGTTAAAAAGAACTTTCGTTTCTCTAGTTTAATTCTCTTAACTTATTCTCTTTCTCCTTTTAAGGCTTACTTTACCGTTTAGGTGGCTTAAAGGGCTAATTCTTTAACTCCTTTTACTATATTAGTAATTTCTAAATCAGGGTCCTTCTTAGACTTCCTTAATTCTTAAACTTACAGGGTAAGGTTTTTAAAGCCTATAACAGCTAACCAGAACATTTCTTCCTAAAATCGGTCTTTTATAACCTGCACCTCTAATGGTTTTAAATTTCTACCTTAAAGTCGGTTTACTACAACCTGCACCTCCGTGGCTAACTCTTTTAAGACACCCTTAAGGATTAAGTACATTATATCTTAAGGTTCTTTCTTTTCTTCCTCGTCTTCTAAGTTACACTTATCTATTTAAGTACAGTCTTCTTTATTACCTACCATCTTAATATAAACGTCTCTGAAGTTAAACTTAACATACTTTCCTCCTTCCAGAACTGGCTTTTAACTAACTTATTTTAATAATAGGCACTATTATGCCATATAGCCTTTCTTACCACAGTTAAAGCACTAGACCTGTAATAAGTTTTTAAGCTACTTTTACTACTGTTATTATTAAGGTTTATTATAATTAGGCCGATTTTAACAATTCACCATATTAATATCTATTAGTCTAGGGTGGTGACCTGTTACAGTCGACTAATTCCCCTTTTTAAGCTTATTTAACTGGTAAGGGGTCTGTTTTTTCTAGAAGTTCTTTTAATAATAGTGATTATAATACTAGTTATCAGCCTTAATAGCTATCTTAACTAGTTCTTAAAGGCGATTTAGGCGGTCTTCTTAGTAAAGGTCTCTAATAACGTGCTCCTTTAATCCACTTTAAAACAGCATTATTAAGGCCTTTTAACCGAGTTTGGTTTTTACTACCTTTAATTTAAAGCGTGTGGAGAACTTAAGGATTAAGGACGTTTACCTTAGGGCTATAAGGCGTTATTTAGCTTACTTAAGAGCGTCTAATTCTTTAAACTTAATCTGGAGTTAATTGATAAAAACGTTAAAATTGTTAAAAAGGGCTTAAGTCTCAGGGGCTTCCTTTAATGCTTTATTTACAGAGAGGTTATTAATTATCTTTATATAAGGTTTATACCAGTAAGCAGCTACTTTATCTAGTAAGGCTTTAGTAAACCTAACCTTTCCTTCTTTTTTAAAAAACTGCTTATTATAATAGGTAATATAGCTTTAAAGCTGGGCTATTTAAGACTTTAATTATATAGAGTCTCCCTTAAAACGTAATAGTAAGGGGAGCTTTACTTATTTCTTTTATAAGCCTTTAAAGTTGTTATTCTCCAGCTTAATAGTGTTAAGTTAGGTTTAAAGTTTTTTAATAAGACCGATACGGCTCTTAATATCTCCAGGGAAGGTTTTATTAAGTTCCTTAACCAGTCCTTACTAGTTAAGGTTTAAGTTTTTAAAGTGTATAGTTAATTTATTAATAATAGGGAGTTAAAGTTAAACTTACACCTTTTTAATCTCCTTACCTTTTTTAAAGGTTAACATGTTAGTAGTGGGAGAGAGGTGGTATCTGGGAGTTTAATAAATAGCGTTTAGAACTTAACGTTAATATCGTATTATAACCTGTACTTAATACAGGCCTTAAAAGGACTAGTGCAGGTTAAAACAGAACGTATAACAGGATGCTAACAGGTAAGGGGCGTTCTAAAGACGGCTTATTAAGCTAGCACTTTTAGACAGGGGGTTTAATGTCACTATAAGTCGTTGTTATTATAATACATAAAGGTGAGTCTGGATAATAGGACATAAATGAATAATTAAATATTAACGTGAGGAATTAAAGTCCCTTACGGTAGTTATAGGTATAATTATAGCTTATTTATACTAACTAGCTGGGAGGTACTTTATACCTTATTTACAGTGTCGTAAGTGCTCGTTACACGAGCACTTTACACTACGTAAGCGTTCTGCTCGTGAGGTTTCTTCTACTTGCAATACGAGCACTTGGCATGCTGCGAGCAGCACCTCATTAGTCGTAGGGGCTTCGGGTCTTTACACCCCTGGCCCAGTGTGCCTGGACGGTGTGCACCGTCTTTTCACACTGCTCCTTCTGTAAGGGATTCGTCGGGCCGCCCCGGCCCAAGTGACGGCCTGCAGGGTCGTCACAGTCTAAACAGTAGGACATAAATAAATAATTAAATATTAGCGTGAGGAATTAAAGTCCTTTACTGTAGTTATAGGTATAATTATAACTATTTATACTAACTAACTAAAAGGTACTTCGTACCTTACTTATAACGTTATAAGTGCTTGTTATACAAGCACCTTACATCACCTAAGCGTTCTGCTTATAAGGTTTCTCCTACTTATAATATAAACACTTAATATACTGCAAGCAGCACCTTATTAATCGTAAGGGCTTTAAGTCTTTACACCCTTAACTTAGTGTACCTGGACAGTGTACACTGTCTTTCTGCACTGTTTCTCCTGTAAGGGATTTGTCAAGCCGCCTTGGCCTAAGTGATAGCCTGTAAGGTCGTTATACGATTCCCCCTTTTTAATGTTCTTTTCCTATAAAGAACTTAAAAGGTAAGTTTCTCCTTTTACCACTTTATTATATAATAAGTATCTAGCTCCTGGGTCTTAAAACGGGAACAGGGTAAAAGCATTAACCGCTGTCTAAACCTTACAGCTTACATACACGCGTTTAATAGCGAAATGTCCCTTTATTTTTTTTATAAGTCTACTAACCTTTTACTTATCTGCTAGGTTTTAAACTGGTTTAATAATTATAATTACTGTTTAAAGAGGCACTAGCCTTCCTAATATAACGTTTTTAATATTAGTAAGGTAAAATTAAAAGCCCTCCTTATTAAAAAGTAGGATTTTAACTTATAAGTCGAATCTGCCGCTTAACAGCTTTATAAGGCTATTACTAAGCTTTAAAAGGCGTTAGCGCGTCTAGCGCGCCTTTATAAGCAGTAGTCTTATCTTAAGGATTAGGTTGTGAAAGCGTTTAGCTGTAAAGTGGAGTTACTGGAGTTCTAAGAGCGTGAGGAGGCTAGATGAAACACCCCTTTTAAAGATATAGAGTCTTTTAACTGGGGGAACTTCTTAACAGGGTTTTTATAATAAGTAGTTACTTTATAACTTAATTTATAACTTCTTTTCTTTTAATAAATAAAAACGGCTTTTTAGCGTAATAATAATGCGTTTGCTTTTTAAAGTGAGAGGTTATGGGTTTAACTTCCTAAAAGTCTTCTGTTACTTTAACTCCTTACCTCTTAGGGCTGGAGCGCTTAGGGTAATTTCTTTTTTTTGTTTTTCTTTACTGACTTCTTTTCCTTAACAGTACTTATTCTCGTGTGGAGCTTGCTGGGGGCTCTAGAGGCCCAGCCTCCTTATTAGGTTTAAGGTTTTTATAACTTTAGTTAAAGGTTTTAATAAATGTCTTTCTGTACTTATTAAGGAGTTTCCTATTACTTTTTAGGTTTTAAGTCTTATAATAGTTTTACTTTTCAGTATAGTAGTTTAAATGTTAAGTTTTTATTACAACCTGCACCCGACACAGGCCGTGAGAGGACTGGCGTGGGTTAAGACAGAACGTATAACAGGACGCTAACAGGTAAGGGGCGTTCCGAAGACAGCTTATTAAGCTAACACTCCTAAACAGGGGGTTTAATGTTACTGTAAGTCGCTATCACTATAATACACAGAGGTAAGTCTAAACAGTAAGATATAAATAAACAATTAAATACTAACGTAAGGAACCAGAGTCCCTCACAGTAGTTATAAGCATAACCATAACTATCTATACTAACTAACTAAAAGGTACTTTATACCTTACTTAATCTGCTACATTTAGTAGTGCACCACACAGTTACAGCCAAACAGCTAACTAAATGGTGCTTAGTATTATCAGTCTTTATAGACTACTAAGCACTTTCTTACTAGTCGTAAGGGCTTTAGGTCTTTACACCCCTAGCCCAGTGCGCAGTACCGTACGTACTGTCTTCTTACACTATTCCTTATACAGGGGATCTGTCGGGCCGCCCCAGCCTAAGTGACGGCCTGTAGGGTCGTCACACAATTCCCCCTCTTTAACATTCTTTTCCTATAAAGAATCGCTAGGTTAGTTCCTTTCCTTCTCCACCTTTATCATATCTTCTAACCGCGTTAAAAAGTGTAAATGTTGAAATGCAAAAGGGGTGAAGGCATTGGAAAGCAGTGTGTGTTAAAGGTGATTAATTATTTCTATCTTTGAGAGTGGAAGCCGTGTTATTATAGCCGTGAGGGTGGCCAGTGCACGAAGTGCATTGGCCACACTCGCTTCTGCGAAGCGAGGTTAGCTGACTGAATACGAGGTTGGCAGTGGAGTCTGGCGTTCTTGGCTGTGCAGATCCACGAAGCTAGTGGCTTCGTGGGTGCGCGGATCCACGGATCCAGCCGCGGAGCGGCTGGGCGGATCCAGCCACACTGTTCCAGCCACACTGGCCGGGCTAGGGTTGTGAAAACCCAACAGTAAAAGACAGAGAAAGTAGGAGAAGGCTCCTTGTAACTATCATATTCGCCTTACAGAATCTCTTAACGCTTTTAGCTTGCAGATATCTCCCTGTACTCGTTACTAAACCAAGTCCTTACTATACCGAGTCGCAGTGTAATCCGACAGTTACAGTAAGTGCTAATCCGCTAATATACCTTCTTCATATAACGCATTCAGCTACTTTAACAAGTTTATCAAAGGCTTAATAGATAAGAAAAAGGAGTTAAACACCTTATACGACCAAACAGTTATTAAGTACTGTAACTCTTTTATAAAGTTATAATATGTTAAAACTTAACGGCACGTTATTAAAATAAAGGTGATAAAGGTGTTTTCTCGTAAGGCTAAGGTCCTATCCTTCCAGGAGCAGGCTAAGGCAGCGGACCTGGTCTAGGCTAAGCCGGCTTCCTAAGACTAGGACTCTTTTCTTACAGGCTTTCCTCCTAAGGTGTCACTACAGCTTATAACATCTTCTTAACCTAGTTTATAACTCTTTTTTCTTTAATAAACGAAAACACTCCTTTAATACAGTAGTGGCACGTTTACCTCCTTTAGTGAGAGGTTGTAGGTTCAGGTCCCACTAAGACCTCTTATCGTTTTAAATCCTCGCTCCTTAAGGCTGGGGGGTTTAAGGCGACTTTTTTTTACTTATTTCTCTTTTACTAACTTCTTTTCCTAAGTAGCATTTATTTTCATATAAAGCTTACTAGAAGCTCCAGAAGCTTATCCTCCTTATTAGGTCTAAAATCCTTACAACCCTAGCTAAGGGTTCTAATAAATGTCCTCCCGTACCTATTAAAGAGTTTCCTGCCGCTCTTAGGCTCTAAGTCCCATAATAGTCTTACTTTTCAGTATAGTAATTTAAATATCAGATCTTATCTTATTTCTAATTCTTATTGTTAATTTTAATCAGTTTAGATTCTTCCAGTAGAACTCTGTAATTAGGTTTAGGCATTTAAGATTTTTAACTAATTCCTACAAATTACTTTTAAGGCCGTAATCTAACCATTTAATAAGATATTTAAACATGTTCTTTCCCTTCCGTAAATCCACAACTTCCTCGACGTTATACTTATCCTTATCAGTATTAATCTTAATCTTCTTTTCTAAAGGAACTCCTTTTAGGGCAGGTTCTAGAAATAAGATATGAAAAACCTTAATCTACACTTTTATACTAACAGGTAAGTCTAATTTATAATTAAAGGTAGTGACCTTTTTCTTAATTCAGAACAGTCTGTACCTTTTAAAGTTAAGCTTCTTATTAGGCCGTTTTAAATATAAGTTTTGTAAAAAAAGGTAAACGTGGTCCCCCTTTTAAAAAGTCAGTCTTTTAACTTATTCACTATTGTAATAAAGTCCTTTTTTAAATATTAGTTACTTAATTTAATGTTTATTAGTAAACTTCTTCATTTGCTTACATGTGAACTTAAATTCAGCTTACAGGTAGTTATGCAGTTCTTACATCCAGTTTACATAAACTGCAGCTTAAAAGGTGTTAGTAAATAAGCCTTAACAGAGCTTAGGCTCCTTACTGTAATTAGTAAAGAATAGTAATATACCTGTTAACTTAATTAACGTTATATTATAAGCTATCTATACTATTAGTAATAACTTAAGTTAATTATCTTATTTAAAGTTAACGTAAGCTTAAAGATATATTATAAATATTTAGTTAACTTACTCTATTTAGTTATCTGTTTATAAGTGGAATATTATTAAAAGTTTACTCTTTACCCCTATTCTCTATATTAATCCTTATTAAAACTTTAACATAATTAGCTTATCTTAATCTGTAATAATATTATCTAGTTAAAAGTATTATAAAACTACCTTTTTCTTAAATATATAAGTAAGTTACTTTACTGTTATATCTTTTAAGGTGGGTAGGAAATAAGCCTATTTTGTTAATCTGTTAACTATTATAAGGATTTAATTATAAGTAACTCCTGTAATAGGGTCCCTAAACTTTAAAATCCTAGTAATAAAGTTAAGTGAGATAGAACTTTATAGCGCCTGTAATATAAAAAGTGGTTTAAGAAGCTTATAAGGCTTATAATGTTAGTTTTACTTTTAGTAGTAGATATTATAGTTATTAACCACTTCCTTAATTAACTTTTTTATTCTTAAGAAGGTGTATATTTATTAGGCCTGTATGAGAGTTTTAACTCGGCCTATATATCCTTTAAGTTAAGACTTATAAACCTGTTAGATATACTCCTTTTATTTATTTAAGTTATAAATATACAGTTTCTCTTAATATTAAAGCCTTACTTTTAATTCCAGTGTATTATTTACGCCTTTTAACAGTTATTCCAGCTAATAACCGGTTTTGTTATAATTAAAATACCTTAAGTACTCCTTATTATAATCTTACATATGCCTTAAGAAGTCTCTTAAAAGGTACTTATACTTACAGGTTCCTTTTACTAACCTTCTTATTTAAAAGTCCTGTTATTATTAATAGATGTTATACTTTATCTATAAGTTTATACAGACGTTAATAGTTTATTTTAACGTTTAATTATCCGACAATTATAGTATATACTTTAATATACTGTTCTTAACTTTATTAAATATAATAATGGGAATTAAGATTAAATTAACATCTTTATAATCTTATCTCTAACTAAGAGTATCAGCTTACTTATTATCTTTTCCTTTAATATAGTGAATTTAAAAGTGGAACAGGATTATTAACTTTACTTATTATACTTACTATAAATTAAATTCCTTTATTAGGAAGTATTAAAGGTTATTATAATCTGAAAAAACCTAGATTAATTCTTCTATACTATTTAAATATAATACCCACTTAATAAAGTACTGGATAATCGCTATTAATTCCTTATTATAAATTAGATATTATAAGGCTAGGCTGTGGATTCCTTTTAATAGGAAGGTAACTGGGTAGCGTTTCTTATCGTCCTGGACTTAGCTAAGTTCTCCACTAATTACAAATTTTAAAAAGTCTGTTTTAACTTAGAAAGGCTTTAAGAAATCAGGAAGGGCTAGGACTAACACTGTAATAAAAGCGTATTTAAAGTCTTTAAACACCTTTTACTATCTATCAGTTTACTTAAACGGCTTTCCCTTACCTGTAAGTTTATAAAGTAGTCTTATAATTTTCATAAAGTACCTGATAAAACAGTAATAAAAGTTTGTAAAACTAATAAAAGCTTATAACTCTTTTTAATTCTTTAAAATAGGCTAATCCTTAATTACCTCTGTCTTCTCTAATTACATTTTAAGCTTTCTAAGGGTTACTTTAAACCTTAAATAGTTTAATTCCTAAATGTAAAAATAACTCTTTTCTAAGTTTATTATCAGTTTCACATTCTTAAAAACTATTAAAACCTATCACATATACTTTTAGTGTTTTTTTAAAGTTTCAGAATAGATTAAAACGTTATTTAAGTATATAAAAATAAACTTATTAAGAAAGGGGTAGAGAACACTGTTAATAAGGCCTTAAAAGGTTATAGGGGCGTTTATTAATCCTATTAACATGATACAGTACTAATAATACCCGTTATAAGTCTGAAAAGCCATTTTATACTTATCTTCTTCCTTTACTCTAACATAATTAAACCTTATAAGGAAATTAAGGTTAAAGAACCAGTTTACCTTAGTAATCTGTTCTCGCATTTCCGTAATAAGTGGTAATAAGTAATAATTTTTAATTATATCCTTATTTAACATTTAGTAATAAATAACTATATGTAATTTACCGTCTCCCTTTCTTAAAATAAACAGCATTAGGTATCCCACTAGGGATTAAGACTTTATAATAAACCCGTTTTTTAAGTTCTTATTAATATACTCCCTTAAGGCCTTAGCCTGTTAAAAGTTTAAGTAATAAGGTTAGAAGTTATAAAGCTTTACTCCTAACTTTAACTTAATTTCGTAATCTTAAAGTCTATAATTTAGTAATCACAGTATCTTCTTTTAAAATAAGGTAAACTTCCTATATTCCACAAGTACCTTAAATAAGTTAACTTTTTCACTTATTTATAAGTTAACTTCTTACTTCTTTCTATCTTTTAAATCGTCATTTAGGTAATATAGTAGACTTTCTAATCCTTTAACTATCTTAGTAAACCTAACCTAAACCGTGCTTAATTTTAAGGGTTTAACGTGCTTTTAAATGCTTTGTGTAACTTTAAAACGGTTTAAGGCCTTTTTAGCTTCTTTTAAACAGTGATTACAGTTAGGGGACTTACTAAAAGTAAGGTGGCCACTCCTTTAGTTAATCACAGGGTTATACTTTTCTAACTAGGGTAAACTTAAGATTATATTATAACTTATAATTAGTGTAACGTTAAAATCCACTTATTATTTATCTTTATCCACTTTAATTAAAAGTAGTAAGTAATAAGTAACTTTACTGTTATTATACTAATATAAGCCTCTTTCTCTATTTTAAATAAAAATAACCTCTTTATACTCTTAATTAAGAAGTTTCCTTTAGTTAACTAATAACAGGTACACTAGGGTAAAAGTACTCTTACTATTAATCACTACTTTTACCTTAAATAACCTCCCTTTTCTATTTATTATGTTAACACTAATGGAATAATACTTATATTCCTTTAACATTTAGGTTATAATAATTATCTGTCCTTAAGGTCTTATTTAGCCTAACCTTTAAGTACCTCTCCTTTTTCTTAAGGTTTTTACTAACTAGCGAACTATTAGTTTCCAGCCCTTTTAAAAGGCCTATAACCTTTTCCCAATTCCTTCTGGAAAAACAGGCAGCTTTAATAAACCTAATAATTAACTTTTCCTAAGTTCTCACACCTTAACGTCTAATTAACTTTAAATAGTATAATATTCTTAAAGTCCTTAATAAGTCAGTAATATACTTTACAGGATTAAATTATAATAATATCCTTTTACTTTTAAATCTGTTAATAATCTTCCCACTTCTACCATTCCCTAGCTTTTCTATTAAGATATAGTAAACACATCACAATTAGGCAGCTATTAAATACCCCTTTTTACTAATATATAACAGGGGCCTAATTAACCACAGTAACCTTTTATTTATTACCAGATTCTCTTATTAAAGAGTAGAAAATTTAATAATAAGCCAGTTTTAACTTTATCTTAATAATAGTGTAATTCCGTTTTTATACACTAGGGAAGTGGTTATAAAAAGCCTTAAATACACTATATTAGTTAAAAATGCAGTTATTATATATACAGTTAATTTACAGTATATCCTTATAATTAAAGTAGTTAACATTAATTACAGGTATTATAATTATAAAGTATAAGACAGGGGAAGGGGCGTTTTATTTCTTTTCTTCTTCCACTTACCTTTATATATACTGCTTCTCCCACACTTCTTTTTAAAACTTAGGTAACAGTAACCTAACTTATTCTTCTATAAAGTAACCTTCCTTAATAAGTTAGTGTTTAAGTTAATTAGTAAAACGAACTTTATTACAAAGTTACAACCTAATTTCTATTACTTTGTCTTTAAACGTTACAGTAAGGCCTTTAACTTATAAATCCTCTACTTTATCTACTAACTCTTAATGTTTTTCCTTTAGCTCTTAAACCCTCTGTTAATATATTTACTTTATACCTTCTTAGGGGACCTTTAAGGTATTAGTTTAAAATATACTAGCTTTAATACAGGGTAGTTATTTAAACTGTCCTTCTTCCAGAAAGGTAAGGGTGTTAATCCACTTAACGTACTTAAAGTGTTTAAGAGTTTTAAAGGGTACTGTTAAGAAGAACTTCTATTTTTCTAACTTAATTCTCTCAGCTTATTCTCTTTCGCCTTTTAAGGCTTATTTTACTGCTTAGGTAGCTTAAAGGGCTAGTTCTTCAACTCCCTTAACCATTTTAGTAAGGTTTAAATCAGGGTCCTTTTTAGACTTTTTTAATTCCTAAATTTACAGGGTAAGGTTTTTAAGACCTGTAATAGCTAATTAGAACATCTCTTCCTAAAGTCAGTCTTTTATAACCTGCACCTTTAGTAATTTTAAGTTTCCACTTTAAAATCAGTCTGTAATAACTTACATCTTTATAACTAACTCTTTTAAGACACCCTTAAAGATTAGATACACCACATTTTAAAGTTCTTCCACTTCTTCCTTATCTCTTAAGTTACACTTATCTATCTAAGTATAGTCTCCTTTATTACCTACTATCCTAATATAAACATCTCTTAAATTAAACCTAACATACTTTCCTCCTTTTAGGACAGGTTTCTAACTAACTTACTTTAATAACAGGTATTACCGTACCATATATCCTTTTTTATCGTAATTAAAACACTAGACTTATAATAAGTCCTTAGGCTGTTTTTACTGGTATTACCGTTAAGGTTTATCGTAATTAGGTTAATTCTAACAGTTTACTATACTAATATCTATAAGCCCGGGGTAATAACCTATTACAGTTAACTAATTCCCCTTCTTCAGTTTACTTAACTGGTAAGGGGTCTGCTCCTTTTAGTAGTTTTTCCAATAATAATGATTATAATACCAGTTATTAGCCTTAATAACTATCTTAACTAACTCTTAAAGGCAGTCTAGTTAATCTTCCCAGTAAAGGTCTCTAATAACGTGCTTCTTTAAACCACTCTAAAACAGCATTACTAAGGCCTTTTAGCTAAGTTTAGTCTTTACTACTTCCAGTTTAAAGTATATAAAGAACTTAAGGACTAAAAACGTTTACCTTAAGGCCATAAGGCGTTATTTAGCCCGTTTAGGAGCGTCCAGCTCCCTAAACTTAGTCTAGAGTTAGTTAATAAAAACGTTAAAATTATTAAAAAGGGCCTAGGTCTTAGGGGCCTCTTTACATACTCTATCTATAAAAAGGTCGTTAATTATCTTTATATAGGGTTTATATTAATAAGCAGTTACTCTATTTAGTAAGGCTTTAGCAAACCTAACCTTTCCCTCTTCCTTAAAGAATTACTTATCGTAATAAGTAATATAGCTTTAAAACTAGGCTATCCAGGACTTTAACTGTACAGAGTCTCCCTTAAAGCGTAAGGGCAGAGAGAGCTTTACTCATTTCTTTTATAAGCTTTTAAAGTCGTTATTTTCCAGCTTAACAGTGTTAAATTAGGCCTGGAGTTTCTTAATAAGACCGATACAGCTTTTAATATCTTCAGGGAAGGCTTTATTAAATTCCTTAACTAGTCCCTACTAATTAAGGTTTAAATCTTTAAGGTGTATAGTTAACTCGTTAATAATAGGGAGTTAAGGCTAGGCTTACACCTCCTTAATCTCCTTACCTTTTCCAGAAATCAACATATTAATAATAAGAGAGAGGTAATATCTGGGAGTTTAATAAACAGCGTTTAGAACTGTGACGCTAGTATTATATTATAACCTGCACCTAACACAGGCCTTAAAAGGACTAGCGCAGGTTAAGACAGAACGTATAACAGGACACTAACAGGTAAAGGGCGTTCTAAAGACGGCTTATTAAGCTAGCACTCCTAGACGGGGAGTTTAATGTCACTATAGGTCGCTATCACTATAATGCACAGAGGTAAGTCTAAACAGTAAGATATAAATGAATAATTGAATACTAGCGTGAGGAACTAGAGTCCCTTACGGTAGTTATAGGCACAACTATAGCTATCTATACTAACTAACTAAGAGGTACTTTATACCTTGCTTAGTCTGTTACGCTTGGTGGTACACCACACAGTTGCAGCCAAGCAGCCAACTGAATGGTGCTTGGTGTTGTCAGTCTCTGTGGACCACCAAGCGCTTTCTTACTGGTCGTAGGGGCTTCGGGTCTTTGCACCCCTGGCCCAGTGCGCAGTACCGTGCGTACTGTCTTCCTGCACTGTTCCTTATGCGGGGGATCCGTCAGGCCGCCCCGGCCCAAGTGACGGCCTGCAGGGTCGTCACAGTTTTATTTTATTTCTAGTTTTTATTATTAGTTTTAATTAGTTTAGATTCTTTCAGTAAAACTTTATAATTAGGTCTGGGTATTTAAGGTTTTTAGCTAACTCTTATAAGTTACTTTTAAGGCTGTAATCTAGTTACTTAATAAGATACTTAAATGTGTTCTTTCCCTTTTATAAATTTACGATTTCTTTAATGTTATACTTATCTTTATTAGTGTTAATCTTAATCTTCTTTTTTAAAGGAACTCCCTTTAAGGTGGGTTTTAAAAGTGAGATATAGAAAACTTTAATCTGCACTTTTATACTAATGGGTAGGTTTAGTTTGTAATTAGAGGTAGTAACTTTTTTCTTAATTTGGAATGGTCTATACCTTTTAAAGTTAAGCTTTTTACTAAGCTGTTTTAAATGTAGGTTTTATAAAAAAAGGTAGATGTAATCCCCCTTCTAAAGAGTTAGTCCCTTAACTTATTTGTTATTATAATAAAGTCCTTTCTTAAGTATTAATTACTTAGTTTAATATTTATTAATAAACTTTTTTATTCGTTTACGTGTAAACTTAAGTTTAGCTTATAGGTAATTATATAGCTTTTATATTTAATTTACGTGGATTACAGCTTAAAGGGTACTAGTAGGTAGGCTTTAACAGAGCTTAAGCTCCTTACTATAGTTAGTGAAAAACGGTAATATACCTATTAACTCAATTAACGTTATGTTATAAGTTATTTATACTGTTAGTAATAATTTAAACTAATTATCTTATTTAAAGTTAATATAAGCTTAAAGATATATTATAAGTATTTAGTTAACTTATTCTGTTTAATTATTTATCTATAGGTAGAAAGCTGTTAAAAGCTTACTCTTTATATTTATTCTCTATATTAATCCTTACTAAAACTTTAACACGATTAGCTTATCTTAATTTATAACGATATTATCTAGCTAAAGGTGTTATAAAATTACCTTTTTTTTAAAGATGTAAGTAAGTTATTCCACGGTTATATCCTTTAAAGTTAGTAGAAAATAAGCCTATTTCGTTAATCTGTTAATTATTATAAGGATTTAATTATAAGTAACTCTTATAATAAGGTCCCTAGACTTTGGAATCTTAATAACGAAGTTAAGTAAGATGGAACTTTATAACACCTGTAGTATAAGGAGTGGTTTAAAAAGTCCGTAAGGCTTATAACGTCAGTTCTGCTTTTAATAGTAGATATTACAGTTATTAACCACTTCCTTAACCAGTTTCTTTATTTCTAAGAAGGTGTACATTTACTAAGCTTATATAAGGGTTTTAACTTAGCTTATATATCCTTTAAGACGAGACTTATAGACCTGCTAAACGTACTCCTTCTTTCTATTTAAGTTGTAAATATATAGCTTCTTTTAATATTAGAGTTTTACTCTTAGTTTAAGCGTGTTATTTACACCTTTTAACAGCTGTTCCAGCTAATAACCAGTTTTATTATAATTTAGATATATTAGGTACTTTTTACTACAGTTTTATAAGTGCTTTAAGAAGTCTTCTAAAGGGTATTTATACTTATAGGTTCCTTTTATTAACCTTTTTACTTAAAAGTCCTACTATTATTAATAAATGTTATACTTTATTTATAAGTTTATATAAACGTTAATGGTTTATTCTAGTGTTTAGTTATCTAACACTTATAACGTGTGTTTTAATATACCGTTTTCTATTTCGTTAAATATAGTAATAAGGATTAGGACTAAATAGGTATTTTTATAATCTTATCTTTAACTAAGAGTATTAGCTTACTTATTATCTTTTCTTTTAATGTGATAGATCTGGAAGTAAAACAGGGTTATTAACTTTACCTATTATATTTACTATAGATTAAACTCCTTCATTAAGAAGTATTAAAGGTTATTATAATCTAAGAAGACTTAAACCAGTTCCTCTATACCGTTTAGATACAGTGCTTACTTAATAAAATACTAAATAATCACTATTAGTTCCTTATTATAAATTAGATATTATAAGGCTAGGCTGTAAATTCCTTTTAATAAGAAGGTAACTGGGTGGCGTTTTTTATCGTCCTATACTTAGTTAAGTTCTCTGCTAATTACAAATTCTAAAAAGTCTATTTTAACTTAAAAAGGTTTTAAGAAATTAGGAAGGGTTAAGACTAATACTGTGATAAAGGCGTGTTTAAGGTCCTTAAATACCTTTTACTATTTATTAGTTTACTTAAACAGTTTACCCTTTCCTGTAAGCTTATATAGTGGTTTTACAATCTTTATAAAGTACCTAATAAAGTATTAATAAAAGTTCGTAAAGCTAATAAAAGTTTATAATTCTTTCTAATTCTTCAGTGTAGGCTAATCTTTAACTACGTTTATTTTCTCCACTTATATTTCGAGCTTTTTAAAAGTTACTTTAAACTTTAAATAATTTAGTTCCTAAATATAAAAATGGCTCTTTTCCAGGTTTACTGTCAGCTTTACTTTTTTAAAAGCTGTTAAAACCTATCGTATATGCTTTTAATGTTTTTTTAAAGTTTTAGAATAGATTAAAACGTTATTTAAATACATAAAGATAAACTTATTAAGGAAGGGGCAGAGAACACTATTAATAAGGCTTTAAAAGGTTACAGGGGTGTTTATTAATCCTATTAGTATAACACAGTACTAATAATACCTGTTACAAGTCTGAAAAGCCATTTTATACTTATCTTCTTCTTTCACTTTAACGTGGTTAAATCTTATAAGGAAATTAAGGCTAAAGAATTAATTTACCTTAACGATCCACTTTTATATTTCCGTAATAAGTAATAATAAGTAATAGTTTTTAATTATATCTTTATTTAACGTTTAGTAATTAATAACTATATATACCTTACTATCTCTCTTCTTTAAGACGAATAATATTAGGTACTTTACTAGGGACTGGGACTTTATAATAAATCCGTTCTTTAGATTTTTATCAACATACTCTGTTGAAATGCAAAAGGGGTCAAGGCATTGGAAAACAGTGTGTGTTGAAGGTGATTAATTATTTCTATCTTCAAGAGTGGAAGCCGTGTTATTATAGCCGTGAGGGTGGCCAGTG
>Ga0247758_1000634_pt1 | contig 30576 bp, 13 predicted proteins | sample UWRJL156409C4_FD_180950 | JGI IMG/M metagenome (GOLD analysis project Ga0247758, IMG submission 180950) | Plant litter microbial communities from Arlington Agricultural Research Station in Wisconsin, United States - UWRJ-L156-409C-4 | ecosystem: Environmental > Terrestrial > Plant litter >... | reverse complement strand
TTAAAAAAAAAAAAAAAGGTTAGTAAAAGAAAAATAAGTAAAAAAGTCGTTAAAACCCTTATAAGAAGTTAAACCTATAACCCCTTATTAGAGAAGGTAGTTATAAATTAAGTTATGAAATAACCGCTTATTATAAAGACCCTGTTAGAAAGTTCCCTTAATTAAAAGACTTTACGTTATTAGGAGGAGTGTTTAGCCTAGTCTCCTTACTTTTTTAAAACTCTAACAGTTCTACTTTATAATTAAACGTTTTCACAGCCCAGTCCTTAAGGCAGGACCGTTACTTATAAAAGCGTACTAAGTGTATTAACGCCTCTTAAAGCTTAGCAGTGGCTTTGTGGAGCTGCTAAGCAGCAGACTTAACTTATAAGTTAAGGCTTTACTTTTTAACGAGAAGAGCCTTTAACTTTACTTTACTAACACTAAAAGTGTCGTACTGGGAAGGCTAATACCTCTTTAAACAGTGGTTATAACTGTTAAACCAGTTTAAAACCTAATAAATAAGTGGAAGGTTAGTAAACTTATAAAAAGAATAAAAGGACATTTTATTATTAAACATGTATATGTAAGCTGTAAGGTTTAGATAACGGTTAATACTTCTGCCCTATTCCCGTTTTAAGACCTGGGAGCCAGACACTTATTACATAGTAAAGTGGTAAAAGGAGAAACTTACCTTTTAAGTTCTTTATAGGAAAAGAACGTTAAAGAGGGAGAATTATATAACAACCCTACAGGCTGTCACTTAGGCTAGGGCAGCCTGACGAATCCCTTATAAAAGGAACAGTGTGGAAAGATAGTATATACCGTCTAGGTGTATTAGGCTAGAGGTGTAAAGATTTAAAACCCTTACAATTAATAAGGTACTGTTTGCGGCATACCAAGTGCTTATATTGCGAGTAGGAGAAACCTTATAAGCAGAACGCTTACGTAATGTAAAGTGCTTATATAATAAGCACCTGCGACGTTACGAGTAAGGTATAGAGTACCTCCTAGTCAGTTAGTATAGATAGCTATAGTTATACCTATAACTACTGTAAAGGACTTTAGTTCCTCACGTTAGTATTTAATTATTTATTTATATCTTACTGTTCAGACTTACCTCTGTGTATTATAGTGACAGCGACCTATAATAACATTAAACCCCCCGTCTAGGAGTGCTAGCTTAATAAGCCGTCTTCAGAACACCCCTTACTTATTAGCGTCCTGCTATACGTTCTGTCTTAACCCACACCAGTCCTCTCGAGGCCTGTGTCAGGTGCAGGTTGTAATATAAACACTGCTAAAGGGTCTAAGGCTAATTAGTGCAAAAACGCGCTTGCCGTTATTAATAGTAGCCCCCTATATTTAAAGCCGTGCATCTAGTTAACTACTTAACTAAAATTAAGAAGAAAGTTAGTGTTAGATAACTCTGTTTCACAGCTATAAAATGATTTTTTTTTTTATTATCTAGTTATAGGCTTTAAAATATTAGTATTAATATAATATCTAATATCTAAAGATAATATAATATAAAATTAATAAATAAATATTATTAAGTAATAAGCCTTGAATTTTAAAGTATAATAATATAGTTTTTTATAAATTACACCAGTTAAGTAGTGGGATTTATAAGGGTTTGAATACAGTTATAGCTTTTTATTATTATTATAGGTATAAAAAGGTAAAATTTATGTTTTATTAAAAATATATAGTAAATATTAATGATATCATTTTCTTTTTATTATCTTATTAATAAGGTTGCGAAAAGGGAAAGTGTTATAGTTAATATAATATAATTATGTTATTTTATTATTATTATTATTTTCTACGCCGATATGCCTACAGTCGCGCCGGTACTTCTACAGCTATATAAAATTGCTGGCATCGCTTCGTTCGTCATTACGCGACGGCCCTTCGCTACACTACGGGGCGCTCCATTCCTCACTGTCGCTCCTAGCAATTTTAGTGTGGGGTATTAAGTTTATTTTAATAAGTATAGTGAACAAAGCGACAGAAACCTGTCCAGAGGCCAATATATCCGTTTAAAAAGGTAAAAAGTATTAAAAAGAATAATAATTAAAGTTAAGAAGAGTAATCTTTATAAACAAATCTTAGCTTTAATTTTTAAGATTTATATACTTTATTTCATAAGATTTAAAAGAAATAATAAAAAGAATAATAATTAAAAATAAATCTTACTTTTTAAAGACTTTATTTCATAAGGCTTATAAGCTCTATTCTACAGGGTTTAAAGGCTTTATTTTACAGGGTTTATAAGATTTATTCTATAGGGTTTACAGGATTTATTTTACAATTTATAATTTATTGTTTTTTTTTTTCACTTTCACAAATGCAATTTAAACTAGGAACCTCTTTAATTTATATTACGCTATTTACCACTATATTATTTTTATTTCTCTTAGTGAAAAACAAAAGGTTTTTTTTAACTTAACTAGATGAATTAGAGTAATACTTTAATAATTTTTAATTATAAGCTTATATAATTATTACAACCTGTACCTAACACAGGCCTTAAGAGGACTGGCGCAGGTTAAGACAGAACGTATGGCAGGACGCTAACAGGTAAGGAGCGTTCCGAAGACGGCTTGTTAAGCTAGCACTTTTAGATGGGGGGTTTAATGTTACTGTAGGTCGCTGTCACTATAATGCACAGAGGTAAGTCTAAATAGTAAAATATAAATGAATAATTAAATACTAGTGTGAGGAACTAGAGTCCCTTACGGTAGTTATAGGCATAACTATAGCTATCTATATTAACTAATTAGGAGGTACTTTATACCTTACTTATAACGTTACAGGTACTTATTATGTAAGCACTCTGTATTATATAAGCGTTTTACTTATAAAGTTTCTCCTACTTACGATATAAGTACTCAGTATACCGCAAACAGCACCTTATTAGTCGTAAGGGCTTTAAGTCTTTACACCCTTAGCCCAGTACGCCTAGACGGTATGCACTGTCTTTCTACACTGTTCCTTTTACAGGGGATTTATCAGGCTGCCCCAGCCTAAGTAACGGCCTGTAAGATTATCACACAATTCCCTCTCTTTAACGTTCTTTTCCTATAAAGAACTTAAAAGGTAAGTTTCTCCTTTTACCACTTTATTATATAATAAGTGTCCAGCTCCTAGGTCTTAAAATAAGAATAAGGTAAAAGTATTAACTGTTATCTAAACCTTATAACTTATATATACGCGTTTAATAGTAAAATATCCCCTTATTCTTTTTATAAGTCTACTAACCCTTCACTTATCTATTAGGTTTTAAACCAGTCCGACAGTTACAACTACTGTTTAAAAAGGCACTGGCCTTCCCAATACGACGCTTTTAATATTAATAAAGCGAAGCTAAAGGCTCTTCTTATTAAAAAGTAAAGCCTTAACTTATAAGTTAAGTCTGCTACTTAACAGCTTTATAAAGCCACTACTAAACTCTAAGAGGCGTTAGCATACCTAACGCACCTTTATAAACAGTAGTCTTACCTTAAGGACTAGGCTGCGAAAGTGTTTAGTCGTAAAGTGGAACTGTTAAAGTTTTAAGAAAGTGAAAAGGTTAAGCTAAACGCTCCTTTTAACGATATAAAGTCTTTCGATTAAGGGAACTTTCTAGTAAGGTCTTTACAGTAAGTGGTTACTTTATAACTTAGTTTATAACTGCTTTCTCTAGTAAGGAGTTGTAAGTTTAACTTCCTATAAGGGTTTTAACGACTTTTTTACTTATTTTTTCTTTTACTAACTTTTTTTTTTTTCTTAACAGCATTTATTTTCGTATAGAGCTTATTAAAAGCTTTAGAGGTCCTACCTCCTTATTAGGTCTAAGGTCCTTATAACCTTAGTTAAGGATTTTAATAAACGTTCTTCTATACCTACTAGGGAGTTTCCTACCACTTCTCAGGCTTTAAATCCTATAATAATCTTACTCTTTAGTATAGTAATTTAAATATTAAATCTTATTTTATTTCTAGTTCTTATCATTAGCTTTAATTAATCTGGATTCTTTCAGTAAAACTTTATAATTAGGTTTAGGTATTTAAGATTTTTAACTAACTCCCATAAGTTATTTTTAAGGCTATAGTTTAACTACTTAATAAGATATTTAAACGTGTTCTTTCCTTTTCGTAAATCTATAACTTCCTTAACGTCGTACTTATCCTTATTAATATTAATCTTAATCTTCTTTTCTAGGGGAACTCTCTTCGGGGCAGGTTTTAAAAGTGAGATATGAAAAACCTTAATCTACACCTTTATACTAGTAGGTAAATCTAGTTTATAATTAAAGGTAGCGACCTTCTTTTTAATTTAGAACAATCTGTACCTTTTAAAGTTAAGCTTCTTACTAGGTCGCTTTAAATGTAAGTTTTATAAGAAAAGGTAAACGTAATCCCCCTCCTAAAAAGTCGGTCCCTTAACTTATTCGCTGTTATAATAAAGTCCTTTCTTAAACATTAACTGTTTAGTTTAGTATTTATCAGCAAATTTCTTTATCTATTTACGTGTAAACTTAAGTTTAGCTTACAAATAGTTATATAGTTCTTATATCTAGTTTACACAGACTGTAACTTAAGGGGCGCTGGTAGGTGGGCCTTGATAGAGCTTAAGCTCCTTACTGTAATTAGTGAAAAACAGTAATATACCTGTTAACTTAACTAATATTATATTATAAATTATCTGTACTATTAATAACAGCTTAAGCTAATTATCTTATTTAAAGTTAACGTAAGCTTAGAGATACGTTATAAGTATTTAGTTAACTTACTCCATTTAGCTATCTGTCTGTAAGTAGAAAGTTATTAAAAGCTTACTTTTTACACCTATTCTCTATATTAGCCTTTACTAAAATTTCGATATAATTAGCTTATCTTAATCTGTAACGATATTATCTAACTAGAGGTATTGTGAAATTACTTCTTTCTTAAAGATATAAATAAGTTACTTTACTGTTATATCCTTTAAAGTTAGTAAGAAGTAAGCCTATTTCGTTAATCTGTTAATTATTATAAGAATTTAATTATAAGTAACTCTTATAGTAAGGTCCTTAGACTTTAGGATCTTAATAACGAAGTTAAGTGAGACAGAACTTTATAGCGCTTATAGTATAGGGAGTGGTTTAAGAAGTCTATATAATTTATAATGTTAATTTTACTTCTTATAACAGATATTGCAGTTATTAACTACTTCCTTAACTAACTTTTTCATTCCTAAGAAAGTGTACGTTTATTAAACCTGTGTTAAAGTCTTAGCTTAACCTATATATTCTTTAAGTTAAGACTTATAGACTTACTAGATATACTCCTTCTGTTTATTTAAGTTATAAATATACAGTTTCTCTTAATACTAAAGCCTTACTCCTAGTTTAAGCACGCTGTCTACACCTTCTAGTAGCTATTTTAGCTAATAACCAGTTTTATTATAATTTAGATACTTTAAGTACTCCTTATTACAGTTTTACACGTACCTTAAGAAATCTCCTAAGGGGTATTTATACTTATAAGTTCCTTCCACTTTTCTTCTTACTTAAAAGTCTTACTGTTATTAATAAATATTATACTTTATTTATAAGTTTATATAAACGTTAATAGTTTATTTTAACATTTAGTTATCTAACACTTATAACGTATGTTTTAAAGTGCTATTCTTTACTTCGTTAAATATAATAACAGGGATTAAGACTAGATTAGCATCTTTATAGTCTTATCTCTAGCTAAGAGTATCGGCTTACCTATTATCTTTTCCCTTAACGTAATAGATTTAAAAGTAGAATAGGGTTATTAACTTTACTTATTATACTTACTGTAGGCTGAGTTCCTTCGTTAAGAAGTATTAGAAGTTATTATAATCTGAAAAGACCTAAACTGGTTCCTCTATGCCGCTTAGATACAGTGCCCACTTAGTAAAGCACTAAATAATCGCTATTAGTTCCTTATTATAAATTAGATATTATAAGGCTAGGCTGTAAATTCCTTTTAACAGGAAAGTAACTAGGTAACGTTTCTTATTATCCTAAACTTAACTAAGTTCTCTACTAATTGCGAATTCTAAGGAGTCTATTTCGACTTAGAAAGGTTTTAAGAAATCAGGGAGGGTTAGGACTAGCGTTATGACGAAGGTATATTTAAAGTCTTTAAACGCCTTTTACTATCTATCAGTCTACTTAAATGGCTTTCCCTTACTTATAAGTTTGTAAAGTAGTCTTACGATCTTTATAAAGTACTTAATAAAGTAGCGATAAAAGTTCGCAAAGCTAATAAAAGCTTACAACTCTTTCTGGTTCTTTAAAGTAAGCTAATCCTTAATTGCCTCTATCTTCTCTAATTATATTTTAAGCTTTCCAGGAGTTACTTTAAACCCTAAATAATTTAATTCCTAAACGTGGAAATAACTCTTTTCTAAGTTTACTGTTAACTTCACCTTTTTAAAAGCTGTTAGAACCTGTCATATATACTTTCGGTATTCTTTTAAAGTTTCGGAATAGATTAAAACGTCGTTTAAGTATATAAAGATAAACTTATTAAGGAAGGAGCGGAAAATATTATCGATAAGGCTTTAGAAAATCACAGGGGTATTTATTAATCTTATTAGTATAACACAGTATTAATAATACCTGTTATAAGTTTAAAAAGCCGTTTTATACTTATCCTCTTCCTTTACTTTAACGTAGTTAAATCCCATAAGGAAGTTAAAGCTAGAGAACTAATTTACTTTAATAATCCGTTCTTACATCTCTGTAATAAGTAATAATAAGTAGTAATTCTTAATCGTATCCTCGTTTAATGTTTAGTAATTAATAACTATACGTAACTTATTATCTCCCTTTTATAAGATAAACAGTATTAAGTACCTTATTAAGGATTGGGACTTTATAATAAACCTGTTCTTTAAGTTTTTATTAACGTACTCTTTTAAAGCCTTAGCTTATTAAGGGTTTAGATAATAAGGCTGGAAGTTATAAAGCTTCGCTCCCGGCTTTAACTTAATTTCGTAATCCTATAGTCTGTAGTCTAATAATTACAGTATCTTTTTTCAGAATAGGGTAAACTTCCTGTACTCTGTAGGTACCTTAAACAAGTTAACTTCTTTACTTATCCGTAAGTTAGCTTTTTATTTCTTTTTACCTTCTAAATCGTTATTTAAGTAATGTAATAGACTTTTTAATCTTTTAACTATCTTAGTAAACCTAACCTAAACTATACTTAGTTTTAAAGGTACAGTATACTTTTAAATACTTTATGTATCTTTAAAACAGTTTAGTATCTTCTTAACTTTCTCTAAACAGTAATTACAGCTAAGGGACTTACTGAAAGCGAGGTAACCACTCCTTTAATTAATTATAAGGTTATACTTTTCCAGCTAAGGTAAATTTAAGATTATATTATACCCTATTACTAATGTAATGTTAAAGTCTACTTATTATTCGTCCTTATCCACTTTAATTAAGAGTAGTAAGTAGTAAGTAACTTTACTGTTATTATATTAATATAAGCCTCCTTCTCCATTTCGTATAAAAATAACCTCTTTATACTCTTTATTAAGGAGTTTCCTTCGGTTAACTAATAAGAGGTGTATTAAGTTAAAAGCACTCTTACTATTAATTACTGCTCTTACCCTAAATAGCCTCCCTCTTCTATTTATTATATCGACATTAATGGAATAATACTTATACTCCTTTAATATCTAAGTTATAATAATCATCTGTCCTTAAGGTCTTATCTAGCCTAACTTCTAAATGCCTCTCCTTCTTCTTAAGGTTTTTACTAACTAACAAACTACTAGTTTCTAACCCTTTTAAAAGGCTTATAACCTTTTCTTAATTCCTTCTAGAAAAACAGGCAGCTTTAGTAAACTTAGCGATTAATTTTCCTTAAGTTCTTACGCCTTAACGTCCAGTTAACTTTAAACAGTACGATATTTTAAAAGTCCTTAATAAGACGATAATACACTTTATAAAACTAAATCGTAATAATATCTCTTTACTCTTAAATCCACTAATAGTCTTCTCACTTCTACTATTCTTAAACTTTCCTATTAAAGTGTAATAAGCATATTACAATTAGGCAGTTATTAAATACTCCTTTTTACCAGTACATTACAGGGGCTTAATTAACTATAATAACTTTCCGCTTATTATTAAATTCTCTTATTAAAGAGTAGGAGACTTAATAGTAAGCTAGTTTTAACTTTATTTTTATAATAGCGTAATCTTATCTCTGTATACTTAAGAAATAGTTATAAAGGGCCTTAGGCTTATAATGCTAATTAAAAGTGTAATTATTATATACGTAATTAATCTACAGTATATCTTTATAATTAAGGTAATTAATATTAACTGTTAGTATTACAATTATAAAGTACGGAATAGGGGAAGTAACACTTTATTCTTTCTCTTTTTCCACTTACTTCCATATACGTTATTTTTCCTAAATCTCTTCCTAAAACTCAGGTAGCAACAGCTTAACTTATTCTTCTACGAAATGGTCTTCTTTAACAAGTTGATATTTAAGCTAGTTAGCGAAACGAACCCTATTATAAAGTTATAACCTAATTTCTACTACTTTATCTTTAAACGTTACAGTAAGACCTTTAACTTACAGGTCCTCCACTTCGTCCACTAACTCTTAATATTTTTCTTTTAGCTCCTAGACTCTCCACTAATATACTTACTTTATACCTTCTTAAAAGACCTTTAAAGTACCAGTCTAAAGCACACTAGCCTTAATACAGGGTAGCTATCTAAGCTATCTTTCTTCTAAGAAGGTAAGGGTGTTAATCTACTTAACATACTTAAAACGTTTAAAAGTCTCAGGAGGCACTGTTAAGAAGAACTTCCGTTTCTTTAGTTTGATTCTCTTAACTTACTCTCTTTTACTTTCTAAAGCTTACTTTACCATTTAAGTAACCTAAAAAGCTAATTCTTCAACTCCTTTTACTACTTTAATGATTTTTAAGTTAAGGTCCTTCCTAGACTTCCTTAATTCCTAAACTTACATAGTGAGGTTTTTAAGGCCTATAACAGCTAATTAAAACATTTCTTCTTAAAGTCGGTCTTCTATAACCTACACCTTTAGTAGTTCTAAGTTTCCACTTTAAAGTTAGTCTTTTATAACTTACACTTCCGTAGTTAACTTTTCTAAAGCACCCTTAAGGACTAAATACACTACATCTTAAAGTTCTTTATCTTCTTCTTTATCCTTTAAGTTACATTTATCTATTTAAGTACAATCTTCTTCATTACCTACTATCTTAATATAAACGTCTTTAAAGTTAAACTTAATATACTTTCCTCCTTCTAAAATAGGTTTCTAACCGACTTACTTTAATAATAGGCACTACTATACTATATATCCTTTCTTATTGTAATTAAAATATTAGACTTAAAATAGGTCTTTAAACTACTTCTACTATTACTATCGTTACAGCTTATTATAATTAAGTCAGTTTTAACAGTTTACTATACTAATATCTATTAACTTAAGGTAATAACCTGTTATAATTAACTAATTCCCCTTCTTCAGTTTACTTAGCTAGTAAGGGGTCTGTTCCTTTTAATAATTTTTCTAATAATAGTAATTATAATATTAATTATTAACCTTAATAACTATTTTAACTAACTCCTAAAGATAATCCAGTCAATCTTCTTAATAAAGGTCTCTAATAACGTATTCCTTTAAACTACTCCAGAATAACATTACTAAGGCCTTTTAACTGAGTTTAATCTTTACTGCTTTTAATTTAAAGCGTGTAGAGAACTTAAGGACTAAAGATATCTGCTTTAAGGCTATAAAGCGTTACTTAACCTACCTAAAGGCGTCTAGTTCTCTAAACTTAATCTGGAGTTAGTTAACGAAAATGTCAAAGTTATTAAAAAGGGCTTAAGTCTTAAAGGCCTCCTTACACGCTCTATTTATAAAAAGGTTATTAATTATCTTCATATAAAGTTTATATTAGCAAACGGTTACTTTATCTAATAAAGCTCTAATAAACCTAACCTTTCCTTCTTCTTTAAAGAATTACTTATTATAATAAGTAATATAGCTCTAGAGCTAAGCTATCTAAGACTTTAGCTACACTAAGTCTCCCTTAAAGCGTAACAGTAAGGGGAGCTTTACTCGTTTCTTCTACGATCCCTTAAAGTCGTTATTTTCCAGCTTAACAGTATTAAGTTAAACTTAAAGTTTTTCAATAAAGCTAATACGGCTCTTAATATCTCTAGGGAAAACTTTATTAAGTTCCTTAACTAGTCTTTACTAGTTAAGGTTTAAGTCTTTAAGGTATATAGCTAACTTATCAATAATAAGGAGCTAAGGTTAAACTTACACCTTCTTAATCTCCTTACCTTTTCCTAAAGTCGATATGTTAGTAAAAGGGAGATAATATTTGGGAATTTAATAAACAGCGTTTAAAACTGTAATATTAGTATTATATTACAACTTATACCTAATATAAGCCTTAAAAGAACTAACACAGGTTAAGACAGAACATATAACAAGACGCCAACAGGTAAAGGGCGTTCTAAAGACAGCTTATTAAGCTAACACTTTTAAATAAAGGGTTTAATATTACTATAAGTCGCTATTACTATAATATATAAAGGTAAATCTGAATAGTAGGACATAAATAAATAATTAAATACTAACGTGAGGAACTAAAGTCCCTTATAATAATTATAAGCATAATTATAACTATTTATACTAACTGATTAAAAGGTACTTTATACCTTACTCATAACGTTACAGGTGCTTATTATACAAGCACTCTGCATTACGTAAGCGTTCTACTTATAAGGTTTCTCCTGCTCGCGATACAAGCACTCGGCATGCCATAAGCAGCACCTCATTAGTCGTAGGGGCTTCGGGTCTTTACACCCCTGGCCCAGTGCGCCTGGACGGTGTGCACTGTCTTTCCGCACTGTTCCTTCTGCAGGGGATTCGTCGGGCCGCCCTGGCCCAAGTGACGGCCTGCAGGGTCGTCATAATAATCAAATGATACGTTTTAATATGCATCACATGATGTAGAATCCGATTTTCACATTATTTTCAGGGTTAGGGTTAATTACAGGGAGATATTCAGGTTTAGAGTGAAAAAACCTTGACTTTTACAGTTATTATTTTGTAAGTAATAGAACTTATTATATTACTTAATAACCGGTTATTATTTAAATAATTATTATTATTAGACTTTAAACAGTAATATCTTTCTTATTATAAGCTTTATAGTAAAACGAATTCCAGTTCTGAATTCTAGGTAAAAATCTACGTATAAAACCACCTTCTTTGATTAGATTTAGCCTTGTTTTTATTTCCGAATACCCATTTGTTTAATTTTTTCAAACGCTAATAACTCCTGAACCATAACCCTAACCCTGAATCTGACTTCAAATTTGGACTCCTGATCACGTGACGTATCTGAAACCATATCATATCACGTGATTTGGAGCCCGAGTAGGGGCCCGAGCGGAGTGGCCCGAGCAGACCCACTTTTGATAATGAACCGACCAGTCCTAGGTCGAGTTGAATTTCCTTATCAGTTTTGACTGAATTTCCCATAGTAATTTTTGTTTGGACCACCCTTACAACAAATTGTCCTCCGGACAGGATAATAGGAAACCTTAGGATGGTGCGCGCGGAATAAAACTGGGTGGTGCACGTCTATCAAGGGCCTAGAACTATACCACGAATTTGTCGCTCTCTTGCGTCGTTACGGTAACATGGGGTAGCCCGGACTAGTCGTAGCTGGTGAGGTTTGAGATGGATGAGATGGTTTCCCCAGCGGCAAGCCATATGCAGCCCTCGACCATCGCTTTCAACAATTCCGTGCATAATGTTGGTGAGCGGGTGCTCAGCTGCGGCTCTCGCTCGAGCGCTTGCACATGGTCACGAGTAGGAACAGTTTCTGCCGTCAGCGACATCTCTTTCGGTTCGCAGCTTAGAGAAGAGGGTGCCTGGGAAAATGAGATGGTTGCGGAAGTCCTCAGAGACAGCGTTGCGATATGTGCGTCCGTCTTGTTAAACCAGCAGTCGATGCACAAGCACTGGTTGGCGGCACCGCAGCACGTACTTGTTCTGTTAGGCGGTAGTGCAGCTGACCCCTTATACTAAGATTTTTCCCGTATCTAGGTTATCTCTATTACTAGTGAAAAAATCTTAAGTTCTTATCCCCGGTGACCGATCCGCCTCTCGCAAGAGAAGAGAATCAACCTCCACATTCTCATTCCTCCCCGGTTGTAGACCAGTGATCTTCTCCGCCTGGGAAGCCCCGTTCACGTCCAATCTGACATCCACCTTGCCTGCCAGTTTCTCCATCTCCTCTGCCGTCATCACGGTGCTTTCTCCTTGGCTCCTGACAGGTTCACCATCCCTCGTAACAAACCCTCCTCCATAAAACACCATCGGCAGAATCGAAGCCTTCCAAACCGGGCCGTGCCAACTGTTGATAATCGCCATGACCAGCGCTACAACCGTCAGCCCCACCAGTACGGCTGGAAGCAACAACCAGCGCCAGTCCACCTCGGTGCAGACCATCGTTGTCCAAACATCACCTTCCGTCTTGTCACCAAACGTCCCCGACTCGGAAATCGCGTTATTATCCACGCTTGCCGTCTTCCCTGTCACGCGTAACTTATTCGTCCCCGCAAGAGCCAGCGTTTCCACGGCAGAAGCGATCTTCTTAGGGGTGGCAGTCCAGTTGTGGAAGAAGGCCTCCAGCCAGAATGTGTCGTTGCAGATGGGGACTCCGGCTGTTTTACCAAAGTCGTAGACGCACCCCCCGTTGAGAAGCTGCTCGAAGAAGAAGATGCGTAATGCAATGGCATATCCTTCGTAGAAGCGGTGCTGGCAGGAGATAGGGGCGGCGGTCTCGACTCTAGTGAAAGAGGGGGGAGGATAGTGAATGACGGGAACGGCGTCGGGGGCCAAAGAGATGTTAGATGCTGTGTAGATCTGTCCGTTGTTGAGGCGACAGGGCGTCTCGATGGCAACCATCTCGCGGCCGGTTTCGAATCCCCGGTAGGGATTTGGTGCTGATGTGCCGTTGTTGGAACGGAGGTCCGGCACGACGGGAACGGAAGAGACGGGGTCTTCGGAGAAGGCGCCTGCCGAAACATTTGCGGAGTAGATGCGCATGCAGGGGTACAGTGCGCAGGCGGAAGCCGTGTAGTCGCAGTTGGGGATATTTCCGTTTCGGGTGTCCTTGCAACGATCTCCGCTGGGTTTATCCTTTCCGACCAGGACGGTGAAGTTATGAATTGCCCATGCGTAGTCGCTGGGGAAGTCGGGGATCCAAGACATGTTCGTTGTCGCGTCGACGGTTAGAATCGCCTTGTTGGTCTCAGGGCTGACGCCAGCGCCGTTGGGAAGACGGAACTCGCCGAAGCGTGTCCCGTTCAACTCGTGAGGACCTGTGACAAGGGACGTGATGTCTTTGCAATAGCTGCACAACCCGATGCTCGCGTAATCGGCGAAGGTGCAATTTCCGGTTTTGCACGAGGCAGCGATATTCGTATCGACGGTCAGGGGGTTGCTGAGTCCGGCAATGAGAGCTCCTTTCATGTCGTTGGTCAACTCCAATCTACCAGCTCCGAGCGTGAAGTAGCCACTGGATCCAGGGGCGTAGTGTGCGATGGGCACAGACGCCCGCTCTCCGGGGACGATTTCATCGCAGCCGACTGTTTTGATTGCTTGTTGGACGAATGGACCGGTCGCAAACGAGACGATGGTGATGACGGCGGCGATCAACGCGACTGGGCTCCGAACCAAAACCGTCGGTATGAGACTCGCTGCGCCGACAGCACCACGACTCGCCGCGTCAAAGACCTGCAGCTGGCTGAGAGGATGCACTTGTCCGTTAGACGAAAACCACGACCATTTGGCCTGGGAGATGACCTGTGCGGCGATCATAACCAATGAGGCCCTGAGTATCGTCGCCAAGAGCGCCACCAAAGTGCTGAGGTTGATAGATAGACCCCAGTCCGGAACCCGTTGCCCATTGTAAGCTGCCAGAACGACAAAAATCGCGGCTATTAGACCGATGCACAGGAGCAATGACAACAGTTCCCATGTCCAGGACCAGAAGGTGCGTCTTCGCTTTGCCGCGTTCGCCAGGTTTTGATACACGACAGGAGGAGGCACATTTTGCGGTACACTAGAAGACGTGAAGGGATTTATCGAATTCGGTTCCTGGTGTGCCGCTGCGGGAGTCTCAGAAATGGGTCGTATTCAGGCTTGGAGTGGGAGTTTTTCTTACCAGGAGGATAAAGATTGTTTCCCCCCGGCCCCACCGGCCCCACCGGCGGGTAGTCCTGGACATAGCTTTGCGCAATGTATGGGGAGTTCCAATCTTTCGATTGTTGTGTTGGATGGTGCCCGCCCATGATGCGAAATCCGTGCTGGCAGCCTGCCACTGGGAGTTGGACACAACTCAGTTCTAAAACAAGGAGAAAACTTGAAGGATATTGAGGTTCGACTGAAAATGCGGGGTGATCTTCATTTATCGCTTCTGCTCATAGGGTTGCATCAACCGTTAGATTAAGATAGGGGGCTATGTTTGGAAACAGCAGTGTCCAGGGGCGGGTCTGCCGAGGTTTGCGGGGGGAAATTACGCCGCCTTACCACACCAGCTCCCTGTAGCTCAAATCGAAGCTGAAATGGAACGAAGCTGAAATGAGACGACGGCAGAAGAACGTGGCGGTTTCATCTATCCCTACCTAGTCCGTTTCGTTAGAGGAAGGAGTTGACACTAAATAAACTGTCCCGAGGGCGACACAACGCCCTCTGGAGCGCAATTTAGCCAGACAAAAATTATAGCGTGTGTCAACCGTTACTTTCAACAAAATCGTCCGCGAAATGTCGTTCAGGTTCCTCGCCCTCCCCCTAAATTCCGCTCCTGATATACCATAACCCACCTTCCAACCGGTCGCAATCCAGATAAAAGATGTCCTGTGCAAAGATCTTAGGTAGTTCCCCGAAATTTCCCATGTGCCAAAATCCAAGAGGCCTTCTGTTTTCCAAAACCAAATCGTGGCCTAGCGACTCGGAGCCGTCCAAAGTAAAGCGGCAAGGAGCAACTACCCACTATCGGGGTTGCCAGCGCCTCGATCTCATTTCCCTCTAGATCGAGAGCGTCTTACAGGCGGCCTTGGCCTTTGCAGGACAGGGCAAGGTTCGCCATGCTGGTTAGCGCGCGGAAGGTGCCTGTTTTCTGATCGCCAGGACTTCCGCATACAAACGGACATGGAAATTGCTAAGGGCAACTTTTGTGTAACATAGAACAGGTCTGTTGACCGGGTGAACGAAGGTGACATGTCGTCACGCCCAACTGAGTCCTGACAAATACCACCAGGTCTGACACCCACAATAGTTCCAACACTTTATCTTGATTGGCCCTACTCACTCTCCAAAGCCTTGAATTACGGAAACGCTGTGAATACGCCGCAGGATTGCCCTGTTGATTGGTCATCACACAGTAGTACATCAATGCATGTCAGCTTCGAAGGATCCGGGCGGGGGATTCTTCACATGCCATACCTTGGCCGTGAATATAAATTCTGCTTCCCTTCCAGACTGAAGTCACAATTGTAGATACAACACAAAAGTTCCCATTCCCTTCATATCACCTAGTCTCAGCCACCACCACATCAAAAAAATGTCCAACCTCCGCGAAACCATCACCAAAACTCTCAACATCTTCTTTGCCGGCTACATCGACGGCGCCAAAGACGCAACCAAACTCTCCACCGTCCTAACCCCCGACTGCCTCCGCACCATCGCCCCCCTCACCTTCCTCAACGCCATCGGCGCTCCCGCTGACCTCGCCCTCGACAACAAGACCTACGAGGAGTCCTACGCCGGCGAGCTGGCCGTCGCGTGGGGCAAGAGCCTCGATGAGGTCGCGAATGTAGTCATCGATGTCGAGGCGAGGACGGCGGCCGCGACGACGGTGTATACAAATGAGTTTAGCGATGGGGGGGAGTTCCGGTTTGAGTTTGCATGGTTTTTGAAGTTCAATGAGGACGGGACGGCGATCGAGAGGGTGTTGGAGTGGGTTGATTCCGCGGGGACGGTGAAGTATCACGCGAAGATCGCGGAGTTGGGGGGGAAGGCGCCGGGGAAGGAGTAGATGGATCATGAAGAGGGACGGAAGGGAGGAGGAATTGATGAGCGGGATCTTCCGAGAGTTTGGGTTGCCTGTTTTGCTGTTTATTATCTGTTAGGTTTCCATGCAACTTTTTCGGGCTTGCAGCTTGCCCTGGCACGGCCACTCGTGTGGGCCACTCATAGAAGGCACCCAATAGGAGCCCGTTCTTGATGGAGGGTGGTAAACTCGCCGTGCATTGCAGCTGCATGCCTTCTTGGCGTTGCCTGTGTGACACCGCCGTACCGGGCACGGGGGTCACACATGCGTTTAAACATCCCGCCCGCGCCTGCCATCACTGGCCTTTGTTGCTCACAGCCCCATCAAGATCCGTCCTCGCTCATCCCTCCCATTCATTCCCTACATTTTCGCGCTGCTAGTCTGTCTGACGGTCAAGGTTGAACGAGACATTTTCGTTTCCTTCTTCAAGCCAACGCCCCGATAGCTCCAACTGAAGATGGGAAGAAGTGGGCTGAGCCCACCGATTGGGAACGGGTCAAGCCGACAATTGAGCAACTCTACATGAAGGAAGGGAAGAAACTCAGGGAGGTCATGGTCGTGATGGAGAACAACCACCAGTTTTATGCGATATAAGTTTTCCGCATTACCTTAATCTCTTGGGATCACACACTTAACTACCTGTTAATCAGCTTCAATATGTACCGCAAGAAGATCGATGCGTGGGGCCCGGCTTGGATGAAGAATTTCACTGACGATGAAGTCTGCTCTGTCCTGAGTTCTCAGCGCTGCGGCCGTGACGAACGGACCGCTTCGTACTCAACTGCGGAGATTGAAGCAGTACATCCGACGGAGCAAAAAGACTTGCGCAACTTTTGCTTCCTGCCAACACCACCGCACTGAGAGCAACCCCACTACCTTCACCCGTGAATTTGTTGTTCATCGGACCATTGCACAACACCGAGACCCTCCTGTTCCACTTGAAGACCTACATCGACTCATCGTTTTCGAATGGTGTGTGGACGATAGGGTCAGACGGCGGATGCCGTAGCCACCTTGGAAGTCACGGAGGGATCGTACTGGTCGAGGCCTGGGGACGATTCCCCACCATCGTCCAGCGCATGCCTCGGTTCGAAGATGTGCAGATTCTCAGCATTCTGGATCCAGCCTTCCGCTCCTTTCGACTAGCGACCAGGGAAGAGACCCTACGTGCGTTCAGTTTCATCCTTTCGGCACTTCTGGCCATTCGACGCTATGGACGAAATGACCTTGTCGGTGTTTTGCTCCGCTTCCTCTCCACGATGAGTCGGGAGGTATTCGGACGTCATCACCACAGGAGGCTGAGAAGAAAGCTCTGAAGGTGCATGATGAGCGAGTGCAAAAGGTCAGGTAGGATTGTGTGTGTTGAAGCTGCCGTCTGTTGCTGCTGCGGTCGTGCAAAAGAAGGAAAAGCAGATTCTAGGGCGCTCTATTTGAAGAGATTCTCAAGGACGGCTAACTGTCCCATGATGACCTGCTCGTCGATTATTTGAGGTCATCCCCCTTTTCTGTCTTTGGGCGTTTTTTGGCTCGGCGTCATACAATGTCCCTGTCATTTCGGCCGATGGCACCATCGTTCAAGGCCTCCCGCACAATTTTTTGTCACCGTCCTCCGACCGCCGGGACGCGTCGAACCTCGACAACAATAACGTCTACGCGCGCATGCGCTACAACCCCAAAGATGGCAACGACCGATCGAGACCGCCCTCCGATGAACATTTTCGTTAGAGCAATGGGCAAAAGTCTACATCCCGATGGAATCACCGAAGGCAATAACTTCGTCCACTTTTTCAGATTCGATGGCGCCATGCTTGGCTTCAAACTTTCCCGGTTCTAGCTCCTCCGCTATAACAGCACCTTCTGCAGAGCAATCGTAAAGAACTTCAACTGGTACTAGTACTACTACGACAAGAGCCCTGTTAGGAGAGTCCGGCGTCACCATCCCTCTCGCCACAGTTCTCTGGCTTTGCCTTTTTATCTACACCTTCTGCGTCGAGTTCTATGTAACGCTCCTTGAGTTACCCAGCATCATGATTCACTCACTAGTAGTTCGCAGGTCCACTTGACACCCACCGAAAGCGAAAGCTTCCGCAACGTATCATATCGGCGCCTGCGACAACAAGACGCCGTCATTGAAGTGGACGATCTATGGGCGTCCATGGGTGCTCAGCTTGAGGAGTCTCATCCTGGATTTCAGCACATGGTATCTAAAAGAAGTTGCCCAGCCACCCATGGACCTCATTAATCACCTCCGGCGCTGAACGGTGAAGAGTTAAGCTATGAACCACATCTCTGGGCATCATGATTGAGAAATTGGCCAACGGAAACAAGCCCCTAGTTCTTTCCAATGTCTCTGGGCATGCCGCCGCACCTTCAGGGCAGAACAGAATGTCCAGATCCCCCGTCACCACCAAAACCGGCCCCGTAAAGGCCGTCACGCGCGTCTCAAAGCCTAGAGACAGCCCCTCACCAACTGCGAACGTGTCGTGAGTGTCAAAGTCAATCTGCGGAAGCGCCGGATCGAAGTTCCCAGCGTAGAAGTAAGATGTCCGCACCGGCACGTTCTTGCCCGCCCAATAGCCCAGCGGAAGCCCTGGGAGACGCGCTGGGTTGACGATTGCGGCCGAGGCAAAATCTAGCTGCAGATTGATTGGTAGCGCGACCGTAGACGAGTACCCTGTAAGCACATAGGCGTCAGCGGCGCGGGGGTTGTCCCTTGCAACGTGGTTTCCCAAGGCCGAGCCGAAGGAATGGCCGACATAGACGATCTTGTCAAAGCTCGGAAGACGGAGACCAGCAATCCCTCCTCGTCGCAGCTGCATGAGGAGTTCCTGCATGAGTGTGTCTTGCAACGCGCTTTGGTTCTCCCGGATGGGATCGGGGAAGTGGGTGAGTGGTCCGCGACCAAGGCGGTTGACGGCGATGGTGTGGTAGCCAGCCCTCGTCGCATAAGCGTGCCAGTTATAGGCTTCAGAAAATCCGAGTCCCGCCCACATCTCCTTGTTATACGTCATGCCGTGCACCAAGACCTGGAGCATGCGGTGCTTGCGACGATAGTGCCTGCCCCGCGGCTCGCAGTACGTCGCGACGACGGTGTAGACCCCAGATACGTGCTCTGTGCCGTTCATCCAGGAACCGGTCGGGTCTGTGACCGCAGAGAAAAACCACTCTCTGATTGCCGTGGCGTTGTTCTGGTCCAGCGGGTTTGTGAAGCGGATGTTGTCAGCGACCGCCGAAACGTTCAGTTCCACAGAACGGCATTTGGGGGGAGCAGCATCCCCACTGGCAGATGAAGACGCTATGGTGGCCGCACTGAACGTGACGAAGGCGAGGGAACCGAGACGCATGGTGGAGCGTGTTTTGCAAAAACCTGGCTGGAGAGATTTCGCGTGTGGGAAGGTGCAAGAGGACAAGCAAGAGTGACACTTGCCTGCACTGGCATGTGCCACTAATAATACATATATAGGTAAGCAGCCACATCCGAAATGGGAAGGGTGAGCGGCCAGGTTAGGGAAGGCTTCAAAAGCAAAGTCTAAACATGACAGGGAACTACATAGTATGAAGGAGGGGTGTCCTGAGCCAACATCTCTGCGCCAATCATGTGGGCCGATCCAGGCCTTTCGGTGTTGTGGAGCGCATGAGCTAGTCGTGCAAAAGACCTTACCGACATGTGGCTTCCATCCAGAATGGACTACAGTGGGGGACAAAAGTCTGGAGCTTACCCCGCAAATGCAGACGCGTCTTTTCACGTCGCGTTTCTTCTTTCCACACTACCTAATCTTTAAAACCGAACGATAAAAGTAATATAATAATACATACCCCTAACTGTAAGTATAACCTTTATAAAAGGGTTAGAATTACAGCAGGTTACAAAATCAACCTTATACAAAAGGCCCTCATCCTTCTTAGCTCACCACCCTCCCATTCGCCACGCGCCCCAAGACCAACCAATGTGGACTGTGAGGTAAGAGCTGTTAGACTGAGACTCCAGCGACTGTTCAAGCACGCCACCCACCGCTTTTTAAAACATGTGGTTATTGAGGATCGATATTCATGAAGCTTTATTGGCCACTTTGTGGCAGTCCCTTTACAAGAAGTATCCCAGTGGGAGATGGTGCCTGTCCGTTTCAGTGACCTGTAAAGACCTGTGCCAGAATGGATATCAACTGAGGGCGGCTCACAGGACCTCAATGTGGTTTGCCAACCTTCAATGTGCAGGGGTTCATAAGCCCACCTTCTCTAATACCCTGACGGACAATATCACTTTCCGGAAAGCGGGGTCCCCAGTGGCGGACCACTCCGCCACATTCCAAGACTGTCCTTATATTGCTGTTTCGGTTTGTCATTGGCGGTTTGGTGAGGGGCTGGTGCAACGCACATCCGGCGGCTGAGCCAGCTCAATACCACGCGACGATGTAGAGTTGCATTACGGCCGGGTCAAATATTGCGCCGTCCTTTGAAAACTAGACCATGTTGCTACCTATTTATCACTCTGTCCCCTCCATCGAGCTCAACTTTCAACTCGAGCAGCTTCTGAACTAGCACATTGGTTTCTTTTTTTGATCACATTCAACATGGTACCTCTCCACCTTCTCCAACTCATAACCGCCGCGACTCTCACTATCGCTCAATCTGCACGCCCGAGTCCAAGTCCGACTACAAGCGGCATTTTCGTGATCCCAACCGGCCTCACCTGGGATGACGCTTTGGCGCGATGCAGAGAACTAGGAGCGAACATTTACCCGATCCCTGCGACCCCAACCGATCCCGTCTTCGCATTTGTCGAGTCCAAGCCGGAAGGACTCTATTGGATTAGCAGGAGGGGCGGCACGACATGCACTTGTATTAGGAATATAAAGGATGGAGGCGGTGACCAGCTTTCTGAGGCACCGTGTGGAGAGCTCCATCCGGCCGTTTGTAGGGGTTGAGGCGGTCTATCTTATTTCAGTATGGTTGGTAATTTTGTGGGCAGATTGTGGACGTAGTGTTCTTCTTGTAGCGGGAAAGTGAGCATAGTGGATCACAGACTCAATCTAGCTGTTTTGTGTTGTTGCAAAAGAAAGCACTAAAGATGGAGGAAGATGACGTCGGTTCTAGGTTTTGCCCGGTCAAAGGGATGGCCGAGCCGCGTGATTAGGGGTGCTTCCCGGGTCCGAACCCGAAGAAAGCGACACTCTGGTCAGAAATGTCCAATTTGATGACTTATCCATTTTAGGGTCGCCTTGCTATGCAAGTAGCTGACAATGCACTCACAATGTAGAGCGCGTCGGCCAATGCAGTGATTTTCATCAGGCGCAAAGTCACATCATTCGTTGCCTCCACAGCGGTATTGCACGCTGTGCAACATACATGGCTTGAGCTTAGCGATATTTGCAGACAAAGTTTGCATATCTAGTTCATCGGGCAGGGCTGCATGTGCGCCAGGGTTCAAAGCAATTCTTTTAGTTTGAAGCCCAGCTGCGACCTTCTTCGGTACATCGACTTTTGGAGGTATTCAGAATTGACCATGTATTTATCCTGGCCTTAAGCAGGATGTGTAGTTTTGGGCAGCTCTTACTTCTCATTTCACTTGTCATCATGACGACAGTAATCACAGAGTCACCCTTACCTGTTTTACTCACCAGAATGAAATCATGGAGAAGGAAACCATGGTTCCTTCTGCACGGTCGGAAGACCCCTCGAGGCTCCGTGTTTATGTGGGACCAAGGGCAATTCCATCCGCCGGATTTTCAACCTGGCGACTACCGTGTCCTGGCTCGGTCCAATCATCACCCTCCTGGTTCTCAATCTGACATAGCACGTTGTCGTGGCGAGCTGCGAATGTCCCATCAGGAGCAAATGTTACTTCGAATACTGGAACGACCCCGAGGAAATCCATAAGAAACTCTCGCTTGTGGACCGCGACGTCGTCGACGCCCTTCAGTTCGTAGCTAAGGCTATTGAGCTCTGGTTTCTGTTCATCGCATGCAATCTAGTCTACAAAATTGTGATAAGATACGCGCGTTCTGGTAACGGCACGGTAATGATGACACGACATCTCTTTCCCCACGACAACCTGGCCTACCCTGGCTCGCCATTTCACCCTTCGTTCTGGAAGGCAGCCTGGCAGACTCGAATCTCGCCGCCTTCGCAGCGCAAAAAACCTACCTCTATTTCTTTATGGTACTCTTTATCGTTCTATGCGCTGCTACCAATTAATGGGTCCTACCGTTGCTGTCCCCTTGATAATACCAACCAGAGGCAGGGGCCACGGCAGCCATTCTCGCACCTACGGATTTCCTGAGCCTAAATTCCAGCGAAGCGCCAACTATCCAAAACGTTAACGATCTAGAATATGGGGAGGTCTTTCAGCTCATGTCCAACTGTGGAACACAAAACCAGGGTGTTTTCGGCCGTTTGTTGGCCGTTCGGCAAAAGAGTTATCGAATTGCTTATTCTAGGTAAAAAGGAGAGAGAGGCAGAGAGCCAGTATTATAGTGCTGGAAAGTGGGGAATCACGTGGCCAATCAGGTGACCGTATGTTTCACACCAACCCATCTTACAACTTTAGTCGTAAGGATATGGCACTTCGGATGGCCAAGAAGACCCCTGGAACAAAGCTGGAATGTTCGTCGAGGGCTGGGGAGAGAATGTAGGGGCGACAGTTAAGCACACTGGGATCTGCATTCCTGGCCAGATGAGCGAGACTTTGGCCCCGAGCAGCCAGACGCTTCGAAAGCTCAGCATGGATATGATGCGATATTGGGAGGCCTTTGACAGCGAGTTAACAGATCTTCCTGCCAATAACAAAAAGCTGGCTTCGTCCGTCGTCACCGCATACGAGACGTCTCTTGACATTACAATCGAGCGGCGAGGCTCGGCCCTGCGCCTGAGCACAAACTGCTTCCGAGGAAATATCTCCGTCATCTCGGTTGGCGAGGACAAGTCGGTGCGATGCTACACGTCTCCGCCACTCCATGACCCCCTCCGGTTATTCCCGGTGTGACTGGCAGCTCATTGATGTCGAGGGTTGGATAAGTGTGTGCATCCGTGTTGAATCTAGCTGGGCAATGAGCAGAAACGACAACGCCAAATTCATCGTTGGCATGGCTGATAGTTCTTTTACCGAGCCCCAAACGTCCAACCTAACGTCAGTCAACATCTACTCGGCCAATCAATCAGTCTATTTTAAACACATCAACCCAATACTGCGCAAGGCTAGGCGCTGATTGTCACGATGTTGACACAGATGTGCCGCGCCACTGGGACGCAATTTTGTTGAACCCCCTCCCCTTAGACTCCTGCACCCTTATGCTCGGCAAGAACAGCAGGTCATCGAGTACGATTACGGAGACTCCGCAGAAAACAGCTCAGCACATACACGTGCGCATACTCCACACGGTGGTGTCACTCCATCGCGAACTTGACCTTCGAAACTATAAGACCTCGCTAAGCCGCAATGGCAACAACACCTATCTTATCCATGATGACCCTGGCAACTCAGTATACATACCCCTGAGCTGGGTTCTCGCCGCCTGGGGTGCGGACAACATGGGAACGGGATACGACACCATGAAAGACGCAGCACCATCCACTCTGATCCTGGCTCTTGGCAGGGACTTGACGGAATCGGAAGACACAAGGCCCGCAACTTGACAAGAGCGAATCGCATCATCAACACATAGCCATCGCCAGCAGCGCTTTGACCCTGATCAACAACAACGAGATGACAGCGGCGGCCAATCAAGCCGCTCCCATGAAAGTCCTCGATACCAACATCACCGCAACAGTGTTGAAGTACGGACTCGAATCCAGGACGTCCATGTTGGGCTGCGCTGTAGCCGGAGTAGGCGGGGTGGCCGCCATTGTCAATTTTATTCTTATTCTTGTTATGCGGAAGGAGTGCTACAAAAGGCCGCCGCCTTTGGGCTTGTTTTTGGGAGCCCTAGCACTGGCCCAGCCACAGCTGAAGGCGACACATGGAGATGATCCAAACTACCACCGAATAGTCCACATGAACATGAAGATATCGAAGAACCATCGAAAGCTGCGCCTAAAGATGATGACCAAGAAGCGTCGAAGGGTGCACATGAAGCTACAGAGGAGGAAAGAAACAGGGGTGCAGGTGAGGATATTCTCGAGAAAATGAAGAGAGAACTCCGTTTCGAAGTAGAGAATGACGATCCTGTTCTCCTTCGGATTCGAGATACCTTGAATCATTGGGATGAAGAATCACACTGAGATGGAGGAGCCGTGGGAGCCTGGTTCCAGGGGCCAGCGGGATCCAAGCCGTATGAGGTACCTACTAATTGGATCGGGTGTTGATGATTCGGCAGGCTGTGCCGCAGGCTGCCGAAAATGGCAATTAGGGTGAGCGAAAGTGAGCCAGCCTGAGCAAATCCTAACCAGGGATTGAGCCGAGCCTGACAGGAGTGAAGAATATCACGTGCGTGAGGTACGAAAGTGGAAATTTGGTGTGCCCAGATTCGTTGCACATTACATCCGGTTCTTCCATGCCTCGCCTAGGAGAATGCCAGTGCCTCCATCTCGGCTTCCCAGTCTTACATCCTGGTGTATGGCACCCTCAAACAAGCAAAAACTCCCCTGGCTCCTTAGGCCACGGCAACTTCCCCATCTCCACATCTGCAGCCTGCGAAAACATCCCAATCCGCTCATACCGCCCTTCATCAACCTCCCGTACAACCAATCCCGAAACTCCAACAACAGGAAGAAGGAAGACATCAAGAACCTCCCGTCGAGCCATAAGGAAATCCACAATTGTCCGAATCTTAAGATACTCCTTGATGATTGGTTCTGATGGCGTTTGTTTCCTTTTCCTCTTCCCAGCTTCCAACGGGTCTTCGAATTTGACGCCCCTAGCGAGATCTGCAAAGACTCGCTCGGCTCTGGCTTCGGCGATTCGCTGTCGGCGCCTCATGTCGACTTCGTGTGTGAGGTATTGGCTTGCTTCGCGTGATATCCCAACTTTGAACGCTAGTCTAGTTGCGCGGGCGAGCTTGATGAGAGTGTAGTCGGCGCTTCTTTGGATTTTGGATTTGAATTTGGTGTGAATGTCGTGACTGGTACCACCCCCGCGGAGCTCAGGGACGATGAAGACGCCCTCCTTGGGCTTTGGACGCCGGGGAGGGCTTTGGATTGGTCCGGTGGCTTGGAGCTCCTTCAACTTCTTTTCAATCTTCATCCTCTGTGTCCGCAAAGGCTCCCAGTGTCGAGTTTGGCCAGCCTCCTCCTCTCGTTGCTTCGCTGCTTCCAATTCTTCCACTGCTTCTTTTATTGCCTTTAGCCTCGCGGCCTCTCGTTTCGCTTCTTCGACCTCAATCCGGATCTGAAACATGGTCAGCGTAGTATGCGACGTTAGGTTGGTAGGTTACTCACGATCTCAGCCCATTCCACCCCCTCCTCTCGTATCATCACTTCATCAAGGCCTAATCCCGACCGGCTGGTGAGGATTGAGCACGGAAGGAGAAACCCTAGCAGTCGTAGTCCCTCCTGAATGTTCCTCGTATTGCCATACCTTGGGTTTGGGTTGACTTGCACAGGCTCAACCACAGTGATCAGTTTCTGCTGGTCCGTGCCATTTCCGCTTGGAGCGAACTCAATCGCGCCGCCCATTATGGCTGCCCAAGAGAAGGAAGGGGCCACATAAATCCTGGGGCGCAACAGTGGTTCCCCTTTCACATGCCAGAGGAGCGCATTGGGCAAGTCCTTGGTGAGCCACATACCACCACAGTATCGCTCCCCGGTGAGATCCTCGACCAAAGCAGCAATACCTCTAATTGCAGCCAAGCGATCAGACCAAACCGTTAGTTGCGAGGACATGTAGTCTTGCAGAAACTTCCACCACGGTAGATGAGAGCTGCATATCCCGTTCTTTGGATGGACGAGGAGGTTGAGCCGGGTCTTCTCAACTTCAACCGAGTTAAACGTATCGATATGATTGTCGTTTGTCTTTCCACACGGCCATGTCTCAGCTGCTTGCAGTTTCGCACAGCCCCACAAAACTTGCGTCTTTGTGAATATCAGGAGTCGCGGAGCCAGCATTCGCTCTTGAAAGACCCAGCCGCGATTGAACCACTCGGAGTTTCGTACGTTTCTGTCGTGAATTTTGTTGAGATATTGACTCATGACTTTGAATGAGTATTTCGAGTTTGTTTTAAAAGGGCTGGGTATGTGGCACGGCCGAACGCGGTATTGGTTTCGGTTGGTAAGAAAGCCTCTCTCCCCCTCTCCGCTATTGGCGGCTGCAATGGTGCAAGTTGACAGGCTATACACCTTGAACATTTTGTCAGACTCGCGAGCCCAATCCTGTCCATTGTCGTCCTGGATGATACACATGCAGTCCACCCATAGGTAGCGGATGCCTAGGGCGCGCGTGACTCTGGCGGCGTCTCGTACCGTGGCAGATACGTCGGACATTGGTATCGCTTCCTGGTATGTAGCGACGTTGCGCGAGCGCAGAATGAAGGTCTGATTGGCGCCCCATCGATGGCTCAGGGCAATATAAAGTGCTCTGGGGTCCAAGGGAGTGCTGGAAACGAGGCGGAGGATGGGAGTCTCCATCGTACCCACGTCGATCAGCCGTGTTGGAAGCCAGTCTTCAGTTCGGGATCGACAGGAAGGGTGCGTCTCCTGGCAGTCCTGCAGCCACTTGTTGGCAATTCGAAGGGTTTCCGACTGGCCGGTCGACACTTGTCTATCAAGATTGGTCTGAGCGAACCGCTCCAGTGGCTCGTTGGTGCAGATTTCCATGGGCAGCAGAATGTGTTCGTTCCCGAGGAACTCCAAGACCATCCAGGACTTCTTGGCTTCCTGGAGCAGATTGTACGCGTCGGTAGCGAGGAGCGTACCCAGTCCGTTTGGCGTGGGGTCTTTTTCGACGCCTTTGATGAAGTCCGCAAGCTCGGCCACGGGGTTGTCGTCTCTGCCGCCTTGTTGATAGGCGTACCATTTGTTGCCCACGCCGGATCGCGCCCAACTAGGCTTCAATGGTTTGAAGGCGTAATTGACGTTGCGTGGGAAGTCAGGTGATATCTGTTGGTTGTAGCTTCGGTTTTCGTCAATGATGCTGCAAAGATGGCAACCGTCTCTCAGCGCGCGACGAAAAGACTCGGGGGTCTGCAGCCATGGTGAAATGCTGCCGTACGCGAGGCGTCTTGGGTTGGAAAATATTTCCTCGCAAGCGCTGCAGCGCATTTCTCAAAGTGGAGAGGGAGGGAGGGGGAGAGTGGGGAGCGCTCGTCGATTCCAATTGCGAAGCAGTCGATGGAGGAGCTGACGAAACGGGAGGGAAACGGTCGCTGGAATCGAGATTTCGTTTGGGCTTTCAGCAGCTTGGCACAGCCACCGCCCGACCAGCCCCTTGCCCGTTTTGGACACGAGCTGAAATTAGCTCCTCCACATCGAGAAAAAACGTGCAAGGCTGTAGGCACCCAGTCAAGTCAAAGTTCGGAGCGGAGCCGATTTTCAAAAGTGAGGTCCTCTTTCGGCCGCTGATATCCAGCTATCTGGCTCTCTCGCTACCTGGAGCCTAGACCGCCACCTGGTCAGCAGGGGTCAGGGAGGTCCGTTTTCATAGGTGTCGAACTGCAGCCGCCTCGCTAGGCGCTCAGGCGCGCTCAGGCGCCCTGCCGAACCAAGCTTGGCTGGAGCGCAGGGGCCTTGGATCATGTGCTCTCCCCACACACAGGGAGCTTCCATTTGTATATAACTGGGGGTGCTTCGCACTCCCCTTTTCTACCTAATTAAGTTGCAACTGCACTTCCGTTGCTCCTGAGCCCCTCGTTCCTCAGTCAAACGCTCCACAATAGGTTGTTGGAGCAATTGGACCCATGGAGGGCACACTAGACCAGTCCCCGAGCGACTGCAGAAACTTTGGTTACCGAACCTGATGAATTAGTGGGATTACGGGCCTGAGGTAGGGTTGAAAATGTAGCAAACTTGGGGTCAGATCTTCTCGGAAATCAGAGTTTTGATTTCAACTGTTTTTGTGAAAAGGGGGCACTTCAGGCCCTCTGTTGACTAGCGTAACCTAGCGCTTACGACGATATGTACTGTATGAAGCCCTAGTTAGTCCAACTAGCCGTAAATGGAGTAGTTTATTAAGCCTATAGAGACTTACCGCCTTTGTTGTTTACTGTTGGATTTTGTGTTTGTTGTTGACTTTAGACTCTCGTGACTTTGTAAAATGCTAATTGTTGAATTTGACTAGCTAAATTGATAAAAATGTCATCCCTAAGCAACATCTCAAGCCCTCTGTAATCTGGCCATTTTTCTGGCAATCGATTCTCCGATGTCTCCCCCCCCTGCTCCCCCCCTCTGCTCCGTTGAAGGTGATTAATACGATGACGATGATGTCGATGAGGCTCCGGAATCGCCTTACAGTTACAGATCTCGCTAGGCACGCCTATAATAAGTAGTAGGAACGGTACAATTATTCGTTATTTACTTGCTCTTTTTATTATTAGTTGTTTGATACCAATCGGTTAGAGCCTTAACCCCCCTCTGTTCCGTAGTGGAAACGCGCCTTTACGAAGACTGTTATTTAAGAAACTGGATTGGAAGTCAGTCTATTGTAGCAGATTGAATTGCGAATCTGCGAGAGCACCAGGTTAGTGGCCACCTCTGTCGTCTCTTTTCACCACGGTCGACTTACAATCTCTCTTCCATACAAGGATGCGCCGGGAAGATCGCTCATGACGGAAGTAACAGCTCCATCCGGGGCCAGGAAACCAACTAGGAGGGATTCATAGCCGTGAAGGAAGATCCGGGTTTATAGGCGCTTTATTTTAACCGAAATGACAATGGCTTACAGGGTAAAACGTTCGAAAAAAGGATTTTGGAAGTTGAAATGACAAGGAAACAGAGGAGAAAGCGCAAGAGTGATAAGCAATTAGCTGCAGCGTTAAAGGGAGTAGCGTGGAAAACGTGCGTCTTTGTCGGCTAGAGAGGCATACTAGTGTTATTATTTTAATTATCAGAAATATGCGATTAAAGTGATTAGCTCGCTAATACTATATATTAGAATAGCGCATTTAACATAAAACCCACTACTTCTCAGATAGCATTGCCTTGCACAGAGTCCACGGGACTGATGCCCATACGCCCTGCTAAGGTTATTATTACAGAATCCTATCCCTTGGAAAAGTCTCCATACCAGTAATCGGTCCGATTGTTGGAGTTCTATTAAATTACTGCGTTAGTCCATTCCAGGCCACAACAACGGAGGAATGGAACTATCCCATTGTACGCAGTATTTAAAGTAGCTGTTAGAAGCCCTTGGCTTCTGACGAGAAAAAGCATCAATCAACGCATTCGCTTTTCCCATAACAGAGCCTTCAACTCACAGCGTGTAATAGTTATCAAGAAGGTTCGACCGTAGCCGAAATTCCGGACTATAGCTGTATAGACGTCAGGCTCTCCGTTTTCCAGGATATGCTGCCGCTAATCTATTATTATCTATCCCTGTAACGAGCTGGCAGGCTGCTAGTTAGGCCGGCGCGGCCCGAAGGATCCCCCACAAGTCGCGCGGACGTGCAGAAATCTCGACAGCCTAATGTATCAACTGGCTGGACCCAGCACTAAGTGCTGTAATAATTACTTGGAATTGGACGTCTACCATTCTTGTCTTCCTCGAGCCCTACCGAAAAAGGTCTTCTTGCATTTAAAATGGCTCGAAACACCGGTTGACGAACGGCAATACTGCGCTTTTCCAGACTGCTGCGAATTCATCCCGCCAATTTACGAATACTATATCCTGAGGCCTAGAGATGTGCCTGCTCACCCCGGGTCGAGAATGTACGAACCTGAAGCCTCAGAAGCCCGCCGGCGGATGTTCTGCCCGGCCTGTGAGCGGGATTCAGAGATCCCCCGAACAGAGGATGAGGCTCCGGTGCTAACTGAGGCGCAGAAGAGGTTCCCGTGGCTTCCAGCAGGAACTCGAACGCTTTTGCCCGCCGGGTCACCGCCGAGTGCTGCGATGATGAGTTGTACCAGGATGTCGTGACCTGGGATATGATGCCGCTTCTGGAGCCTGAGTCTCCCTTTGAATGGTTGACTAGCGATCTTGACAGGATTGAGATAGCGGCATTCCATTGCTAGGTGAGTAGGTAGACAAGATTTAGGACTGTTGCTGTTTAGCTCTTGAGGAGCTGTCCCGGCCTGACTCTTCAGCGAAATAAACAACATTGCGCGATATAGAGAATTGAAGGATATACTTTGCTTTTGGAAAAGGTGTTATGAAATGGTTCTGAGAAATAGTGTAACTATGGAGGCAAAGACGAGGGAACTCGAATGGTGTCTTGCAATTAATGTAGAGAATGTCTATTTGCACTATGACTCCCGTCTATTTGCACTATGACTCCCGTCTATTTGCACTATGACCCCGCACCACGCCATACATAACCCTAACCCCCGCCCGCGTTCAAATGCCAGTCGCATCCACGGTCGCGTTATGCTATG
>Ga0247758_1000633_pt1 | contig 30603 bp, 20 predicted proteins | sample UWRJL156409C4_FD_180950 | JGI IMG/M metagenome (GOLD analysis project Ga0247758, IMG submission 180950) | Plant litter microbial communities from Arlington Agricultural Research Station in Wisconsin, United States - UWRJ-L156-409C-4 | ecosystem: Environmental > Terrestrial > Plant litter >... | reverse complement strand
ACCCACTTTTGATAATGAACCGACCAGTCCTAGGTCGAGTTGAATTTCCTTATCAGTTTTGACTGAATTTCCCATAGTAATTTTTTTTTTGGACCACCCTTACAACAAATTGTCCTCCGGACAGGATAATTAAATCCTTATAATGATTAATAGGTTAATAAAATGGGCTTACTTTTTACTAACTTTAAAGGATATAATAATGGAGTAACTTACTTATATCTTTAAGAAAAAGGTAGTTTTATAACACCTTTAGTTAAATAACAATATTATAGATTAAGATAAGCTAATTGTATCGAAGTTTTAATAAGGGCTAATATAGAGAATGGGTGTGAAGAGTAAACTTTTAACAGCTTTCCACTTATAAATAAATAGTTAAATAGAATAAGTTAATTAAATACTTATAACATATCTCCAGTCTTACGTTAATTTTAAATAAGATAATTAACTTAAGTTATTACTAACAGTATAAATAGCTTATAATATAACGTTAGTTAAGTTAATAAGTGTATTACCGTTTTTCACTAATTATAGTAAGGAGCTTAAGCTCTGTTAAGGCCCACTTATTAATACCCTTTAAGCTACAGTTTATACAGATCGAATATAGGAGTTATATAATTACTTATAAGCTGAATTTAAGTTTACATGTGAACGAATAAAAAGATTTGTTAATAAATATTAAACTAAATAACTAATGCTTAAGGAAGGACTTTATTACAGTGGTGAATAAGTTAAGGGATTAACTCTTTAAAAGGGGGATTACGTTTACCTTTTCTTACGAAACTTACATTTAAAATGGCTTAATAAGAAACTTAACTTTAAAAGGTATAGACTGTTTTAAATTAATAAAAAGGTCACTACCTGTAATTATAAACTAAACCTACCTATTAGTATAAAGGTGTAGATTAAGGTTTTTTATATCTTACTTTTAAAACCTGCCTTAAAAGGAGTTCCTTTAGAAAAAAAGGTTAAGGTTAATATTAATAAAGATAAGTATAACGTTAAGGAAGTTATAAATTTATAAAAAGGAAAGAATATGTTTAAATACCTTATTAAATAGCTAAATTACAGCCTTAAAAGTAATTTGTAGAAACTAATTAAAAATCTTAAATACCTAGACCTAGTTACGGAGTTTTACTAAAAGAATCTAAACTAATTAAAGTTAATAATAAGAATAAGAAATAAGGTAAGGTCTAATATTTAAACTGCTATACTGAAAAGTAAGACTATTATAAGACTTAAAGCCTAAGAAGCAGTAAGAAACTCCTTAATAGATATAGAAAGACATTTATTAAAACCCTTAACTAAGGTTATAAAGACCTTAAACTTAATAAGGAGGCTAGGCCTTTAGAGCTCCTGGTAAGCTTTATATAAAATCACATATACAGCAGTATAGAGAATTAAGATATTGTAAACTGGTAGCTTATAAGACAACTTACTCTTTATAACTAGAGGACTTACGCTTCACCACAGGTTTAAGGCAGGAGTTAAAAGGGCAAAAAGTGATCCAGTATACCTTAAGATCTCCCGAACCAGTTATATAGTAATATATAGTAGAAAAGTATATCTATAAGAATAAGTGCTGTTAAGAAAGGAAGTTAGTAAAAAAAATAAAAAAAAGCCGTTAAAGGCCTAGGACCAGACTAAGTAGAAAAGTTAAGCTAGGTTTTAAACTTGTAGCGGAAGGCCCTTATAAGACTTAAACTTATAACCTCTTACTAAAGAAAGTAAATACGTTACCACTATATTAAAGAACCGTTTTATTTATTAAAGGAAAGAAGTTATAAACTAAGTTAAGAAGACATTATAAGCTGTAATAACCCCTTAAAGGAACGATTAATAAGAAATAAGTCCCAGTCCTAAGAAGCTAGCTTAGTATAGACTAAGTCTACTACCTTTACCTACTCTTAAAAGGATAAAACCTTAACCTTATAAGTAAACACTTTTATTACCTTCACTTTAATAACGTGCTGTTAGGTTTTAATACGTTATAACTTTATTAGGGAGTTACAGTACTTTTATTTATCTTACACCGTAGGAGCTGAAAGCTCCGCCCGTGAGGGCAAGCGGTCCCTTTACTGCTAACTATTTACTATTAGGGCGTGGTCGGGGCGTTTCCACCCCGCCTACTCTTCTATTTATCCTATTAAAATATATATGGTTTAGTCTTAACTACTAAACGTGGTGACAGGTTATAGGGTTAGTACCTTATGCTGGTGTGTGTTATAAGTAAGATGGGGGTGTGAGTGGGTTATTCTTAGTTTTATTACACTTACACCCCTTAACTGTGATGGCTTAAAGGTCTTACGTTACCTTCTTTTTCGTCCAGGGTAGAAAGGGAGACCCCTTTAACCCAGGGTAACTCCCTAGGGTTTAATTAGGATTAAGGCGTTAACGGTTTAAGGGTAACTTTGTAATATCTCCCCCTTTTAATCTGGTCTTCTTTACACCACTCTAGCTATTACTAGTTTATAGTTCTTTATTCGTCATAACTTTCAGTTCTGCGTTTTACTAACTTACTTCCTTCAGGCCGTTATCGCTTCGTTCCTTCCATCCAGGGTTATTAGTGTGGCTAACTAACCTTTATATGCCTCCTTTAATAACCTTATAGCTTCCATCTAACCTTTTTATTAAGGTTAGCTAGCCTTTACAGTTTTTACAGCTCCACTCTTTAACCTTTATAAATTCTTCCTTCCTCTCCAGCCTTCTTTTAAAACTTTTCTTCCTTTAACCATTAACTTCCTCCTCTTAAGCTTTAAGCCTTACACACCCTGTAATCACCTCTTTATACCCTTACTCACTCACTTCTACTATTATTATATTTATCTTAAACCCTTATAAGCGTAACTCTAGTAGCTTTAATTATAACCCTCTTACCACCACTACTTGTAACCGCCTTATTAACACCTTATTAATTATCTACATTATCCCCTCTTTATTATATTATTAATATATTACTAATAATAACATTAATAAGTTACTTTACTTAGCTTATATTAACTTATTAAATAACCGTACTTATTTAGACTCCCCTTTAAACCATTATAAGTGCTATCCTGTTTAGAATAGGTAACTGCTTTTATTATTTATAGGGCGTTTATTAACTGATTATAGACTTAACTTATTATTAAAAATGTAGTAATAGTTATAGTAATTATCTTTATATAATAAGTTCTTATATCACTTACGCTCCGTTTACTGTCTGCTAAACTATTTAAGGTTTAGGCTTTACCTACACTTTAAAGTGTCACGTTACCGTTATAGTGATCTGTATATCTTATAAGCTGGCTACCACTTTAGCTTACTAAGATGTAAGTAATTTCTTTTATTAAGTTATATACAGGTTATTAACAGTGTAATAGCTAATTAACTAATTTGACACAGTTTAGCAGGTCTAACTATCTCTCTACCCTAATATCAGGATAGTTAAATAATAAGCTATTAAGTGTTTAGGCCGCAGTTAAAGTGTCCCTCCCACTCCCTCTAGCTCAGGTTTATCTGTTATAATTCTTAATGGTTTTAATGGCGGTCCTGTAACGCCGGCTTAGGCTACCTAAGTGCCTCTGCCTGCCACTCTTATAGGTGGCTTACAGGTTAATATTACTCCGCCTATTTAGGCTTAGCGTCTTAAGATACGTTTAAACCTTATCTAACGTCGTCTAACTATATTTAACAGTCTTACTAATCTAAAAGGCCAGATTACTTAACAGTAGGCTAATTAAGACGTAAGTATATATTAATTACAGTCTGTCTATAGTTCATTTATTATTAACTGTTATTATAAGTTACTATTAATAACGCTTAAGACTGGAACTATCCTCCTTTTAACAGTCTTTAAGTTAGTAATAGTGGCTACGTTTAATTAATATATAATAATATAAGGGTTATTTATAGTATATTTACAGTACATTTATAATATGTTTACAGTTTAAGTCTTTAATTATATAATTATCCCTTAATATTATTTATTATCTTATCTTCCAGGTTAGGTCTTTACTATACTACCTTAAAATCTAAGTTAACGTCTTAGTATCTTCTTCTTTTTTATACCCTGTGTGTTATTAAGGTTAATACAGTCCAGTAACAGTCTGCCTAAACCTCTCTTATTATTATTAAGTATCTTCACTAAGTTATATTCTTCTAGCCTTTTAATTTCTATAATCCAGTTAATAATAATCGCTACACTTATTAAGTGTAATAACCTTACTTTTAAATCTTACCGGTTGTAAAGTTAAATATTATATAAGCTGCTCTTATTATACTTTAAGTACTTTAAGATTATATATACTACCGTTTCTAGGGTAATACTATACTAATATTAAAGTAACATTACTTTAAGGACCTTTCTCTAATAAAGGAAAGCGTTCAGGCTAATCTTCTCCGTTTTAACCTATATAAGGATAAAGCTCTAAGCCTTTATAAGTTTTTAATAAAGTTAAAGTAATATCTTACTCTTATTAAGGTTATATATATCTGTTACGGTAACGATATAACTACAGTATGTAAACGCCTTATACCTCTTTTTTTATTATTTTTCCTTCTAGTTATAAAAGGTAAAGATATTAGGGTTATAATCTATCCACTTCTCTTAATTTAGGTTTTCCACTTTTTTTAATATAAGCTCCAGCTAGTCTTTTACTTATACAGTTTTTATCAGACCGTTATTCGTTAAAGGGGTGTATGCTGTTACACCTTATCTTTATTTCACCTATTTAGCTATCTTCTTATTAATATTACGTAAAAGCTTTACAATCCCTATACGTTTAAATCGCTACTTAACTTTTACTATCTATTAGTTTAAGTAAATATTAAATAATAAAACTTAAGCTTTTAACTTTAGGTTCCTTATTAAGGTTGCCTTATACACTTTAAATATAATCTACAGGTATTATATCTAAATAGTTTCCAGTTTTTTAATTATCCCTTTTACTAGTCCTCTTAATTTTATTAATATATATTATATATTCACTCTGTAAGTAAGGACACTTTTAATAACTTTAGTGTAAATTTCTTAAATACGGACAGCTTACACTCCCCACGTTTTCCTTATAAATTAGGTTAATATAAGGGTTTAAGTTTCCATTTTTTTAATAATCCTCTTTTAATAAGCTTTCCAGTTAAGCTTTTTATTAAGCCAGACTCTTAAAAACCTAGCTAACTTTATTAACACTAGTCTTAAATGGTCTTCTCTTAAAATTTTTACTTTTTTAGTTTATAAGTACCTTACTTATAAGAAGTAAATAAACTCACTTTTTTTTAAGTTAAACATTATCCCCTTTTCCTTTACCCATTTTTTACAAATCTTATACGTGGCTTTAAGGATCTTACAGCACGTTAACATGTTATATATAAAGGCTTAAAGGTTTATATCGTCTGTAAAACCTAATGTAATTAAGCCTTTAATATATTTCAGCTTTTTATACAATATATTAATAAAGAGGATAAAGAGGATTACTAATAAGGGAGATCCCTGGGGGATCCTTTAAGTAATATCTTACAACACTAACAGCCCACTATTAAATAGTAATTAAGCCGTTCTCCTATATATATAGCTAATTAATTAAAGGATAAGCTTTCTTTTAAACCCTAAGTCTCTCAGTGTAGTAAACAGCTAATTCTAATCCACTTTATTAAACACTCTAGTAATATCTAACTACAGTAGTAAAGTACAGGCTTTATATGACTATATTGTGTGAACACTGTTAATAATAACTTAAATAACTATATCTGTCACTCTTTTCTTTTTAAATCTAAACTAAAAGTTAAGGAGTATATAGGCCGTTTCCACTATAATGGAGATCCTCTTTATTAGGATAGCTTTAATAATCTTCCTTATTACGTCTAATAGGGTTATAGGGTAGTATACTCTAATGTGTTTCTTATTATTAATTGATTTCTTTAGTTTTAACAGTATTATAACATATATGGTATACTAACACTCCAGGTAATAATTAAGGTTAAAGCTCGCTTATATAATCTTCGTTAAAATAACTAACAGTTTTCCATCCTTATTACAGGTCTTTAAAAGGCTATTAGAGATCCCGTTTCATCCTAGCGCTTTTAAGGCACCTACTCTTTAAATAACCTCTTTTACGTTTAAGTCCTTCACCTTCCAGTCCATTAATATAATCTTTAAGAAGGAGCCTACTCTCTAGTTAAGGTTTTTAAATTTTAAGAGGTCCACTTCCAGTATAGGGAAGAAGCGTTCGCTAAGTTCTCTTATCTTTTTAACGTGGGTAATGGTTATTTAAGGTCTGTTAAGTGTGGTGTCTTTTATAACTTACAGTGTTAAAATGGCTAGTAATTTAAAGGGTTAGTAGTTACATAATCTAACTTAGCGTTTAATATTCCATATTATTTTTAGGTCCTTATTAGTTATTATCTTATTAAGGGAGCTTTACTAGCACTTTATTTACACCTTACTAATCACCTTATCTCTATACCTCTTAGCCTTCCTTAACTCCTTTTTTACAGTGTAAAAGCGTTACGTTCTTTATATCCTTTCCACTCTCCTTATATCTTTTATAACTCTTTTTATTTCGTCGTCTTATTATAACGCTATAATCCCTATATTTAGTTTCTTTCTAAGTACTGTGGCGTTTATAATATGTAAGAGCTCCTTTAACAGTGCTTTAGAAGCTTCTTCTAATTTATAAATATTATTTATACTAGTTAGTATTATAAGGTGTTTTACTATTACCGCAGTTATTACAGTGTTTATTATTTTATAACTGTAACCTTCCTCTCCTTCTTTTTATTTTACTAATGTATCGTTAATCTTAACTACTTACAGTATATAGTTTAACCTGACTATACTCTTTACACTTAGGTAGTTAACACCTAGCGTGTGGGACGCTTATATGTGGTTTATTATACTGTCTCTTTCTCTATTTTTACATTTAAGTTATATTAATTCCCCAAATAGGGTCCTTAATATTAGGTCCCAGTCTTCCACTAACCTTACTAATAGTTTAACCTCAGGGCTCCTGCGTCCCTCCTTATCCTATACTGGGTTATATACGTTAAAGTCACCTATTATAACTACTCTCCCTTAAGGTGTTTTTACCCTGATTTCAGTTAAGGGGATAACTTAATTATCTAGTTTCTTACTTAATATATAGATTAAGTAGATTATAATAGCTTCCTCTCTGTAGCTGAACGTTACTAACGCCTAGTCTGGGCCAGAGTTTATAATCTACACTGTGTTAGTAAGCCGTTTATTAACGTATAGCGCTGCCCTCCCGCTATAGTAGATTATACTAAATTTCCCTCCTTTTCTGCATTTTAAAGTGCTGGTAAACTAGCTTTAAGGTGGTTCTTATATCGTTATCAGGTTATAGTTACTCTGTGTTTCTAACGCTTTATTAAGTCTCACGTCCTTATTATTAATATTTTAATATAGTACTTTTAACTTTATTAACTGTTTTATAAGGGGCTGCCTGTAAGTGGTAATGTAGCTAATTATAAGAGTTATTAGACTTTATTAATAGTTACTGTTAGTCTTACTAGGGCTCCTGCAGGCCGTTATCTGGGTGGGGTCAGTGTAGTCTCTAAGGCGCCGCTAGGGCTTAGTAACTTTATATATTACGTAATACTGTTACTGTTAAGTATTCCTGCTTTCTTTAAAAGACTAGGTCTCCCTACCTTAGCTTATAGGATTTATCTTCTCTTATTAGCCACCTGGTTTCCATATCCCTATGTAATTATAAACTGGTTAACTGTAGTGTGCTTACACTTAGTAATAAGGGTGAAATTTAGGTTCTGCTTATTCCTTTCCCTATGTGGTTTTTCGTACGTTATGGCTCTGTTAAGGTAAATTACTTTAACACGCTTACGGTGCTCCTTCACTATATGGCAGTCCTTATAGAAAGCTAGGTAATTACCGTTACAGTTAATACACACTAGCTTATATTATTCTAGCTTTAGTTTTATTAGGTAAGTTACTTCTCGTTTGCTAACCTTTATACTGTTTACATGTAATGCTCCTACATATAATAAATAGCGTGGTGTCTCCTTACAGAACTTTGCTTTATATTCCCATTTATTACAGTTAAAGCACTAAGTCGTTTTCGCTTCGCCTTCGTAACGCTTACAGGGGAAGTGCTTATACTTCATAATTATACCTTTTTTAATTAGGCTAATAACATCTTCTAAGTTATGTATTTTAATAATAAGCTGTATGGTAGGGTTTAGTTCACCGTCAGGTCGTTTACGGCCTTACCTGTAGTTAATCTTACTAATCTGCACGTTATTATAGGCGTTAAGGTCTTCCATCATCTAGCCTTTATCTATTGTAAAGTTATAACTGTTAACGAGTTTAGTATATAATCCCTTTGCTAGCACCACGTAAGTGCGTCGCTTAAGGACCGCTCCCTCTCCCAGAGCTTAATATACCCAGCTTTCGTTATTAGGGTTATTATACCATTCCCATTTATCTTCTTTAAACGTGATCACCACGTTACCGGACTGTTAGAGGAGCTTTACCACTATTACGCCCATCTTCTTAGTATTCTGGTTAACCCTTTATATAATCTTTACAGGGATATTATTCTCCAGGTTTATATTTATAATTGTAAGCTCCCTAAAGGCCTTCTTAGGTACGTGGTGTGCGTGGGTTATGTTTAGAGTTAAGGCGGTCGTGTTTCCTAATTAAAGCGCCCCTGTATAGGTGCAGGTTTTATTAGGTCCGGTCTTCCGATTAACCGCTTCTTTAATTTTCATTACTTTTTTAAGGATCTTCTAAATACTCGTATCGGTGGTGCTGCTAGTGGTAATGGTCGGATTAACGGGCATTTTCAGAGCGCTTATAACGTGTTTACATATCTACTCCATCTTAAAGACAGCTTTAAGGATCGCTCTAAACGTACGCTCTTCAGCTCCCCTGCCTGTCACAGCGTCTTAGAAGTTTTTATAAAGATTTTCCTCCTAGTTATTCTTCTGCTTCCCTTTCGCGATCGGTCCGCGAGCGTGCTGCAAGCGCTGCAGCTCGCTTAACCCACTTTTCTGCTGAAAATTTCCTCGTCGGTTCGGATAGACGTTTTCGCCCTCAAAAGAGGGTTCAGCGCCATCGCCAGCCGCGCCTTCGGTGCGCGATCGGTGCGCCATCACTGCGCGAGGCAGTTTAGGTCGCTGATTCCAAATCCGTTGTCCAAACAGTTTTTAGGGTTTTATAGCGTAAGAATTCAGCAATTTGGTTAACCGGAGTTACAGTACTTAGTAACCGCTTAATCGTATAAAGTGTCCAGCTCCTTTTTCTTATTTACTAAGCCTTTAATAAGTTTATTAAAGTAATTAAACACGTCACATAAAAAAGGTATATTAGCAGACTAGCACTTACTACAGCTGTTAGATTACGTTATAACTTAATATAATAAGGACTTAATTTAATAATAAGTGTAAGGAGATATTTGTAAACTAAAGGCTTTAAGAGATTCTGTAAGATAAATACGACAGTTATAAAGAGCCTTTTCTTATTTTCTTTATCTCTTACGTTTTTTAACATAGTTAGAAGACATAATAAAGGTGGGGAAGAAGGAGAACTAACTTAGTAATTCTTTATAGGAAAAGAATATTAAAGAGGGGGAATTATATAACGACCTTATAGGCCGTCGCTTAGGCTAGGGCGGCCTAATAAATCCCCTGTAAAAGGAACAGTATGTAAAGATAGTATATACTGTCTAAACGTACTGGGCTAGGGGTGTAAAGACTTAAAGCCCTTATAACTAGTAAGGAAATATTTAGTAGTTTAAGGACTGATAATATTAAATACCACTTAGTTAACTATTTAACTGTAACTGTATGGTGCATTACTAAGCATAACGGATTAAATAAGGTACAAAGTACCTTTTAGTTAATTAATATAAATAATTATAGTTATACTTATAACCTTTATAAAGGACTCTGGTTCCTCACGTTAATATTTAATTATTCGTTTATATTCTACTGTTCAGACTCACCTCTATGCATTATAGTGATAACAGCCTATAGTGACATGAAACCCCCATCTAGGAGTACTAGCTTAATAAACCGTCTTTAAAACGCCCCTTACCTGTTAGCGTCCTGCCATACGTTCTGTCTTAACTCGCGCCAGTCCTCTTAAGGCCTGTGTCGGGTGCAGGTTGTAATAATAATAAAGCATTTAGTTAAAACAGGTAATTTCTTTATATCTAACTAGTAATGTTCTTTCTTCTTATAATACTTACGTATCCTTAAGACCTCTTATAACTAGCAAATTTCTTCCTTTAATAATTATCTTCTAATCAAAGTAGAATTATTTAATAATTAAAGAGAAAGAGTTTTACACAATAAGTCGTTAACTAATAGTAAGGTAAAACGTTTAAAAATGTTATTAAAGATAACCTTATTACTTTTATTATTTAAAAATCTAATAAGTTCTTTACCTTTCTTTAAATCTATTTATTTAAAAATATACTTCCGTATTATAAGATATATTAGTCTCTTTAACATATAAGTACACTTATTAAACGTACTATTTCTTAATTTAATTAAAGCTTTTTAATTTTCCAGCCACTAAGTACCCTGTACCAGGTACCCTGTAGTGTGGTTACGTACCCTAAAACCACCAGCCGAATCTTCTGGAACCTTCTAGAATTCAAGGGGGTGGAACCCCCTGAATCTAGTAGGGCTACTGCCCCACAGAATCAACTAGAACGTCACAGTGGCTACGTCAGCCACTACGTTAACAGAACCACGTAGAATGGTTCAGAACAGTATTATTCTATTATTATATTAGTTAGTTCCACTTTACAGAAGGCTCTGGAATTCTTCCAGAGCCTCCCACAGCTTATAATAGGCCCTCTCCTCTCCTGTATCTAATTCTAGTTAAGTAAGCAACTCTACTCAATTCCAGTCATTACACAAGGCACTGCCTTCCGGATCCTCTTGTTTCCAGCGTTAATATTCGCTGTGACACCCTTATTTACAGTAGCACTGCCCTGTAATTCAGGCCTTCGTTTGCTTCCTATAGTGTCTACGGCATTGTAGTACGGCTTGGACCAGTACGCACTTCTTCCTCTGAGCCACAGCTGCTATACTTTCCTGAAGTTTAATATTTATTTATTTATATATAAACTTAAGTTTATCCTTTAGGTATTTATATAGCTTTTAAGCCAGTTAGCTTAGATTATGGCTTAAGGAGCGCCTATTAGCAGACCTTAGCGGAGTTTTAATTCTTTACTATAGTTTATTAAGAATAATAACACTTTTATTAATTTAACTAATGTTATATTATAAGCTATTTATCCTACTATTAACAGCTTAAGCTAGTTATCTTATTTAAAGTTAACATACGTTTAAAGATATGTTTTAAGTACTTAGTACAGTTATTTAATCTAACTATTAGTCTAAGGGTAAAATATTATTAAAAGCTCGCTTTTTATATCTATATGCTACTGTTAAACTTTAAGAACCCACATGGCTATAGTACAGTAGCTGTAGCTTAGAGGAAGAAGTGCGTACTGGTCTAAGCTATATTATAGTGCCGTAGGCACTGTAGGAAGCAAATAAAGATCCGAATTACAGGGCAGTGCCACTGTAAATAAAGGTATCACAGCGAATATTAACGCCGTAAATAAGAGGATCTGAAAGGCAGTGCCTTGTATAATGACTAGAATAGAATGAAGTTGCTTGCTTAACTAGAATTAGATGCAGGAGAGGAGAGGGCCTGTTATAGGCTATAGGAGGCTTTGGAAGAATTCTAAAGCCTTCTATAAAGTAGAACTAACTAATATAATACAGGAATAGTACTGTTCTGAACCATTCTATGTAGTTCTATTAACGTAGTGGCTGACATAGTCACTAATTTTCTAGTTGATTCTGTGGGGTAGTAGCTTTACTAGATTCAGGGAGTTCTACCCCCTTGAATTCCAGAAGGTTCAGAGTGCTCTAGAGGCCCTAAGGAGCCCTGGAGTAAGTTAGAATCCTCTAGAACCCTCTGGAGTTCTAGAAGATTTGGCTGGTGGTTTCAGGGTACGTAACCACACTTACAGGATACACGATACAGGGTACCCGGTACAGGGTACTCAGTGGCTAGAAATTAATAGTTACATTAACCCTTGTTAGAATTTTAAAACGATTAGTTTATTATAGTCTGTAATAATGCTATCCGGCTACAGGTGGCAAGAAACGACTTCTTTTTATATAAAAGTAAGTTATTCTGCCATTATTAACTTTAAGGTTAGTAAAAAGTAAGCCTATTTTATTAATCTTTTTTTTTGTCTTACGCCGTAGGAGCTGAAAGCTCCGCCCGTGAGGGCAAGCGGTCTATTTTATTAATCTATTAACTATTATTAAGATCTAATTATAAGTGACTCTTATTCCAGGGTCCTTTAACTTAAATACTCCAGTAATAAAGTTAAAAAAGATTAAACTCTATAAAACCTAAGGGACTAAAAGTAATTTAAGAAGTTTGTAAGGCATAGTAGCAGTTCTGCTTCTAATTACAGATGTTACAGTTATTAACTACTTCTTTAACTAATCTCTTATTCTAAGGAAGACATACGCCTGTTACACCTTGGTAAGAGTCTTATCTCGGCGGGATGCACGTTGTTGCTGAGTTTGAGGCAGGCTGCAATCTCGGGGGAGGGCTAAAAATAAGGGAATCTGAATCAACTTGAAAGCTCACGAAGGAGCGGTGATAATCTCGATGCCGCGAGATGCAAACATTGCGGAAGGAACGTTGGACATTGGTGGATCAAGTTGGAGGTAAAATGGCCGCAAGGGGAGCTAATGACATTGATGCTCGCCGTCACGCATGTGTTACCCCGCGATTTCTGCGCAGGTCAACCCCGCGAGTCCCGATGACACGCCAAGGAGAGCGAAGAGTCTCAGCATCTTCGGTTGCATCATCGCCTTGGATTCTCCTGGGCCCTGGGCGACTAGCTAGCCTCCCTTTCAGCTTCAAACAGCAACAGGGGCAAGCAGCATCAGCCTCTTAGGGCCTACGCCATGCCGTGCCTCTGCCCGTTCTTCAAGCCGAGCCCCCCCGAAAATATCCGGTTTGTTGCATGGACTGATCGCTGATTTGCCAATGCAATGAAAAGTGGCGACGGTTCCCGGCGTGCCTTTTGATGACCTCGCAGTCAACTTCTTGAGTCCCCTAGATTGCATCCCACCGTATCACTAGAAGACTTCTTTCGAGCGCGTTCTCTTGGTAGCACGAGCGACGCCCAAACTAGCGTCTAATGACGGCCCGCTCCCCCATTCCCGATTGACAAATACTGGCAGGAGTTCAGTTCAAAAAGACGTGCGAAACTGTGGGTTGTGACAAGAAAGTGCTCAAGACAGGACGATGATATATTGCAGAGTTGTGCAATAAGATGGGCATGTTTACAATTATTCGCCTCTACACAGCATCAAGGCTTCAGCAGCAGAAGCTTCGCTTGCTTCTGCGTCAAAGTAATGTTGTGCATCGGTGGCATAATGCCAATGTTGTGAGCCCTGATTAGACATGCCCTCCCCTATTCCGTTGCTGTGTTCCTATGTCATTACCCTAAACAAGGGTGATCCTCTTCCGCTGGCCGTCTTGAAACAAGTCTGTTGCGACCGTGATGTCCTTTCTGAAAATCGAACTTGCGTCACAAAAGGCCTTTCCAATGCGCCGGAACTCGTCTTTTTGAGTTCCCGCCTCCTCCACAATGAGAAAAGAAATGAAAGGTCCATCTCGCTTCATTGACCTACACCTCGTTGGGAGAACCGAGGCGATACGCAGGAGCCAGCAAGGCCGAGGTATTTCCCCTCGACTCTGTGGCTCGTCGAGGGAATACTCCAACCCTGACCCCTCCAAGTGGAAATTGAATCCCACCCTGCCTTCCCCAAATCCCCCCCTGTCTTCATCGGACTCAATAGTTCCCCTCTGCAGTGTCCCAATGGCCTCGATTCGTCCACCGGTAACTCTGCCAAATGTGCCGGGGTGAACTTCGTTGACCGATACAGCGAGAACCTTTAAATCAAGCCATTCTTCGACGTGGACCACGCCAGGGTACACACAGTAAACGCTCAGACACCATAGGTAATCCAAACGGCCTTCGACCGACGCCCAGCTCCAAGACGGCGCCCCGTTACCAGGTCTCGTCAGTCCCTCAGACTCTTGAGCTGACCAGATGAGTCCCAAATGAATATCTTCCTCCCAGAGCCCGGCCGCATAAGTAGCCGAAGACGCGGACTGGACTCGGGATGCTAGACCTGCCATAGCCGGTAGCTTGTCGTTGACATTGGAGAGGTCTCGGTAGGAGAACAAGATCAACCACTCGTACCAGATCCTTAGTACATCCAGGTTCTTTGACGAAGCTGAGTCGAGCCTCGAAATCGGCGTTTGGTCCGCCCACGTTGCCTTTGGTGTCATTTGATCGTTTGGATGACTCCACTGCCTAGCGGGGCGAGGGGAATCGCCTTGGGCACACACCTCAGAGCAACAGTCCCAGACTAATCCATCGTCTGTAATGTACACACTAGCAACCGAGACAAGAGTCTCCTGGAAGACCCAGCCCCTGGTCTCGAGTTTTCTGGATCTATGGTTGAGCCATGCGTTTGACTGGCTGTTAGAATCTAGCGTTTTGTGTGCGTCGCCGTCTTTCAGGCCTTGGGCTATCCCAGAATTGCAGTTGGGCGCGTCGGCGATGGCGATGTTGAGAGAGCATCCATGATAGATGGCAGTCATTGCCGCAGATTGTTCTTCCCAGTCTCGGGAATCATCCTGGATGATGCAGAGGGCGTCGATCCAGATGTACTGAAACCCGAGTCCTTTGGCAAAGACGATTGCGTCCTTCAATGTCGCGGGAAATGATGCGAGTGGTATTCCGGCGTAATGCTGTTTGATAGTAGACTGTGTGGTCCGTAGGGGGACTCCGTCACCCCAGCAGTAGCTGAGAGTGGCGTACTGGACTTTTTCGGCCTTTGTCTTGCGCAGTACAACGATTTCATTGCTGGCTGAGATATCGAGAATTCTTTTCGGGAGCTCCAAGTCAAGACGTGTGCTTGAGTATACTTCGTGTCTTGCCCTCCTCAAGAGTGCTCGTGCCATAGTTGACGCAGCGGCCCGAAGCTTTCCGCCTTTGAACCCTACTGAACGTGTGCTTGAGCATACTTCGTGTCTTTGGCAGCGCAGCATCCAAGCCTTGGTGAAGACCAGAGCGTCGAAAGTGGACAATTGTTCTGCGTCTCCCTGCTGAGACAATTCGTCCTCTGCTGCACACTGTGAGTCCAACGTGGAGCGTTTTGCCAGACAGACAACGTACCTGAAGACTGCATGGTAATTAGGTCCAGTGAGGCCGTCATCCTAGGCTTAACCTTCTTAAGTGCAGTGCAGTGTGTTGTGTTGAGATTTTTGATTGTTCCAAGGAAGGACGGGGGTCGGGTTTAGCTGCCTTAAATATTGTGCTCGGGGTTCCCGCCTCCCCAACAACGCACCATCCAAACCGTAGTCCGCCAACCAGAACCCTTAAACATGCACCCATGGCGACAGCTTCATGGAATGGTTGGCTGCGTTGGCAGCCACCCTTAGCGAATGTGTGATGCCAAGACCTTGCCAAGACTGGTGGAGCTGGTGTCAGTCGTTGCTAAAGTCTTCTTATGCGGGCCCTCGGGTAGAGCTGTGACAACCCTGTTGGTTCTCGGCTGCAGGTAACCCCGCAGAAGGGACAGCGTGTTGTACTAGGCTCGGAGCGGCAAGAACTTGACCCCATTCCGACCAGTTAGGAGGAGGCTCTGCTGTCTTGGAAAAACGAGGTCACATGTCTGCACCGTGGGCCATTGTCAGTTGTGGAAAGAAAATTCAAACGCGTTACCCTGCCACAGGTTTTTCTGCATAAAGGCCTGGGATGAGTTTTTGCCGCGACACACGAAATGGAACCCAACAGATGTGAAGAGCTGCAAAACGTTATCTGGTAGGCTCAGCCTGTAACCCCTACCACTACCCCATTCCACCAATTAGGGCCCCCTTATATTAAATACCACCAAAGGGTTTGGGGCCATATTGCGCTAAATGGTGATGTGGGTCACAAACCACCCTTTCTTTTAACTTTCTAAGATTTAAAGGCTTGTATCTAGCTTACAATTACAAAAATTTACAAAGAGGGTAACAGCCCGTTTTCCAGGGCTTCCGCTGGGCTATTGGGCGGGCCAGGATGTGCCAGTGCGGACATCTTACTGCTACGCTGGGAACTTCGATCCGGCGCTTCCGCAGATTGATTTTGATAATCACGACACGTTCGCAGTTGGTGAGGGACACTTTCTCCAGGCTTTGAGACGCGCGTGACGGCTTTTACGGGGCCGGTTTTGGTGGCAACGGGGGATCTGGACGTTCTGTTCTGCCCGGAAGGTGCGGCGGCATGCCCTGAGACAATTGGAAAGAACTAGGAATTTGTTTCCGTTGGACAATTTCTCAACCATGATGCCCAGAGACGTGGGTCATAGCTTAACTCTTCACCTTTCAGCGCCGGAGGTGATCAATGGGGTCCATGAGTGGCTGGACAACTTCTTTTTAGATCAGATGAAAATGTCAGGCAATGGGAGTGGGGAAACAAGGTCAATCCCACCAATCCCCACGAGTCCCCCTCACGTGAGCTTACGTGACCCAACGGTGATTCTGCCAACGCGGTGTTGGGGACCCGAGTGGGAAGCAGGACGCCACGGGGGTTGTCACGCCAATGTGCCCCGCTTCCAAGGTCCACGAGCGACCTCGCTGCCCACTTATTTATTGACACATTTTCCTGCATCGCACGCAATCTTTTGCCTTCCTTGACCACAAAGCGCACAAACCACAATCTACTAAATGCCAGCGGGGTTTGCAACGGAGCAAACAATCGACAATCGATGTTATGCGCACATACATATAGACAATCACTCTCAGTGGCCAGCAGCTCCTCAAACCAGCATGTCTGACCGGAACCCTAACCCTTACAACCCCGGACAAACTCCGGCCGGCTTTTCAGCGAGCAGTGTGAAGAGACGCAGTCAAGTGACAACACGGCTTTCTCGGCAGGTGCCCTCGTCAGACATTCTGCAACCCGGAGAACAGGAGGCTTCCTGGATTTACGCAATTTCTGCTCTCATCGCTGGGGTTGAGCATAGTAAGTGGAAATTTTCAAATTTCAAGGACCAGCTAGAAAGCGTTTACTAATCTCAGAGGCCTTGAAAACCCCAATTTTCTGATGACAGGGGGGTCGTCAGGGGAGTTGAGGGGTCAGGCAGGAAAATTGAACATTTTGCCTAGCAAACCCAAGGTTCTCAGACGCTCCTGCCCGGCCACTCCTCTTCTTCGGTCAGCAACGCCTCCAAATCAATCATCCCTGGGGCCATGTTCTGCATTTCTTCTCCCATTTCCATCGGAAGTACGCCAGAAGCATCATACCACCGCTGCCCCTGAAATGATGGGATTGAATCTGGATCCACTTGTTCCGGTGCCGTAACCCATTAGAAAACGCTCAGCGCGCGCCATCTTGGCTGGCGATAGCTTTTTTAAGATGGTAGCTGGATCTAAGGTGACGGCAGCGTAGTAGATATCCAAGGTTTGGATCACAAGGCGTGATTTTGCCGTTCTCGACTACTCTTGTAAACTGCTCCTTGGTATCTGCATTGGTTAAGTTCTGAGATGAAGCCATCGCGAGTGCCGAAATCGGAGGTGGCGTCAAAGTCTTGGTGTTGAAGATTGTCTTATGGAGGCCCTGTTTGATCCCAAAAAGCTTGGGCCCCAACGTTGCGCACGGACATCTACCAGACACGGCCGCATTTCGTCCGCCCACTCGTTTGCAGGGTTCGAGAGGGAGGGTAGAAATTATGCCTTTGGGGCGGCCGAGATATGCATTTGGCTGCTGCCCAGGCAGTTGTGTGGTCGCCCCATGTTCAAGACCATGGTGGGATGGCAATTCAGTCAGTCTCACCAGGCTGCGGGCTGCCAAGGGCCCCCACCACACGTCGTATAATAAGGCGACGTTGACGCTTCCCAACCCATGGCTCTTGCAGCCCAACTGCACGCCCCACCGAATCCCGAAAGCCCGATGGGAACCTAGCTACGTACCGAGGACCGGGACCGCCTCAGGGGTCTGCTGAACTATGACACCTTCCAGCAGGCTCTCCCCATCCTCCTCGCCAAGCACAAGGGCAGGTCGAGTACTCAGCTTCTGAAGGTAATCCGACCCGTGATCGAATGGCTGAAGACGTTCTCGAGCGCTGTGACCAGCACGAGCCAAGCCGATCCGTTTGGCTCTTTGGGATGGGGCGTTGCACAGCTCCTTTTGGAGGTAATTACCTTGCGTTGTTTCTTCTTCCTCGCCCTTTCCCCTTTACCATGCGGCTGACTGGCGACGTGTTGCAGAGTGCGAATCAGTCGTACCAAGTTCTCTCGCAGATCACCAATTACCTAGAGGACTTTACCAAGACCCTTCCCCGCTGCAATGAATACGTCGCGCTGTTCCCCCACCATCCGCGACTGCGCGCTACCCTGCACGAAATCTACAAGATTTACATCTGCGTTTGTATCGACACGGCCGTATATCTCGACAGGCGGCCTCTCGGTACGTTCCCATGGTGAAGTTAACTAACCGCGAGACGCCCTTGCTGACTGTGTGTGTGTGTCCCAAGTTAACATTCTCCGTGTGTACTGGAATGGTGGCCAGGCTAAGCGAAACTTTGAGGATGCGAGGACTCGCGTCGAGGAGTGTAAGGTGGGCTTCGAGCGAGAGGTCAACTTTGCACACATCGAGACGACCAGTCAATTTCACAAGGCCCTCGCCGAGACACTCTGCTCCCGCACCCGAGTGCCACACGTCACCATGCTCCCCTTATGGCCGTAATTCGTCCTTTGTCTGTCGCGACAGCGTCTTGAGCCGTATTGAACCTGGTCAAGGATTCGGATATTCAGGACCAGACTCAGTGCATCTTATCGGCCCAGCAATGGCTCGCCAGTGGTGAGTTCCGTACCTACCTACCTTACTTGGCCTACCTAGCATAAAGTAGCCTCCGCGCTTTGGCTGTTGGCTATTGGTATAACGTGTAGCTACATAGGTACTGATGTATACTTTTCGTCTTTTGCACAGAATCCAATTGGCTGCTAATCTTCGACAATGCCGTGGATTTCCAGAGTATCAAGTCGTACTGGCCAGCATACGCCCACGGCGCCGTTATCGTTACGACACAGAATCGAGATCTCAAACACTGTTCGACCGTCTCAATCCACCTGATGCCAATGGACGAGGACGAAGGAGGTGCGTTGCTGCTACGCTATCTTAGTCACGACGAAGAACGCGGCGCCTTCGATGATAACGTGGAGAGTGCCAAGGCCGTCTCCCGTGCTGTCGAGGGGTTACCCATCGCCATAGCCCACGCGGCAGGATATGTAGGGCAGTCGGGGCGCTCCCTTTCATACTTTCTCGAGCAGTTCCAAGAGCGGCGCAAGGCATCGGCGATATGGTCCATGGACTCGAGCAGCTGCCCCACGCAACAGTATAAGCGAACGCTAGCTACAGTCTGCGATCTCGCCCTTTCCGTGCTGGGGCCCGAGGCGAGATCTCTGATGGATGTTCTGGCGATGCTCAATGCGGACTCCATACCCGAGGACATGCTTCTGGAAGAGGGCCACCGCGACCCGATTGAGTACGTTCTTCTATGATGGGTGATTCTGGCAGCTGGTTTGTCTGACATAATTCTGCCTTTGGCACGCATTTATCAAGGCCGTCATGGAGCGCCGGGTGGTGCACCATCTCAGCTTCGACGGCGCGGTGGGCGCAGGTAGCCTGGAGTGCGTGGAGCTGCTCTTGTCTCTGGGGGCAGACAACAAGCCTCTCGCAGACCAGGAACTATTTACATGCCTCGCCATGACGTCCTGTAACAAGAACTTGGGCGTTACTGGCCGGTCGCGAGGGACCTACCTCCTCCTGCGCCTCCTTGCTGACTCTGTCAGAATGCATACGCGACGTGACCCTCCCCAAGAGGCAGTACAGGCACTTCTCGACGGGCGGTACGCCGGCACTGAGAGTCAGGACGGTGAAACACCAGGCTCCCCTCTCGAGCTCGCCATATCAGTGCAGAACTACGACTCGGCCATCGCACTACTCAACCTTGGGGCAGACCCCAATGCCTCTCGCGACGAAGACGAACTGAATTCTTCCAAATCTCGCAGCCTGGAGAAACCGCGAAGGGCTTCCGCTAAACAGGGACAGGTGCATCTCAAGCACGTAGCCCGCCATGCCCCAACCGGGACCTTTAGGCGTCTCTGTCAGCGTAAGCATCTCCGGGGGGCACACCCAGGCGCTAAACAGCAGAGCAGAGACGTCCGGCGGCTCCTTTTTGCTGTCGTCGTCGCCGGGAAGACTGCTACTGGGTAACAGTCGCAGCTTCGCATACTCGGACAAGGAGAGATTCGTAACGCCCTCGCAGAGCTCGCAGCGGAAGCCGTCGACAAGCGACATAAGGTCCATCTCGCTGTGGGTAAAGAGGTCGGCCCAGCTCACGGCGCCAGCCCACCTCGGCCAGCTCCACGAGGGAAATGCTTCCCTCCTCCTCAGTTTCGTGTACACCACCCTGCAAGAAGAAGAATTTTCTCCGTCTATTCCTTGTGCCTGCCAACAACTCGCCAGATGCCTCCAGCAGAGGCCCGCAATGACGCAGTCGACGGATTTCTCTGACCCGGAAAACTCCGGCACGGGCCACACGTACGGATTGCCTACCAAATGCCCCATGTAACTATGGCAGGCTTTGATATACCTCAGGATTCCCATAAAGGCACGGATCGAGTCTGAATCGAACGCAAGATCCCGCGCGGTGTAGCAGGTGACAAAGACGAGATATTTGCGGAAGTGGTAGTCCCAGTGCCCATCGACGTTTTCCCACCGGCCAAATGGCGAGCCGAAAATATTCAGATCGGTCATCCCCTCATCTTGTCCTGAAAAGAGACCGGCTCTTACATAGCTCTGGAATCGTTGTGCGCTAGGGTTGTGGAGGGCGTCGAGTGGGCTTTGGAGGGCCTCGAAGCAGTTCACCGACTTGCGTTCAAAGTAGACCTGGTCCTGACTGAAAATCAGGACGCGCCGGGCGAGCACCGATTCCTGGAGCGTCCAGCCCCGGATGACTCATTTAGATTGCTTGATGGTGTGGTGCGGATGCGGGAGACTCGACAACATGGCTAGCTTCGAGTCTGAGTCCCTGATTGAGACAATCATCTGGTGCTGGCGCAGGGATGACTGTCGCTGTCTACTATTATTGCTTGTAGTGCTTGGCACACCCGAGATGCCGAAGGTCTCGTCATGGCCTGCGGCGGCCACGATTGTCAGTTCGCTGCCGCTGTATACCAGGTCCATCTTGCTGACTTGGCTGAGCACTTCCCGCGGATTTCCCTGGTCGATGCAGTAGCGATCCACCCACAGGTAGTTGTATCCGAGCATTCTCGTGACTTGAATTGCGTCAGAGACGACGGACGGTAGTCCAATGAGGGCGTTGGAAGATCGCGGGTTCTGTTGCTGTTGGCTATGTGTGAACTCAGGGGAATCGACGACGCTTTGCCTCGCAGTAACCGAGCCCCAGACATAGGAGAGGGTCACGTACGGCGCACCGGCTGGGGCGGCGACCACGGTGCGTTTGGAACAGTCAATCAGCTTGAGACCGCGGATGAGGTTAGCAGGAGTGGATTGACAGTTGCCTTGGCTGTGTTTGCTCTGGCGATAGTCCAGCCAGCACCGAGACATGTCTGCATCGAAGAACGGGGTCACCTGTCGGGGGAGGAATGCTGTCTGGGACCAGGACTCCCCATCTTCGACGATGGCAGACAAGTGTGTGTCCGTTTGCCCAGAACTGCGACTTGAGCGCTTCTCTTTCCTCGAAACAGTCCCTCCCCTCCGGCACGATGGCGAGTATGACCGTGTCCGACAGACTTTCTCTCAGCGTTTTGGGGAGGACTCGACCAATGTCCAGGCCACTCTTCGGCCGACATCCTCGGTTCCATTTGCACACACTCTCCCACTACAGGCTTGCCCAAACCGTCGCAGCCATAGAGGCTATCGCTATGGCGCTACGCAAGCCCTAGTGCCTACAGCTAGGGCGGTGATCGCTACGGTCCATGGAAACGAACGAAACCAAGAAGGGTAACAGGATTCAAACGCAGTTATTTGCTAACTTATGACTTAGGTTCAATCGTCACTCCGCTGTCCCAATCCCGGGCATTATTCTCGTGCCTAAGACCCAAAAGATTTTGGAAAAATTATGCTGTAATAATGTTAGCTCCACTCGTGGTTCTAGATAATCGTTCTCTTTTCACACAGGCTCCCACCCTTTCATTCAATGAGCTCAGAAATATCTCCGTATTTATGGCCATACATCGCCTGCTTGTGTCTTAGAAGTCGGGAAGTGCATCCCTATGCGGTTTGTAGTAGCTGTGACGAGCTACAAGCCAAAAATCGCTCCCATATACTATTGATCACACATATTAAGAAGCAATACCCACTGGGCATGGGTCGAGTACTGCGTGGGTACGTGTTAATCTGAGAAGCCAGCCGGGAAAAAGGGGACGAATTATCACGATGCCCATCCTTGACGGCTCGAAACGAAGTGGCAGATTAGGCACATGAGAATGGCTGAAGTCTTGAGTTTTCCCAGTCTCCCTACCTGTCCCGCTACACTCAAGTTGGCGATGTCTCGAAAACAAAAGGGAATAACAAATGCAAGTCTATTTTAACTTCCCTACGGCTCACTTGTGGGCTTTACCCGAAAAAAACCCTTGACGTTTTTTGACCACGAAGCACCGGACATCGACTCTATCACCGTCTCGTGGATTCCTAATCCAGTCGTTTCATCCCCTACAAACGGCTCCCACCCTTCAACTAGCTCCGGGGGGTCTAGGGCTTGATCCTTACCAGACGCGATGGACTGCATCTCGATGTTGTTGTTGTTGTTGTTGTTGTTGTTGTTGTTGTTGTTGTTGTTGTTGTTGTTGTTGTTGTTGTTGTTGTTGTTGTTGTTGTTGTTGTTGTTGTTGGGCCTAGAAGGGAACTGGCCGTACTCGGACGTGACGGAGACTGTATGGGTTACAAATATCTTGTTCCATCTCCTCTCCAGGCTTGGCCAAAATACAGGTATCGCTGCGCAGCTAGCGGCAAGTTGGGATTCGATGGCACCTAAGCCAGCCACAGTAGGACTGTACCAAGTGGGATCAAAGGTCCCCTCACCTGCCGTAAACATCTTGATGACGAAGGCCATGCGCCAAAGGGAGCATAGATTGACACTGGACCCACGATCAGCATACTTGGATCTGGCGCAGCGACGTGATTTGTAGATTTACCTGAGACCCATTCCAAAAAAACATAACAAGGAGATGCGGATGTGACCTTTTATGCCGGGCCTGAAGTAGAGGCGGATCGGAAGGAGGAAGACAACAAAGTCAAGGGTAGCGTTTGAGACAGCTTGGCTGACAAAGTAGTTCATGAATTCGTCTAGTCGGCGACCGCCAAAGCCGAAGCACTTAGCATCCGTGATAGAGAGATCCCAGTAGGCAGCGACAGGGATGCAAGGGACCCAGAACATAACGGAGAATACGCAACCCCACAGAGTGACGATGGCGATCAACGTTTTGCAAATGACCTTATGTGTTGAGCTGGTTTGGAAGATGCGAAGGTACTGGAATAGGATTGCTATCTTGATGAAGGTGATGGATAATGGATATGGCACCGTGGCGATGTACAAGAACTTTTCAGAGACAGGTAAGTCTTGGATCCAGGTATGATGGCGGCACACACCTAAGTCTAGGGCTGCTCTGGGACAAGGCAGTGTGGGACGAAAACGTACCTTGATGACCTTCTGAATCTCTGGGAAAGTCAATGTGTATATAGACTGCCCGTATCCAAAATCGGGCGCTTTGATAGACATGTTAGCCTGTGGCCAGATGACTGTCGCAAAGTAGGCATGGCGGGCATACCTACCTATACAGAGAAAGATGGAGACCAAGCTCGTGCATATCTAGACGCCAGTCAGCTACGTTCCTAGTTATTAGAGCGGAAGTGCATACCAAAGCGAGTAACAAGAAGAAGTCATCCCATCCCGGCGTGCGGTCGACAAGGCGGATATAAAACCGCAAGACACAGCAGATCCATGAGAATACCTGAGTATCAATCCAAGTCAGTGGGGGATGGATGGCGAAACAACGTGATTGAGACCCGAAATAGCAATTACCAAGAAGGAGACGAGCAGTGCTATGAGATCTACTCGTCTGTTAAACAGCGGCACTGACGCGTAGACCTGAGGATCGAAACCCGGCGGGCGGATTGGACCATCCGGCAAGCCCCTTGCCATCAGGTCTTGGCCCAGTCCGGTCGGTAGGGACAAGGAGTCCTCACCCAGCCGCTGGAGCATATTGGTTGAAGACTAAGAATCTATCACCTTATTCCTCTCATCACGGTTCAGCCGGCCGACAGGGGATTTGTCCGAGTACGAGGAGCCAGGTCGAAATTTTTTTTGGAGGGAATCATCTCCTTGACATATCAAGTTCCTGTTTCTCGCAAAAGCAACTGACAACAGCGTCGCGAGACGAATGAACGAAGTGGCAATCGCAGAAGGATCCGAGACAGCATCTGCTTGGCTTGCTGGGGAAAGAAAACAAATGGGCACAGAGTCATTGCCCTGCATCACGCCAGTTTGACAAACCTTTCACCAGTGGAGGGGTTTCTTCCCTAAAATGTCTTAGCGTGCCCGTGCGCGTCGCTCAGCTGTGACTCGGTTGTTCGTCGCATTGCCTAGCCCGGCCGGGGACCCTGCCATTTGCTGTGGTCGGTTGGTTCAGAAGCTGCTCGCGGCGGGCGCCCTCATTTGGGTGTCTGACAATGTAATTAATGGCGTGCATCCGAATCAAGGAGTTGGTGAGAAGAACCTACGCTTGAGTTATTAGGTGGCTAAAGGGGGCCCAGCCATCTGCAACCCCAAACCCCATCCCCCTATTTGTCTGCAGAATGGTGGCGAGACAATTTCGTGACAGGCGTCGGCGCAACTACGAACATTTCACACCGCCTAGATATTGATGTCTGATCTCGACATTAGCGATTAATTGTGTGAGCTTCTCCCGCAAGATCACATTAGGCCTTGGGCTGTGCAATAGTTTAGCCACGGAAACGAGTAACACGACAGAATATGGTGCTCGATTTATTACCATCGTATCCCACGGGGGCACCATGTTGCAACCCGTACCCACGTAAGTGTTAGCTGCAATTGACAGTGTAGAACAAAGGTTGTGCGCAAGATCCGGACACAGGTCACTACCACTACAGGCTGTTCTGCAAAGAGCTTCGTAGAAGATTATAGACAATTGTGATGGTATTGGCGCAAATCACGGCGCAAAGGGCTCGAGCAATCGTAGCCAAAATGGTAGATTCGTAAGTACTATAGTGGGAAAATGAAGAGTATGTGCCGAAAAAGGGGCTTATCGAATGTTTTGATCCAATATTTAATGTTGAATCAACCTTGAATGTTTAGCTCAAGGTGATGATTGGCAGCTATGAGCTGCTGTATGTAGTGAGCGTGCCATTGGCATCGCATGCGGTAATAGAGATGACGCTCGCGTATGGACTGTGTCTAGGAGGCCACACATTCTGCCATAGTGCCAACATCTCAAATATATAGAACCGTTAATGCTGTAAAGCTCTGCTTGTCCCGGTGTCCCGAAACCTCGGGGTACCGCTGTCCTGGTCCCGGCGTCCCGGGGGCTCAGGACCTCGGGACGCATCTGATTGGTTACGTAGAAGCCTTGTAGGTCCTTGCGTTGCTGCCTTGGGCCGCAGTGGCCCATCGTCATGACTGTGGGGTCGTAACAATGATATACCAGTGCACGGCAGACCATGTTGGTAAGTATACCAATATATGAGACGATTGATATTTAAAGCCTTTCATCGTTAAACAGACGTGCCAATTTTGTTGCTCAACATGGGGATTGTCAAGCCGTCGTGGTATGCGTATCTTATTGTGCCAGATCTTGCACCATGCTCTTGAAATTGGTCTTTAACACTACTACAGGAACACCGCATCGGTTGTCCTGCAATATTTGGGTCTCTCTTCTCATGCACCTAGAGTGCTCGGACTGCTACACCACAATTCCAAGAATTGATTATTGAAATGTGAGCCCAATTCTTGGCCTTGGGGGGCTCAACTTGGGGGCCGAGAATTGGGCATTGGTATATACAAAGCGCACAGGCCACACCTAGCGGTCTTATCCGAGCGTTTTAGCGACGGCGTGGTTGTACCTCCTGGACATGAGGTGCATGATAGAAAATCTTGAGTGGCCAAACACAAGAAGCTAGACCTAATTGTTGAAAATCAGGCTCTGCGCTGCAGCAGACTGAGCTTTTAGCGGCGGAAAGTGCGCTACTTTCAGCTGTGGCTTGTCTTGGCACTTGACTCTCAGCTGATAGAGCTTCCTCATCCTATACGTCACACCACCCTTGAGCATCATTACATCCGGGTTTCTGGATATTGGATCCCCGGCCATAAAGAGCTTAGAGTATTCCTTGTATTTATCGACAATAATTTTTTCGCAAGATGTCTAACTCTGTTATCAACAACTTTATACAATATATTTTGCAAAGTTCCCTTCCATGGTACTGAGCGTCTTAGACTCGTTCTTATGCTTTGCAGCGGTTATTCTCGCTCTCGTCGTCACAGCCGAAACGATAATTGTTGCTCTCACGAGGTTCGACCTCACTGATGTTGGCGCCTACGACGGCTTTCAGCGCGCTGCCTACGCTACGGTCTCTACCATAGTCGCCTCGGCCATCACCGCCTTCGTTGTGCCTTGTCTCCGCAAGCTCTGACTTGCAAGGGTCGATCGACTCTTTGTCCCGTTAACCGACCGCCGCCGTCTACAGGGTAGATGGGGCACGGCACTGGCTGTCGGCTCCCTCACCGATCTCTTCCGGCACTTCGACATTCAGATGACTTACCTGGTCGCCGCGCTCATCACGACATCCATCGTCGCCAGCCTCACCCCCACATCAGCCACGCGGGAAAATAGCTTTGGCCTGGACGTGGCGCCCGGGTTACCATGGCGATGCGCCATGGTGCGGGACACGTCAGACAAGCGTTACTCAGTGTACGAATGGCGACTGCCCAACGGATCTTACCTATCAGCGGGGGGCAACTGGGCCGCCTGCCCGTCTCGATGAGCAGTGACGCTCATGGGAGGCATCAACTTCATTAACGCGAGCCAGTACGCCTACGCAGACCTCGGCGTAGCCGTCAAGTCGACCGCCATCGACGCGCCCATATCCGTTTACGGCAAAGACCCTGTCACCGAGATGGGCGCCGAAATTTCCAGCTTCCTCAGCCGCTATGGCTCCGACGCCGTCAGCACGACGCAGTGCGTCCGCGTCATGAAGGAAAATCCTCTTTCGTGCCGCAGGGGCGGTAGGGTGATAGTGAATTCCGACGGCACTATTACGAGCACCTCAGAGGACGGAAAGTGCTCCGTTGGACGCCGCCAGTCCCCCCAAGCCTCTTGGCGATGAAAGCGAGAATGGCTTGGCGACCACTCTGATCTAGCCGGACCAGACATTTTTCGGGGCGAGACGAGGTCCTCGCTTGGCAGAGCCGTTGGGAACCGTTTGACAAGAACTCCACTTCATCCGAGCTTCCGTCAATGAAGTCGGCTCAGGGCGTGCTTGGCATTTCCCTTGGACCCGGTTCGACCTGTTCGGTTAGCGGAGGGCTCGGGTATCGTTACGGCTCGTGCGTGGTGTGGAGTGGTAGCGAGATTCTAGCTGTTTTTGGAAAGGCGTGATATCATTGTTGTTGGATGTTTTGATGTTGGAGTTTGACTGGTTTTGTGTAGTTGTTGGCTTCCAAAGTTTTTGCGATCGGATGCTCAGTTGCTGTCTTGGTGGAGCTTCAAAGCTTGGGTGACAGGGGCAAATAGAGCATTGAGACTGAATGCACACCCGACAAAGAGTTGAAAATGACAGCGTTGCCATCGGCATGACTTTCATGTTGAAAGGTTACAAGGACCATATTTTCATCACTTGACACTCTCATTTCGTCCCCGAAATAAGCAAAAAGCAAAAAGCAAAACGCGACCATACAGCTTGGCTTGGCCCTCTTCGCGAACAGCTCGGCCGGATGTTACATGACGTGATCATACCTCTCGGAAGGCAGGGCGCACGAGGGGCCCTGTTCCAGGTTAGCCTAGTTGCTTACGGTTACACCTTCGTCAGTAAGGCGACTACTGCCAGGTTCGTACGAGAGCTGGAGCACGAGGCCAAGATCTACGATTACCTCCATCCAATTCAAGGGGTCCGCGTGCCGGTATTTCTCGGCTCCGTTAATCGTCTAGGAGCTAGAGCGGGCGTACTACTACGAAATACAAGTCCACTTTACCCACTTAATGCTTCTGTCATAGGGTAGACCAACCAGCCTAGACGAGAAGAAGCCGTGGAAGGAAGCGAAGATCAAACAGGGGATATTCCAGTCGGTGCGGGCACTACATGTACACGGAGTTGTGCACACGGACTCGCGGGATGCTAACGTGCTGTGGGACTTGGAGACAGAGCGGGTGATGATAATCGACTTCGAACAGGCGATGCTGATGGAGCTGCTGCTACCCTAAGGCAGAGCTGTGGAACCTAACAAAAGAGCACGAATAGAAGATGTGGAGATCAACACAGCCTCAGAAAAGCCGAAACCGGGAAATGACGTGGACCAGCTCAACTCTTGGGATGATTTTTTAGCAGCTGGGATAATCCTTATCACAGCCTCACTCTCATGTCCCCTTGCTAGACGGCGCCATGTCCAGCGCCAGTCCCCCCTCTGTGACTTGTCCTCAAGCCTTGCGCCTGTAGTATTACTTTGTTGCCACTTTGCCTCGCAAGGGCTAGAGCCGTTAAGGTTAGCCTTAGCCGTAGCCAAAGCTCTCGACATCTCCAGAGGCAGATTTACCTGTGGCATGTTTTCTTCCTGTTTAGATCTTGTAGCATTAGGTATGAAAATGACGGTTAAGGACTTTCCAGGGGTTAATACCAGTTAATAAAAGCGTGTGTGTGAATTACGCTTGAAGCGTGGTTGAACAATGTTGGGGCGCTGGGTGTTTGGGACAGACAGCCTTTCTCTGATATGAACTTGAATCCAAATCATACGTCCTCCAAGTTGATTTCACCTAATTCATCATCAACGCCACAACAACCGTCACAACAACCGTTACATCCATTGAGAAGAGGTTCCCGATCGCCCTTGTCGGAGCGGCATTCTTCGACGAGGTTGTCGACGTGGTAGTAGTCGGATCCGGTATCGGTGCTCCAGCCGCAACCCAAGTACCGCTGATATTCGCAAAATATACCGAACTGCCATTGAGAAACTCAAATCTCGGCAGGTTGGCGTCGTTGGTGTTGAGCTGTATGGGGTACCGCACCCGTGCAGGGGGCTGCTCACCTACAGGAGGGGGGTCCTGCCGGGGATCCTCGCGCTCTCCCTTGAAGCGCAGCGTCATGGTGGCGTACGTGTTGCCGTTGTAAGTCTTGTTGGTCGTCACGACCAGCTCAGCGGTGTTGTTGCTGAACGTGAGCGAGAATTCCATTGGATCGGTGCCGCTCCAATTATGCCGATACCAGAAGTCGCCTGTGTTGGGTGGCGTTGGCGCGGTCGCATTCCAACGGCAGTGGTCAGTGATGTCTACCCAGTTGACTCGGGAGTCGTCTTTAATCCAGCTTTCATGGCTGCCCTCGACGCGGTAGCCCTTCGCAGACCCGACATCGACGCGCTGAATGCGAGCCTTGTTCTTCAGGTCGATATGCTGGAAGGTCCTGTCGTAGGTGTTGCTGAGCGACTCATACGTGCCGCACCGCTCGTTTTTGTCTCGAGTGTAGCACAGCGAGCTAGCGCTGCTAAAGTGCCAGTTGCGCACGTTGTCCGACGTCAGACACCCCAACTGTCGGGCCGAGTGCGAGTCGCGCTTTCGTTTATCGTTGCAGTTGGACGCGATGTGACGGACGTAAAAGTACAGCGGATTAGGATCCCAAGGCGGATCAATGCCCACCATCAGCCGAGAGCCGCTGTATTCGGCAGTTTTGATGCCATTGCAGTCTTTGAAATCTGACGCCCCCGGCGGGGGGATCCAGGAAGTCGTGGCACTCACTCCACCATTGAAGCGAATGTACTGTTCGTCAAATAAGTCCCACCCCGCGGTAAGTGATGAGAAGAGCAACGCCAGACTAAATCCGAATAAATGAGAGGAAGTCATGTCGATTTCTGGTACGTTGACTTGAAGTAGTGATGATGAAAAGTGAAAACAACATGGATTAAACTGAAAGAAAAGCGGAACCTTGATCTACATGAGCTTCAGCGTTCAGCTGTCCTGTCCAGTCTCACCTGCCTATTTTGGCGGGTAATAATAAGCCGGGTTGATGTCGAGCCGAGCTGAATCGTCTGTTGCTTTGGTTGAGGTCTGTGCATTGACACTAAAATTGCACTGTTGAATCAGCGATGTGATTGGTGTTCTGGGTTTGACCATTGAAGACCGCAATGTTGAATAAGTGATTGGTCTTCTGGTCGCAAAAGTGGTTGATGCTGAAAAACACTGCCTACACAGTTGGCTTATCTACCTACACAGACCAAATTCCAGGGGGTTGTTCCGGAACC
>Ga0247758_1000632_pt1 | contig 30616 bp, 45 predicted proteins | sample UWRJL156409C4_FD_180950 | JGI IMG/M metagenome (GOLD analysis project Ga0247758, IMG submission 180950) | Plant litter microbial communities from Arlington Agricultural Research Station in Wisconsin, United States - UWRJ-L156-409C-4 | ecosystem: Environmental > Terrestrial > Plant litter >... | reverse complement strand
GCGGGAGTTGAGAATAGGGGAGTGGCTTGGGGAGGTGGAGTTTGCGGTGCTGGCGCAACAGGACGGGGGGTGGAGGGTGGGAGGGATAGTGACTTTGGAGGAGTTTCAGAGGGTGAATAAGGGGGGGGAGGGTATGGAAAAGGGGCAGGGGAGGTGGTTGGAGAGGCTGCATAGTCGGCAGCTGAGCGCGGCGAAGAAGGTTGGGTTGGAGTTTGGCAGGGCGAGGGTACGACTCTTGCGGGTGTAGTTGGGTTCAAGTTGAAGAGGGATGGGTTGTGTGCTTTGGATGACTTCAAGTTGACGACTTGACGACCTGGCGAACGGCGTATTTGGCCCTTGTTTTGTGATAGGCCAGGCCTGTGATAGGCTTAGACAGTCAGGGATAGCTGCATGTGGGGATTTGCTCTTCAGTCAATCCCCTCCCCGTTGAGGAAATCCAGCGGTGATATTCTCACTTGCTGCGTTTTCGTGTCGTGCCGGCTTGCGATCCCCCGTGGAAGCCACGATGCAAAGCTAACATGTTGGAGGGCCTGTGAGACAGCAACATCATCGTGAAACTGCGGTCAGCCTTTCTTGGTGTTGATGAACGGGATCGCTGGTGGCAGATCCCGCGTTGGATTGAATGTGGAGAGAATGTGCGGCCCGCGGTGACGGGATTTAAATGGTGGATCTGCAATGCACGTCCGGCATTTGGGTGGCATACCACCCAGTGGCACCTACCGCCAAATGGCTGGTGGTGACATCACTGTGCTGTCCCTTCCGCATCGGGTGGTGACAACCACCATCTGATACGCCGATCGCGACCAGTCGGCTCAGTCGGCAGCGCCGGGATGCCCAATCCATCCCAAGTGTCAACACCACAGCTCACCACAGGCTGATCGGCGCTTGTCGCACTGCATGCCCAGCATCCCTTGCTCAGCGGAGACTGCCCGGTGAAATCGTCCGCTGTCCGCCGCTGACATCGACACCAGTGAATAATAAATGACCATGTCTGCCTCCCACTTCACTTCATGCCAAAATCAAAAGACATTACTTCAACCTCTTAATCCTCCTGATAATCATAATCACCAAATCCCACCCCGGCCAATCTCTTCCACCCCGACTCGACCGCCAAAATGGCCCCAAAGGTCGAAATCGACAGCGACGCACGCCACGTCGAACGGCAGCGGCGACGTATCACGCTCACCCCCATGGAGACTCACCTGGTCGCAACGGTTGGCGAATTCGTCGGGACCTTCCTCTTCCTCTTCTTCGCCTACGCTGGTAACCTCGTGGCCGCGAGCCGCGCGCCCACCGCCGGGAGTTCTACAGACGGCATGCGCAGCGACACCATCATCTTCATCGCGCTGGCGTACAGCTTCTCGCTGCTGGTGAATGTGTGGGCGTTTTATCGCATCAGTGGGGGGTTGTTTAATCCTGCGGTCAGTTTTCTTGTTAGCTATCAGGGTACTTTCGGCTCGACGACATCAACATCATGGTGATGAAGCCTGATTAGCATAGTGGCTAATGCGTTGCACTTGTATCACTACTCTCTTTGACGACATGCAAAGATCACTGGTTCGATTTCAGTATTAGGCATATCAGCTTTCCTTTTTTGGTCTTTTTGGTCTCCATACATCTCAACCCACACAACAGACCAGCTGACAGTCTGCAACAGATAACCCTAGGCCTCTGCATCTCCTACCGACTCCCTTGGATCCGCGGCGCTCTCTTCATCGCCGCCCAGCTGCTCGCCTCGCTCTGCGCCGGCGGCATCGTCTCGGCCATGTTTCCTGTCCCCATCTCCGAGGCGAATACCGTTCTCGGCGGCGGGGCGTCGGTCGTGCAGGGGTTGTTTATGGAGATGTTCTTCACGGCGCTGCTGGTGTTTGTGGTGCTGATGCTGGCGATTGAGAAGTCCAAGGATACGTTCCTGGCGCCGATTGGGATTGGGTTGGCGTTGTTTGTGGCGGAGATTGCTGGTGAGTTACCTTTTGATGGCTGGTGTGGGATGAGAGTGAGAATGAGGTTGGGTGCTGATGACTACTTGTAGGGATTGGATATACGGGCGGTTCCCTGAATCCAGCTCGGAGTCTGGGGTGTGCGGTTGCGGCGAGGCAGTTCCCGGGATATCACTGGATTTACTGGCTTGGTCCTGTCATGGGCTCGTTAGTCGCTACTGGGTTTTATGCGCTGGTCAAGTATTTCCACTACGAGGAGGCGAACCCGGGCCAAGATGCGGCTCATCCCGCGGAGGTGCCGATGTCTCCCGTATGAGTTGGCATGGACAGACATGTTCTGATGGACGGCAAGATTGTTTAGGTTGTGCTGGAATGGTCTTTGATAAAGGAGAACTCCTCCAGATACCCCTGTGTAATGAAATTTATGTCAGATTAGAAAATGCCAACCCATCCCAGAGTCCGGTTTCGCTTCATGACTTCGCATAATGGATGCCTTCACTTCACTTCCTCAACTACTCTCCGATTTGGGCTGCAGTGTACGGCGTGAGCTTCGTGGCCGGCTGGGGGCCAGGTCGCCAGCACTCGTTTCCGGAGGCACTCCGCCAAAAGCTCTTGGACTGTTCCTCGCGACGACGTTTGAGTGTTTCTATAACGCCAAGTTGTTAGTACGCGGGCCTAGGAGTGGCAGTACCAAATCGGTTCATTTGCCATGGGTTTGACTTACCTTGTTCTTTCTCCCACTCTTCTTTGGCCGGCAGCGGTCTAGGTCTCTTATTCCCGCCTTGTCCAGCAACCAGCCTCCCAATTGCGGGGGCGACGTGAGAGTCAACGAGCTCGTGGATCAAGTCCGGATCCGTGCATTCGGCACCGCCGCAGCGAGAAAGAAGCTTCTTGGTTCTGTCGTCACGGTACTTCATCATATCTGTTATGTATCAGCAAGACAGACCAGGATTTATCTCGGGGCTTGCAATACATACTGGTGACATTGTATACCAACCACTTAATGCTAACCCACACCTCACCGGAAACGGCAGTTTGGATGGTGCACCACTCCTCGTAGGTCGCTTGATTGAAACTGGCTCTGAGGTATGCATCGGGGTCCGGCTCATCAACAGCTAGTAATCTCCTGTTTTGCGCCAACTCAGATGATGTGATCTCCCTGCTGGGCTCGGATCGTAGGTGTTGCCGATCACCAAGTGCTCCAAGTACCCCAGGGGTTGGACAATACGTGCGGTCTCGGGTGATTGTCCAAGTGAAGACACATCTTTGCCCAAGTGAGGCTCGAGCTCCATATATTGCTGTTGGAAGCGCTCGCGCGCTTGCCGGAGTCCGTCCTCGTTGGAGAGTAATTCATCGCGGTCGTTGAATTCGTGCTCAATGGTGTGCTCGACCATACCAGAGACAAATGACTCAAGGTTTAGCTTGTAAATCTTGCCGTGGTACTCGAGCTCATCTGTGGCCAGCCTGCCTCGTTTCCTGTAAGGCACAAGGTGGCCTATCTTGGTCATGCCTTTGAGGAGCTCCTCCCAGTTTTCATGATTCTCGACGAAATCCTGTGTTGCGTCACGGCCAGCCAGTCTTTCGATAACTTGGCGTCCACCCGGGTGCAGGTGGGCAAACGCTGCGTAGAGAAAGCCCGTATGTTAGACACCTTGACAATTTGACTGGAGAACAAGAAAGGAGTTAATGAACCTACCAGCATCCATCTCGTAGACATTACCATTGATTATGGTGTACATTCCAATCTCTGGGTATACGTGTTGCATGATGATTGAGTTGTCGAGAGCTCTGTGGTACCGCAGTTTGGGCTGGGGATCGTGGAGGACCATTGCGCAACGGTAGGGTTCCAGCCGTTGAAGGAGATCGCCTGTGAAGATATCGCGTTTGCTTGCGACAACAGCAAGGTTTCCACCATGGCTTGAAACAGCGGATGAAAGAAGCTGTTTCTCTTCCTCATCGTTAAAGTCAAAGTCTACCACTACGTCAGTTACTGTAGCTATTGTCGTAGTGTCTGGAGCGGTGGTATTTACCCGAGATGTTATAAACAAAGTCACCATAATACAGCCAACTCGGCCGACCACCCCGGCCGTCGTTCTCGGCCATTTCGAAAAACATCTTTGGAAGCAACAGTGCTCCGCGAAAGCGGGCCTGGTTCTCACCCACCGTCCAGAGGGTAACTTGCTCTGGCGTCATTACGCGGCCGTGCTCGGACATGGTGGTATTCCTGTCAAGTTGGTGGCCTTGGGAAAAAAGGGGGACCCCTGTGTGATTTCAGTCAGCCAGGGCCATAGAGGTCAACGAAAACATCCACGGCTGACTTACTTGTAACATCATAAGCATCGAACCCGCCCTGGTCATCCGGGACTATCACCCAGCGATCCTCGTCAGAATTGTGATCAGCCACTTCCCCAATGCTCCAGTATTTGACAGGCGGCGATATGGCCTCCCTTTGCCGTTTCTCTGGGTGGCCTGGTATGTCGGCCAGCTAAAGTCCCAGGCCATATAGTGTCCGTGCATGGAGTGAATGTGGTGGCCCGAGTTGAGCTGGGATACGAGGTCGTCGTACAGATTCTCAACGGCGCGGTACAGCGCAAGAGTGGTCGGAACTTGCTCTCGATAGTTCTGGTCTAACATCCATCGTGCGCGCCGTAAAACATCCCATCGCCAAGCCAATGCACCCTGGGGCTGTGTGTGATTGCCAAAAGGTCCGGTGCCACTAGTCCACGTGTATTCTCCGGGGCCTGATGGTGTCAGAGCTGGGAAATTCCACTCCTCTCCCGGTTTAACATGGCTTGATGGAAGCTAGCGGTTAGGCAGGTTTCTGACTTCGCCCTGCTCCGGGGGGTTATTGTTCACACCCGGTTGGTGGGGTATAGTGGCCTGCATGAGTAAGTAAAGCGCGGAAAAAAGATAGTAGGTCTGGAAGAAAGGATTGCCCGGGCTCCCAAAGAGCCGTTGATAACCCTGAAGTCGCTCGCTTAAAAGCCTCATCGCCGCATAACCCCATTTTATCTCTAGGGATTTTGCTGCTTCTGTGAACATTTCGACTGGCGCTCGGAGGTGGTATAGTGCATATTCGGTTCTGTTCATATCTTATCTGCGATGTGTCAGTTTGTCACCGAGCTGGAGGGGGGAGGGGATATTCGGCGTCGTGTTACATTCAGCGTCGTACCACGGCCGGAGGGCCTTATAGATTCTCTTGCGGTCGTCGAAGTCGTCGAGGGCCTTGCTGTAGAAGCTCTTAACCGTCTCTCCTATCTCTTCAGCGCTTTCACTTTGCGGGAAGTTGTTGTGAATAAGTTCGAAACGTTTTGTTTTCTTCGTCGAGTAGCAGCGCTTCATACCGGCAATACAACACCGCTCTGTTCTCCAAAATCGTGGCATTCTGATTGCTTGGCCCCCGAAGCGGGCCACGATCGATCGCCAGTACGCTTCGCTCTGCAAGTGCGCCGCGTACACGGTAGGGGTTAGATATTGAAAAGAGGTCGCCGGATCCGGCCAGTTGTGTTCCTGATTGATGTGGAACCCGCCCTCCCCATACTCGGGGGAATATGGAAAGTCAAGCTGCGAGATTGCAAACGGCCGCTTGAATGGGTGGGATGATTGAGTGTACTCGAGAGCCGTATCCAAGGGCAGAAGTTTAAAGGGACCACCGAATATGCGCTTCTCCATCGACATGCCGAGTTCGGCCCTCGGCTCGTCCCCCATCATCTGTTGTTGACCTTAGCAAGAACGAATCCATGAGTAGATAAAAAGATGCTATATCTTACCGGCTCTACCCTGTTCCCCCGCATAGGCTCAGCCTTGTTTTCGGACATATTCTCGAACTGGGTTTCCTGGTAAAGGGCGTGCTTACGTGTTGTTAGCCGCGAAGTACACCCCGGTGGTCCTTACAAGTGGGGGTCGTTAAGCGCCTACCATCAACTCGTGCACAAGCTAATATGGATTGACTGTCAGCAAAGCAAGCTGGAAAGTAGAGACATTTCGACGACCAACTTACGGTACTAGCCACGCTGAGTTGTATGATATACCGCTCAGCCCGATTCGCGGGCGTGTCTCTCTTTAGGGTCATCAGAGACTGTAGCAGCAGGGTATTCAAGTGGACCACGGAGAAAATTTCGTCCCCGCGGAGGAAATCGTGCTGAGCATTCGTGAATCCGAGAGCTTGCCGACTGTCGTGGTCCACAGCGCCGTAGTATTCGTCGTCGTTGGCATCAAAGAAAGTAAACACAACGCGGCGAGACGTCAGTCTTTCCACCTCACTGCGCACAAAATCATAGTCCGGCTGAGTAATTGGCCTGTGGTCCCCGTCATGCATTTCGATTTTGCATGGCGGCTGGTCTCCGTATGCTTGACTCTTCAAGTTCTCAACCTGATCTACATCCGTGATCGGCCCCCCTTAGCATCTTGTACATCCTAACATATACGTCAGCTAGGAATGTGTGCTCTGGGCTGAGTAATAATTGCCAATACGTACCAGTTAGTCTCCACTATTACCAAAGCCAGGATGCGATCCGCCATGTCTATTGGAACTTTGAGTTCATCCCAAAGTTCGGGATTGTCGACACCCCATTTATGCGGCCTTGGCGTGTTTAGGTCCGCCGGCGTGATATAGTCATACCAGTGGTGTTTCTGAAACACATCATACCAATCTGCCTCGTTGATGTCGAAAGGCAGTGGCAACTCCGGGATGCCCTGGTTCAAAGCCTGTAGTTGCCAACTTCTCAGACCAGCGCAGGTCTGGGTTTGAAAACGCTCACTGAAGAACTCATCGAGCTCTCTCTCCGATGGTAGGGGCTCTGGCCTTCGTCTTCTCAGTACATCAAGGGTTTCATCGGTCCCAGATGGCTGTCTGATTTCGGGACGCAAGGGCCGAAGACCAGACTGACCTGCGTCTGCGAATTGGGGATAGCTGAAGCCACCGTATCTTTCCCTCCACGGGGTTTTCGGCACCCTCGGATTATCCTCCTTCCCAACGTACCCATATCCAGGAATGAAGACTTTAGACATGGTCGCTGTTATCGGATTCGTATCGCTGATGACGTTGGTTAGGTGCAGAAAAAAATGTTCGAAAGTTTTGGTAATGCAGAGCAGAAGAGTGGGAGTGTATATTTGGAACAAAGAGACATATACTAACAAACGCCTTGGCGGCCTCGGGAGCCCGCAAGCCGGAAACGTCGAAGGCCAGGTGGCTCGAGAACAAAGGTCGGTGTTGTGATTGAGAAGCTTGGATCACATTGGTATAGGTAAGTGGGCAAGTGAAAATCAGTCTTATTTCATTTGATGAGCAATGGCTCCCGAGGGTGTCTCTCATCTCCGGGCTGGGTCCAGCGTCTGAAGCTTAAATCCCTTGTGCCAAGGCCGGCCGAAGTGCAGTCTTTGTGCGCATGAAGAGGACCACTGCATGCCTCTGAGGCGCTCGCACGATTAAACGAAGTGCTGCCCGCGCGAAAGGCAGGAAAGCAGCGCCAAAAAAAATCTGCCATTGGTGTTCTGGACGAGACACAGATTCAAAGGGCGGGGATGACGGAGGCTCCGGAGCCCGCTTTGAGGTGCCTGAATGAGTGTCTGTCTCCCCAGGGTTTCCAGGGCCCGGGCTGTACCTTCCCCATTGAACTACGACTCCAAAAATCGATTTGAAGCATTGAGAAAATGCAGCTCAATGCTGTTCCTCCTTGGTCTTCTTCGAGGGCTAATTAATGGTGCACGGCTGATGGGATGGTGATAAAATCGCAGGCAGCATTGCTTGTTCCTGGATTTTCCGAGCTCAGAACGCCAACTTGAAATTGTGCAATTGAAATGAAAGTTTCTGAACCATTCGGATATTGTACGACACAAGTACCTAAGGTGCTTTGACCGACCTCATCGAGGAATTATTGCTTTTTCTCAAGCTTGGGCCTTCCGTTGCTGGTCGATAGTGCTAGGCATCCTTGCTGCAGTGGGGTCACTCGTATTCAGGATGCTAAAACACACCTCGGTCGCTGTTCGCAAAAAATATACAAAGGCTGTTTGCTAACCCTAATAACCCATCCGGCGGACGTCGCTCGCGGCAGCGAGACGCGGGCCTGGGTGTGACCAACAAGCCGAACAACCTGCAGCAGATCACTTGGAAGAACGCCCTTACTGCTGTTTATCAAGTTTCTGTCAATTCGCTCCAGCTCCTGATCAATCCCTTAGAGCCCTGCCTCGGTCGCGGTTGCAGGGCAGCCCGCCCCTAAGGAACCGAAAGAGGCTTTCCAGCCTTTTGCATACGCGTGGCGGATTTATCAGGTACTTTACATATCTACCACGCCAGATGGTAGCATGTAGATTGCGCATGGGTGGACAAGGAAGCGACTAGGTACAGGCATGTAAATAGCGGGCTCAGGCTCCAGTGGATTGGTTCGATCGTTCCACCATTGTAGGCTAGGCACTAATATCTTTTTTCCCCCACGCAAATCTGTTTTATTCTTGCAACTTGGAAGGCACTCTGGCAAGGAACTCCTGATGGTCGAGTGTATCTTTTGTCGATGAATGTTCCCCTAAGGAGGTGTTCGCCTTTTTGAGGCCATACGAACACGAAATGCCTTGACGTCAGACGTCTCCCTCTTCACTGATGCTATTGCCACTTTCCCAAATCCTGCTCAAGTGCCGCCGCCACCTAAATGGGACGCGATGGGAGTTTCGGTGCGCCGAAAAGTCTGTTTTGCTGTCAGAAACCGGTACGGCCACTTACCGAGCGCTGCGAGGTGGTATTGCAAGGACGCGACCAAGATGGATGCTCTTGCATGGCACGGTGTTAGCAATAACTTGCCAACCGGCATCGGATGGATGCTGAGAACGATACCTCGCCAAGATCAAGCTACGTTACCAGGCAGATTGAGAGCGTCTTCCCACTTATCTTATCAGACAGAGATGCCTTTTGGTTTCACTCGACCTTTCCATACCTGGATTTGGGTGATGGCGGTGCAGACCCTGGCTGGCATCTCAGCCCCCGACGCGTGGCTGATGCCAGAACGAGGACAAGGCTCTGCGGAAGGCAGTCTAGCGTTACCTCGACCACTCCACCTCTTTACAAATAACGGCCCGACATAACAGCTTCATCAATATTCCTCCCCCTCCTCCCTCATCCCGGATTTGGGTTAGGTACTCATCGCACAATCCAACAGGCCTCACCGTCACCGTAACCTCTAGCTCAGCTCACTCACCATCCTCCCGGTCATGGACATCACCTCCGGCATCGTCACCTTCGGCCGCGCCTGCCCTGGCAAAGTCATGCACTCCCTCCAACACTCTCACCCAACCGACGTCGCAAACATCAAATCCCTCCAGCTCTCCTTCAGCCGCTATAAAATCTCATCGCTCTGCACCATTTCTTGCAAGGATCTCACCGTCGCTCAAAACTTCATCACCTCCATTTCCGCTCTGGAAGCACTCTCCGTCTTAAACTACGAACAGGACGGGTCGGTTCTCTGGCCGGTCGTCTTCCACCATGCACACTCCCTGCGGAGATTGGCCATCCACACACCACCGCACCCGTTCTCTGACAAAATTTCAAGTTCCTTCTGGAATATGCAGAGCCTCACGGATGTGGCGACAAGGTTGCCGAACTTGCGGCATCTTGAGATGGACTTCCCGCTTGAGGAGGCGGAGCGGTTGCTGAAGGAGGGGGTGATGGCGGATGTCCCTGTCATGGAGGTGCTGGCGAGGAAGTTGCAGCGTCTTGAGTCGCTCGTAATTCATATCGAGGTTCGAGATGTGGCGGAAGGTTTTGCAGAGCTGCGCACCTCGGAGGGGAGGGAGTTTAGCTCCTTCCAGGAACGGTTGAGGACGGCGTGCGAGGGTGTGGCGCGAGCGGTAGTTGTGAGGTTTGAAGTGAGTTGTCCTGAGGAGTACACGAAGCTGAGATTGAAGGTTAGGTTCGCGCATTATACGACTGATGATAGATCTGAGCCCTGGATTGTGGCGCTTTCAGCAGAAGCTGCTCTGAATAAGGAGGCACATGTAGATGTGGACATTGGCGACGGGTGGAGGGACTATTTGCCGGGAGAAGGGACTTATGGAAGTCTTTTGTGGGGCTTGAATCAGTGAGATGGATGAGGTTTAGAGCTGTAGTAGAGACAATTATGCCCGTGGAACGACAATATTCCAGCTTTGAATTGACTGCGTGAGCGTTTGGAGAGTAGCGCCCTCACATCCTTAAGCCTGGCGAGTTGGCATTGTAGCCCAAGGCAGTGCAACCTGGGTCCTGTGTGAAGCTGTAGTCACGCTCAGAAGCAACGCTGAGAAGATACTCAGTCTGGAAAAGCTGCATCCTGAGCGTCTGTCGTTGTGGCTGTAGCGTTGTGAGCAAGCTTTGCAAGCCATCGAATTTTCTCTGCAACTCGTTGAGCGATGGTCCGATGTTTTCTACCTCCTGCCAGAGTCCATCGACGCCATGAACGGACCACCTATCTAATAACTTTCAGTTTCACATGCCATGACGCGCCGTTGAAGGTAGCCCAATCGCTGAGAATACTAACCAAGGTCCTGTTGGCGTATCTCTGCGTGTCCTCACCGTACCTTTCTTGAGCGCGCCGCGCCGGTACGGTTTCGACTCCGTCTTGATATCGTAATAGGCGTGGTCAGCTAATTTCTGTGCCGCGTTAATTAGCCTTAGAAAGATTCCAGCTCCATTATTTCTTAGTGTTTAAGGTGTCTGATTTTTCCTCTTCAGCGTGTTGGATGACAGGATCTCCGGTCTTGACCGTCAAAGAATGGTAGGTGTAGAGCTTCGTCAACCCTGCAGCAACAACATTTTCGGCATCCTGAAAGGCATTCGCCGTATCGTAGTCAACCCGAATGAAGACAGCGATACGGTAAGCCTTCATCAAAGCTCTCACAAGTCTGTCGATGGCTGCTTGACTACTCTGTGCCGCCGTGGGCTGTAAGCGTGCTGAAATCTCGCTCAACCTGTTCCCGGTCTCCACTATGACACGCAGCAGTTCGTCTATGTCCAGGCATACTGATGTCACTGCGGCGAACCCGCCTTGGCTCAACTGGAAGAAAGCCATGTTGATGGATGAAAAGGGCAATGGGCAAGGCCGTCAGCGAGAGATCAGAAGCCCAACCCGCAGAAGATCCTCCTCAATAAAAATGTTTGGACATATACCGAGTACATGGTCCATCAGGTGAGGTGAAGCTGGAGCTCGGGTTCGGCGTCGGCGTGGATTTCTCCGTCGGCCCCTTCTCGGCGTGCGCGAGCTACACGCAGGCGCAGTCGATCCTGCTGCAGGACGGCGTCTTCGGGCTGGGCATCACGAGCACCATGCGCGCCCACGTCGATCTCGTCGCCGCCTCGGCGGATCTGTACCTCGAAGCCAAGCTCATGGTTGTCGGTGGAACGTGCAAGCCCAACGCCCACGGTGCCCATAGCAATGCCGGGACTACCATCTGGGCTTATGCCGCCGTGCGCATCGCGATACACCTGAGTATTTTTCTAGTCTGCAACATCGGCGTTGAGGAGGAAGCGTACTAGGAGAATAAGATGAATGGCGGCGAGTGCCTGCTTGACCAGATGGCGGAGTTGGTTTGAGGGACAAGCAAGGTATTAATAGCTCACTACTACCTAGACGAATGTATTTCCATTATCCCTCCCCAGCACTGCTGAGCCCTCCTATGATCCATTTCCGTCTTGTCATCTTGATAAAGCAATCCAAATACACACTACAGCCTTACACTCCCCAGAGTCGCATGATTACAGTTCACAGCTCATTCATGTCCGGTTCTAGACGGCGCGGGGGCTGTTTGTAGCTAACGTGGACGTGGTCCCTTGATTCCATTAGCAACACATTGTCGACGCGGCGTAATCTCTGAACACGACACTCACCAATGGTTTTCGGTAATGGATCCGCGATTGTTCATGGTCCGCCACTGCTGCCAAGGATTGGGTTTGTCCTTGGACGGATCCCATATTCTCTGGCCCCAGATGACGTAGAGGAGATTCAGGGATTCTGCATTGTCCATGACCCACTCGGCGATTTCGTAGCCCGAGATGGTTGCGTCCTATCCGCTCACGTAGTTAGCTATACCTAACATAACGCAACCAGCGCGCCTGTGAGAGAGAAAAGAAAGAAATAAAAGGACAAGTCAGTGCTTCAACTTGCCCCTGGATGGTCCGAGTTCATTAGATCCGTCGCCATGCCGCAGCAGTGCTCGTTGCCGGGAGTAGGGCACGGGCAGGGTTTTCCCGCGATGCACTGCACCTCACGGATCCTGCCAGGAAAAGCCGCGACGATGGCGGTCGCGCCGTCGACGGCGACGTGTCGGCACGCACCGACGCGCGGGACCCGCGGGTCCGGGTACCCGCCCCAGCCGTCGTTGGCCGAGTCGCAGCACTTGAATGCCGTGGGACCTGGGCACTGCTTTGACACGGTCGCGCCGTCGCAGTCGCTCGTCCAGCGGCAGTTGCCGTCCGCGCCGTTGGAGCAGCTGGGTTTCCTGCAGCAGATGATGTTCGCGGCCGGGTCGCTCGGGCACCCGCCCTTGACGTAGGTGCCGCCACTTTTCGTGCAGGCCGTGTTGGTGATGCAGACGCCTGTTTTGGGAGTTATAAACAGGCTTGTTTGTTTGGGGGGGGGGGGCAAAGGGTTCTACTGTCGGTACTCACCGGCGCTGAGATCGGGCCCATAGCAGGGGTTGTTGACCTCGCAGAGCGCGGCTCGTCCCCACAGAACGCTGGCTTGGAGGATCGGAATGGCGGCTGGGATCTTCATTGTGCGCTGGCTTTTAAGAGTTTAGATGATTATTCGCAAAAAAACGACACGAGAGCCTCCTAATCGCTTCTGGCACAGTTTTGCAACGCGATCGGATTGTGAAGTGAGAACAAGATGTTTACGCGGGGAACGCTGTGATATCCATTGGGAGAGCGCCCGTAGCGTCACGCCACTGAAGTTAAACTGCACGATGGTGGCCCATGCACCTCAGACAGGGCTGTCGCTGAATGGCCCATGGTGCAGGAGCACAGCGGGGCAGCTGATGGGGGTGCAAGCCACTGGTGAATCTTTTTGGTCAGACGTCAGTTCCGGAAGCCGACGGTGTAGGTAATGACGACCCTAAGTATCAGATCATAGTAACCTGACTATGGAGAAATTGAAAGCAGCAAAGGACCGGAGATTTTGATTTGGTCCCGACGACAAGACCTAACAGGATAACTCGGCACGGTTAGCCGAACACAGCTTGGTATAATCCAGCTTGTCAACCCTACTCGTCCGGGCATACGGAGTTCATGAGGACGGAAAGCTGACAGCAAGTTGACAGCAAATCAGGGCTCATTTCAGAAATGGAGGAAGGGCTCTCTCGGGGTCGCCCCAGAATAATTTACTATTTGAAGACGAACTAGGCGGCGTTTTGCCGATTACCACGGCCCCAAGAAACTCGGCCCCGCGTGAGAACCGAGCTCACTTTCCTGAGTCCCCGACAGGCATTAGAAAACCAAATTCAAATGTTAGGTGGAAGAGGGATAGGAGATGTCCTACGTATGAAACGCGCTATTACCGACTATTCAGTTGCGCAAAGGATGTCATGGGCATCAGGCAGGCTGACCACTCGGACCGAGGACATCGCTTATTGCCTTCTTGGGATTTTCGACGTTAATATGCCCTTACTTTACGGAGAGGGGTGGAAAGCGTTTCGCCGGCTACAAGAGGAAATCGTCAAGCACAACAATGACGCTACCATTTTCGCCTGGAATCCGGATGGCTCCCTGCAGAACCACAAGCTATGCAGCATATTTGCCCCATCCCCAGAAATTTTATCTGGAAGTAGCCGCATTATATCTTGGAACCAGGCTGTTTACAATCCCGAGTTTCTCGTTACGAACAAAGGCCTGCGCCTGGAAGATTACATATCGATAATCCCGGGTCCACATTACGTACAGTTTGTCGGAGTATTCACCATGGCTGATAAGCGGATGGCAGTTGGAATTCGGATCTCCAAGGTCGGGCCAAATGTGTACTTCCGCCAGTCACGGCCGCTAGAGCTGATGCCAAACGAACAACGCCCACGACTCCCGAGGACGACATCCGATATCCTGCATCTTGGGACACATCACCCCTCGCGAGCCAATCTTCGCTATCATGTCTCTCGCGCCTTCAGCGTCTCCACGGACGTCGGCGACTGTGTGAGGTCGGTAGTGCCAGAAGCTTTGTGGGATCATGCTGAAGACTGCTTCTTCTTTGAGCCACCACAGCCGGTCAGAGCTTTACACTGTGCACGGATACTTAACGGAGAGGAGGTATCATTCGTGATACTATGCCAGCCGGTAGATTTGTCGCGCTGGAAATACTTCATTTTGGACTCTTCGCAAGGGCTAGGCGAGGCAATGCGAGCTCAAATATTTCAGCGCAGGAGCTGTAGCCGGCTCTGACGTGGGAGGACCTGATACATTATTTTCTAGGGCTGCATGAGTCAGTTACTAACAAATTCAGAATCACTGTGCGTGACACTGGGTTCGTGTTGTCAGTCATTGCTGTCAAAAGGGTAGTTATAGCCAATGACGTTCTATTTACCATGTATCGCTTCATGTTTCGGATATATAGCGGAGAGATGAACAGCGGAGAGATGACAAGCAGAGACAGGGAGATAGCAAGAAGAGTCTTAGAGATAGCAAGAAGAGTCTTAGAGATAGCAAGAATAGACTCGAAGATATCACACCTTTTTACCATTCCCCCAAGCTTTCTTCCGTGCCGTCCCAACACCCATTTCTCGGCCCCATGATCAATCGACATGCAGGCGATGAAACCCACCTGCCCGATGACATCTCTACTCATTTAAACTATGTTTACCCCAGCTGCGTGACGTTCCATCCCACGGCAGACGTTATCCCGACAGGCGAAGGCCGGCCACGCACTCTTCGCGACAAAGCTTCGAGGCGCGCGGTACAATTGACACCGATCTCACTAAAGATAGCGGCCCGCTCGAGCGCTGGGAACTATCGACGTAGGGTTAATCCGCACCAGTCAGCCAGTAATAGCAACTGCCACCATGATGCAGCAGCACCCAACCTGCCCCCCTCATGCGACTTCGCTGACCAGTAACTGTGTTGGATGATGTGACAATGCCAGGTCTTTGCCTTGAAACCTTAACGCCAAGGCAGGAACCCCACCGACACTAGCCCTTCCCAGCACTATGCGCATCCCATCTACGCTCCTAATGGCATATTTTGATGCAAGCCGGGGACGCTGGGGAAACGTGCCGAAGCGGAAGGATCCGAAGCGGGCGGCAAGCATGCATGCATCCCCGCTGCCCCGCAAGGTAGCCGGCTCGCGCGCCTCCCGCCCGCCAAAGTCAACGACGTGTGGATGACTGGTAAAGGTGTTAGGACTTAGGGGAGCGACCCCGCCTGCGAGGATCGGCGGCCAGCGGCCGTCTCACCTCCTATCTTTGGTCCCTGTCAGTCCTGCCCCAGGAACTCGTTTCTTCAATTTTGTCGGGCTTGATTGCGGCATTCCTTCGCCCTTGACTGCGCAGACCGTATTTTTCTCTCGGGGTTTTTTTTAGGGTTACCGGGTCGCCGTTCGGTAATCCCCGTCATCGGCCATGAGCGACAACGCGGATGCGACCGAGTCGATTGGAGTCGTGAGTGTGCCGAATCTCGTCCAGTCATGGTTGCGAATCAGAAATTCACGGTTTCGTCGCCCAACAGGACCCTGAATTTGCCAGGCAGCTTGACGACAACGATTCCCTCTTCGACGACAGGTAGGATCCTCACTTTCCCGTTTCCTGGTCCGTAGTGTACTAACACGGACAACCCTCACAGCGCGAGCCATCTCACATCAACGGCCTCCGTCGGGTCCACCATTCTCGAGTATCGCAGGCTACACGGACGGACATATCATAACTTTGAGGGGGCGGAATACTGGTGGGTTACTAATCCGTACCCGTTCGCCGCGGAAACTCGGATCTGAAGATGTGCAAAAAGGGGACCAAATGACGAAAAACAGAACGATTCGTTAGATATACAGTATGTATCTAACAGCTTCTCCTTGCTAGGTGAGATCTAACACTATGTAAAATAGACACCACGTGGCGTATCTCGCCAACGACCACAAACTGTTCCTCGCCCCCGTCGAAAACCCTCAGAAAGTCCTTGACGTCGGTACGGGTACTGGAATCTGGGCCATGTGTGTTTTCCTCTTGCATCTCGCTCCCCAATTTTGACTGAGTTATGACAGCGACTTTGGCGACGAGTTCCCCTCAGCAGAAGTAACAGGAACAGACTTGTCCCCTATCCAACCGAGCTGGGTACCCCCTAATGTTAAGTTTGAGTTGGATAACTGCGAGCTGCCGTGGACGTTTGACGATAATTCGTTCGACTTCATCCATGTCCGCCTTTTGCTCGGCTGTATCGAGGACTGGCCGAGACTGTACCGCGAGTGCTACCGCTGTCTAAAGCCCGGCGGCTGGTTGGAGCAGCAGGAGTACGATATGGCTATGATGCCTAACGAGGGGCAGCTCCCCGCCGACTCCATCTGGCATCTGTGGTTTAAGATTTTTACGGATGCCGGCGAAAAGACCGGCCGAACGTTTTTGGTGACGGACCACTGGGTCGAGTGGCTTAAGCAGGCTGGATTCGACGGGGTGAAGGAGAAGTCGATGCGCTTGCCGGCTGGGGTTTGGCCGCTGGATAAAAAACAGAAAGAGATTGGCGCCCTTAACAAGATGGCCCTCGAGCAGGGGCTTGATGGCTTTGCCTCGTATCTGTGCGCCAAGGTTCTGGGTTGGTCTCAGGACGAGATTACGATTATGCTAGCGAAGGTACGGGCTGCTATGAATGACAGAAAGGCGCATAATTATATCGTTATGTAAGTGTTGCATTCTTGACGTCTGATTATCCCGAAACTAATATCATAATAGGAAAACGGTATATGTGCAGAAGCCTCTGCATTGAGTAACAGTCCAGAGGCTCGACATATCGTGGAGAAAGGGCATCTCAACTAATTCGACACATTATGTCGTTGCGCCAACACCAATCGCTACGTTTCTAGCAAACCTCCAATAACATTGAGGGAGAGGCCTCACATTCTTTGTCATCTTTGCAGTTCCGATTGACCCTCTCATTCTAGCCGTCCTTGTCCTCCTTCCCCTACCCATCTTGCTCATACTTTTTAACCCTCTCTCTCTCGTCGCCTTCCAACTCCAATGAGCCCGGGGAGCCCGTGTTAGTGTTAGGGTTGAGCACTATGCGGATGAGGGATCAGGTAGGGATGGAGGTTGGTGCTTTCGACGATGAGCATAGTGGTGTCCACGTGGGCTTCGGATTCCAGCTTAGGAGTTTCTCCATCCGAGGTCAATAACGCACACCAATCCGCTCGGTCACTTCTCAGCACAAATTTAAGGGTTGAGTTCGGCACTTGAGGCAATTCTGTCTAATCACATCTAATTTTCTAGGGGCTCGAGTCAATCATATAGACCATTATCAACGCCCTACACCTTCTTCATGACCGCAGTCCTCAGGAACGGCACCTCCAGTCCAATTACCTCGGCCGTCTCCGCATCCCTCACAAACACAAAGCGATCCACCGGCTGCTGCCCATAATGCATCCAGTCCGCAAGCGCCCAGCTCCTACAGTCGCCATCACTGATACCTTTTCCCGGCAGGTCCGTCTCAAGTCCGCTGACATCAATCCCCCACTCCAACCGCCAGTCCTCCTCTACCACCCGCCTCCCATCTCCCAGCGTCCTTTCGCGCTCCACCTCGGCCGGATACAACCGATACACCCCGGTAAGCTCCCCCATCTCCGGCGGCAGGAACTGCCCCGCCGTGGCCCGCCAGATCTCCCCCAGCGCCGCGAGGATATCCCTCCCTTCCCGCGACAGCCTGACCAACCGGAGCGAGTGGCCATCCATGGCAAGCGTCGCACTTGTATTCGTCGTCGCCACCGTGCTATCGTCTCCCCAAGGCCCAGGACCGGGGGCAGCGCCATGGAACGTCCCCGCATACTTCACAGCCGCCTGCTCTCGCGCCGCAGCGTCAATGGCGGGGATGACGCGGGCGTACAGGGCGTCAAGCAGGGGCGCCAACGCGCCTTGGTCGCCAGCCGTAAGCACAGCAATGCCAAGGCCGTATTCGTCTAGCATCGAGATACGCGCGTGGTAACCGTAGGCGGCGCCGTCTTTGGAGATGATGGTAACCGTGTGGCCGCCCGTGTCGTTGTCGTCGGTGGCATTGGAGGGAGGGAAGATGAGGGAAGGAGGGGGACGGAAGATCTCCCATGGGGAGCCGACTGCGGTGGAGGGGGAGCCAGAAAAGATGTGCGGTTTTAGCCAGGAGCTTGGAAGGGGAACGCGTATTAGTTTTGGAGCCTGAACAAGGATGGAAGCAAAGGCGCTCACCGAATCTTTGTCACAGGGGCAAGCGCCGGGGACTTGGCGAGAATAGCGTGCATAAAGGCCGACAGGTCGGCAAGGGTCGAGACGAGGCCGCCACCGGGAGCGTTGTCGCCATAGTCGGCTCCCCAGGTGTTAGCCATAGGAGGGATGACGGCAAGTGCGTCTTCCCCCGGGCTGGGACGGGTCGATGACATGCCTAACGCGGCTGAGAAGTCACGCACTAGCTGGGTGTAGTCCTTGCCGGTGTGCACCTCAACGGCGTACATAAGCAAGGTAAAGGCGACGTTTGAGTACACAGGCCGCGTCTCCGGCGGCGCGATAGGATGAGAGTCGAGCATGCCCCTGAGGAGTTCTTGCGGCGTTGTTAGCTAGGTAGCATTAAGGAGCGTAGAAATGGTACGCACGCTCTTTGCTGCATTGTCCGTTAAAGCCGATGACGCCACACTCGGGGTAACTACTGTTATCGATATGGGGGAAGCCGAGGGCCTCAAAGTAATCCTTCAGGTAGTAGTATTCCTAGCTATGTTAGAGGTGGGGGGGAAATTCAGTGCAATGCTGAAACGAGGGACAAACCGAGAAGCCATCTGTAACGCGTCAGCTATCGAGTCGATGTGAAAGAGAATGTAGGAAGCCATTACAGTTGGGAACCACGCCAGCCACCTGCCCGGCCAGCGCTCCGAGGGTGATATTTTGCCACTGGATCGGAGACTTGTCGTCTGCTAGAGAAGGCAAGTATTTTGTGATGGGCTCGTCAGCGTCAACGCCGCTCCGCAGAAAAATGGCATCCTGACAGTGTCAGAATTTCAATACGCCCATATCGACAGGAAGGGGTTTACCGTAATCGCTTTCGAGACGGAGCCCACAAGATACTGGGACTGTCTATCCAGTCTCTTGGTGCCGTTGATATTCTCGGCCGAGAGGTGGTGGTATTCCCAGACCGGCACGCTGGCCCCGGCCTGGTCAAAACTCACGATTCCCACCGAGACAGATGTGTTTTTGACGTCAAAGCCAGCTCTAATCTCACCCGCAAAAGCTGCATCGAGGATGCCGGTGAGGTTGGCAAGGACTCGTTGGAAGGAAGCCGAATGGTTCAGTTGACGAGGACGCGGGACCAGAGGGCCTTCGGGGTGGCATTCGAGAGCCAGCGCCGTGGTGGGCACGATAGCAAAGATCTTTGAGAAATTTGAAAGACGAACCATGTTGAGTGCTGGAGGTCAAGGCCAAATTTGTTGCAGCGTTCTGAAAACGTACCGTCTGGGGCCGTGAGGGCCTACCTTATACCCGGCAATTTTCCCAAGGCTGGCGTCTCGAATGGTGCCACTTACAAGTCTTTGACGTGGTGCTGAGCATATCCTGGGAGATATGGTATTGGGGTGGTGGGTCTAACCGAGGAATACGAAGCCAAGATTTTGTGGGTGTCATTGATTGGTGGGTTGAAACAGAGAGGATGCTGCGCTGGACGCAGCTCCACCCACTGATCTCGGATGCGAAATACGGCCTGTGAGAAAGGTTGGGCTGCCATAAAGATCTCGGCTGCATCCGAGTGTGCCGTGAGGTAATGCACGTGGCGAGGCCGGTGATTCTATTATATACCTCTAGTTGATTAGTTTATAGGCGATGTCGAGAAGGAAACGTGCTTGTTCGGTGTATGATTTGCTAGAGAAAGAAATCCCCTTCCGATAAGCCTTTATAGCCGCTTGACTGCTGGAGAAGATGATGATTTCTCGTTTCCGGCCCGGAGTGGTTCAACCTGGGATGTGTAAAGCGTTTGCGCGTCCTGGGGGGGTTCGGCCGGCTGTATTTTCCGAATTTATAGGTAGGTTTGGCTAAGGGTGGTTAGTTGCGTGCCGTATTGTCGTTGCCTGTTGAGGGTGACCTGGATGGGCAGAAGCCCGCTTTTGCGGTATGGGGCACCTAGGGCGAATTCACAGTTGCGAGGACACTTTAGAAGATTCAATCAACCCTGTTACGGTTTAGCGCTGTGGGGCCCGGTGCAGAGTACGCTAATTGGCTGCAGAGTAGCCGGGGTCCCATTGCGCAACCGCAACTGTGGTGCAAGGAGCGAACGGCTGGCTAAGTCAGCCCAGGAGGCAACAATGGCTATATTCCAACAGGACCAATTTTAGGCCACTTGGCTAGAGTTAAAGCAATTCAGCATACTGTAGCGCAGACTGCCGAAAATGGTAATCAGGGTAAGTAAGCCTAAGTAAATCCTAAGCCAATCCTGAACCGAGCCTGAGCCGGGGCAAGCAATGTCACGTGGGTAAGGTACGAAATGGGAATTTTATAATCCAAGATTTGTCTCACAACAACATAAGGTTCGTGTTTCCGTTAACGCGGGCTCACACCCGGCCTAACCGTCTCCCGTCATGTCCCAGTGGGCAGCAGTTCAAGCCGAGCCCCACTTGCCCCTATTATCCGGTAGTATATGTACAAATTAACCATTCCAATTCCATCTTAGCTCTTCACCATCTCACCCCTCACCTAACTACAAAAAATATCACACGAGAATTTCAAAATGGCCTCACCATCCCCTCCTCCCATCCAAACCGAAGCTTACATTGTCACCGCCCCCGATGCCCCCATCACCCTCTCCCCCATCACCCTTTCACCAATCTACCCCGATGAAATCCTCGTCTCTACCTCAGCCGTCTCCCTCTGCGCAACAGATCTCAAAGCCGCCACCGGAAAATTCCTCGTGGGTCCACCCATGATCCTCGGGCACGAATCCGCAGGGACCGTGATCCAAGCCGGCAGCGACACTTCCTCCCGTCCCGGAGACAAGGTTATTCTCTCCTATGCAAGCTGCCACGGATGCAGGGAGTGCTTATCCGGTGCGAACGCGTATTGCGAGAGGTTGATGGAGTTGAATTTCTCGGGGGTAAGGGGAGATGGAACCACTGCTGCTACGTTCGCGGATTCAGACGGAAAAGAGATGCAGTTAAAGGGGCACTTCTTCGGACAGAGCAGCATGGGACGAATGGCCATTGCACGGGGGGCATGTGCGGTGAAGGTGCCGGATGATACGACAGAGGAGGAAATGCGCATATTTGCAAGTTTGGGGTGTGGGATTCAGACAGGGGCGGGGGCGATATTCAATGTTGCGAAGCCAGAAAGGGCGAGTCGGATTTTAGTGTTTGGGGCTGGATCGGTGGGGTTGGCTGCTTGTTTGGCTGCGAGGTTGACGGAGCCGGAGATGCTGGTTTTGGTGGATAATTCGAGTGCTAAGTTGGGGGTTCTTCCGGCGTGTATCAAAGGGGCGATATCAGAGTTGGTGAACTCTTCGACGATAAAGGATGGGGATGAGCTTGTAGACAAGTTGAAGGGGTTGACTAGTGACGGTAGAGGGTTCGATTATGCGTTAGATTGTGTTGGGCGGGGGGATGTAGTGAGGCTAGCACATCTGGCGTTGAGGGCAAGGGGAACGATGGTAACAGTGGGTGGCTCAACGGACATGGCGTTGCAGGTTACGCTGTCACAGCATTTGACAAGAGGGATCACCTACAAGGGGACGCATCAGGGGAATTCAGTGCCATCTATAGTGAGTTCTTTGTTAGAAGTCGATAACAACCTACCAGACTAATATGATCATGCCAGGCAATTCCACACTTGATCGGGTTGTGGCGTCAGGGTATGTTCAGGGGGACGGCTGAGGCAGCTGAACAACACACTAACATCAGCATAGGGAACTTTCCGTTTGACGAACTGTTAACATTTTATGACTTTGGGGAGCTCCACGAAGCCATTGACGATGTCAAAGGCGGGAAAGTCATAAAGCCGGTATTGATCAACTGGGCTGGTTAGAGTTCAGGGTAACTGTGTTTAAGTGGGAACAAAGGATTGACAGCAGGTTCATGTCGGATCAGTAAAGCAAAACCTGAACAGCTACAGGAAGATGGACATTAAAGGCGCAGGGAAAAAACAAGGCTGTCGAGGGGCAACGCTCAGGCGAGGCCGTGGAAACGAATATAATCCGACCAAGACTCCCCCTACCAACTTTTTCCTCTTCATCAAACCCAACGCAATAAGCAGAGGAGGAGGTTCATGATTAGGAAGTGGGTGTTGCTGGGCACGGCGGTGTTGTTGACGGTGGAGGTTGGCTTTTGGTGTGGCGTGGCGTGGCATGTAAGGCCGGTGGGGAGGCCGGGGTGGTTTGATGGGAAGTCGGCGTACTATTGCTTTGTGTTTGGGATTGAGGTGGTGGTGGTTTATGTTAAGTGGTTTTAAGGTTTTGGGGTGGGAGCTTTAGAGAATAGCGGTATCCTGAGGTAGGGCATTGGTCAAACTACAATGACCGCAGTTGGAAAGGAGGAATAAGGGTATATTTCACTATTTCAGTTCCCAGCTCGTCACTTCAGCCTTCAAATTTCCTTGCAGGGTTCTCAGCACGGGGATTGATACGGCCATGATGGTGATGGCGCCCTCGGCCGTGCCTAATACCATGAGGGCTACGAAGTGTCCTGCCCAGGGCAGCAAGTTAGCTTGGATGCTTACACAGGATGAGGTGAAGATTTCTAACCTGGCTGTGCATGAGGTATGTTGACGCGTATGATCGCGTATATCTTCAAAAACGATGTTATGCCAGCGCTAGATATCGCCGTTAGTGAACGCCTGATATTCCAGCTAAGAGGATGTACTTACAAAACGCCCATAGACATGGCGACGCTTATCCCAATCTTCTCCTTCCGGCGCATCTTGTTGACCTCCAAATCAAGAGTGCTGAGATTGTCGGGGTTGCGAAATATTATCCAAGGCAACATGGCCAAAGCAATATCCATGACCCCAGAGTATGCTGCAACAAAGATATTGTACAAATTCACGTAACGGCGAGGGATACAATGCCCCTCCAGGTGATGCTCCCAGAGCAGACGCAACGGCCAGCACTGAACCCAATGGACGAGACCGCTGCCTGCGAAGAAGAAGTTGGTGGTGCAGATGACGAATATTATCCATCTTCTGGGCCAACCGTGCGAAATACGCAGCAATGTAAGGGCAAACGACGTCTTGCTCCAACAAGCCGCTAGGATCAAGAGGAAGCCGGCGATGACCGAGACCAAACGGTGCGTGCTGACGAGACTTGGTTCGATAGTGCTGGAGTCTTTCCCGAACCCGAAGTGAACATCGATGCTCTGCATGATGCAGGATACAATGAGTGAGATCTGTAGAAGCGGTGAGTTTTGCATCCACTGAAAAATCGGGCTCAGGGGCTGGTTTACCCATGCGGCAATAAGGACGTGGTCATCGTACCATAGCGACCGACCACGTTGGACTTTCGCCCAGAGTCGGAGGCTGAGGAAGCCCGTGGACGCCACCGACAGGGTCCAGATGGAAAGGTTAAGCAACGGACCGAAATCGGCGTTTTCGCCATTCTGCTGACCCGGTGCGTTTTTCATCTTGAATGAGTGGCAATCAGCCGGGCATGGTGCAGAATACTGCTTCCGCGTCGACTAGGCGAGAAAGTAGCGCGGTGCTCGGCACGGGAAGACGCTGCATATTTATCGTTGCCAAGATCCGGGGTGGTGTTGGGGTGGTGTTGATGATCGCCCGCGTCGATCATACGCACAACGACTTCGACCTCAGGTGAGGCCCCTGGACTGCGACCTGGAGCCGGGTTTGACCAGTGATCCGAAGCGGGTTTGTGCATCTTGCCGACCCTACCAGTCAATCAGTGATTATTTTCCTCCAATATGGCTTGGGTGATCAGCATGACAGGCAAACCAGAACTGCGATGAGCTGACATGACAGGCAGGCATTCGACATGGCCGAGTCGAGAGTTCGGACCGATCTGGTTTCACGTCCCATGGTCTCGATTCGTAAATGAAATGAGAAAGCAAAATCGGACTGCTTGCCAACAAGCTTAATTGAGGTTAGCCGACGACCCGAAAGTACGCTTTGGGAGAGAGCCGCAGCGGGTTGCGACTTGCCGTGTCCCGTTGCAATCGGAGAATAAAAGACGGGGGCGTTTTGGACCCCATCCGCATTTGGCAGAAATAAGAGGCGGGGCACCAAGCATTGTCGTCTGATGATAAGGATGGCAGATGCTGGGATTGACGTTGAGAATGTGGGGCCTCGGGGCCTGGTATTTCTTATCTTTTCCGATCTTCTCACCCCACTTCGTGATTTCGATTCCCCACACCGAGGTGAGAGCCTGAGGCGGGCCAGGCCTCTCGTGGAGACGGAGCCTTCACAATGCATGCCCCTCCGCGGGCAGTTAGCCCCACTCCTATCCGGAGCCGGAATCCTCCCCTCCCAGTGGTTTGGGCCCGATATCCAAGTTGGTCTAGCTGCACGCAGCCAAGAGGTGAAGCCCCGCAACCATGGGCGCTCCATCAACTTCTTCAGTCACTCATTTCCTCTCCCCACCTTTCCTGACAGTCATATATTAAGGTGAAGGTGGCATCTTCATAATTAAAGATGTTATGTAGTTAAGTAACTTACTTGGTGATAACAGCACAGCCGAGTTTGCCACTCTCCAGGTAAAGCTAAACGAGTTCCAGAAAGACATCACAAATAAGGGCCACGAGTCTATCCTCTCTTCTCGGGACATTATAAACAAGGCACGCGCCGGAATGACGCCCAAGGCCTGGGGCTACGATTTATGGCCGGTTGAGGAGGTTAAGCCTCTTCCTTTTAAGTTGTCCGAGCGGAAACCATGAGGAACGGAACGAAACTGGATATATTCATTGAATACATTTTCGTTAGGAAGTACCAGCCGCGGCAGCATAACTGGATCCAGACTGCACAAAAGCTGGTTAATATTAACCTAATCCATAAGCTCCCTACCTATCTGCTACCTGATGAGTAATTACTTACATAGAACTGGGCGCATCAGATGTCCATGACTCTAAGCTCTCGTCTTCACTGTGGAGCCTAAACAGGAACCCAGTCTGATAGTTCTTCTGCAGCCGATCCCTCCGGCTCTGATTCTCTCCGACGGCAAGACATCTTGCTGCTCCCCTGAAATCACGGCCGAATCGCCAGTGTTGCAGAAGTGCAACGAAATCTCGCTGACAAGGTTCTTGCCCTCGCTGGTGATGTCCGTCTCAATATCCTCGCTCGGCAAGGACCCCAAGGATCGGTTTGAACCCACATACCCGTTTGCATCAAACTCGTCTTTAGGCGTCTTTGGAGTCGTTCCCTCCGTCTTTGTCCGCCAACATAACATGCTTTGAAGTTCCGGCATGAAGCTCTCGATCAGGACTTTCACCCTCGCGGTCTCGGTATATTCAAGGACTGTCGAACCCATGACCTCCAAGCTCTTCTCGTGTTCCCTCAGAATAGTAACTTCTTGTGTTATCCCATCATAAATATATTTCATCATCTCGACCCCTACGTGATTCCCAAGTACATGAATCGTGTATCCATGCAGCAGAGGCCGAGCCACGTCCTAGAGTAGCCTTGTAGCGGGAGGCTAGAAATAGGAGTCGGGATTAATGCGTTCTACTTCGTCGAGGAGCCATAGAAGTTCCGTCATTGTCTTGTTGGCTATGCTGGCAGCGACAAGGTCGGTACCCATTTTGGTGAGCTCGAGCATACCCTTGAGGGCGGGCATCAGATGTTCCTTCACAAGACAACCGTCCGTCGTCCAAGTCTCAATGAGATTCTGACACTGCCAATCGGCAAAGATGTCGACCTTCATTCCGTCTGCTTCGATACCTTCGGCGAAGCCAGCGTGGGCTGAGTCGACACGGTAGCACCAGAGTTACTGCCCAGGCTGACCAGCGGTGCTTCCAACCCGTTCAACACCAGGATCTTCCGTGTTCCCCTCTCTGGGGGGCAACCTTTTTTTTATGTAGTTGTCTGCGTGGCTGCTCGTTCTCGGGTGAGTGGGAGGGCGTGTTGTGTTTCAAGTCATGTCTGAAGATGCGACGATTTTCTGTTTGATATAGCTCGAGTCAGCTAGGACAAGTCTGTTCATTGTGCCACGTCACCGAGCTTTGCTTTTATTGCCGAACTTAATGCTTTTATGGAAGCTGATTCCCAGCATCAATGCGTACTCCCTTTTGCGCCAGACTAGCAGCGGCACTTGGGGAATGAAAGTTACGCGAGTTTAGTATTTATTACAATTATATATTCTGAAAGCTCTCCCGCTTAGTATCCCCCATGTTTCCCATGTTTCTTGCCCCCGAGGCGGCCTCCGCTGCGGCCTCACTGCCCACAAACCCTGTCTTGGCCGCCGTGGTCGCCGTCGCTGCAGCAGCTGCCGACGCCGTAATGTCCAGCGATGACAATGGCGACGATAACAGTAACGACGACAATGGCGACGAAAGTGAGGCCGGCGACGCCGCAAGCATTTCACCCGGCGACCTCAGCACAGCAGAATACCGTGTGGGCCTCAAAAAGAATCTTGAGACCGAACTGGACAATATCACCACACGAGGGTCCTTTGCTGCGTTCGCCAAGCTCCCAGAGCTGCACCCCGACCTCTTCGTCAACGATGTCGGCCCTGTTTCTCTCCCTCTGCGCGAGGCCCAAGCCTACCAGATCATCGAAAAAGCCAGGCAAGGTCTGGCTCCCTTTTCCAAACTTCCGGTGGCCAGTGAGCGCACAATTGACGCTCGCCATCAATAGCCCCGTACGGCAGGGGAAGCGAGACCATCGTCAACACCTCGGTCCGCAACACATGGAAGCTTTACCCAACCCAGTTCCAGATCCGCAACCCCGACTGGGCCAAGACCGAGAAGATTGCCACCAAGTTTGTCGCCAATAAACTGGGCATCACTCAACTTATGACAGCGGAGCTGTCATAAGTTGTCAAAGTGGTGTCGGAACGGTCCCGAATGAGCTGTTCTATCTTCTTGATCATGATAGCATTGTTCCCGTTCTCAACTTGAGGCTCAACTCCACCCCTTTGTGTTGGCTGCGCTTCAAAAGACCATGAACTCCGCCGCTTGGGGTGCCCGAAACTCTTGACATCTGCAAGCCCCTCATGAAGTCGATAGTGGCATCTCTAGACATATCGAAACTTTGCACCGAGGCAGGTCTGCGGGGAGAAGCGAACAAGTCGACGAGAAGTCACTACGGCCAGGTCTCTGCCCCCCAGACTGCCTACCAACCGACAAGAATCATGAACTCTCGCCGGCTTGCCGTCTTCCTTGAGTATTGCATGCATTGTTCGGACGACTTAGCAATGCAGCTGTCTTTGAAGATTGTCGCCGACATTGGCGAGATCTCAGTCTCCGAGTTCCGACCATTTTGGGTTCCTGTCGTTCAATGCCTGATCAGCACCCTGGAGAGCCGCAACCTGCCGCTCAGCACCCATCGGTACCATTTACTCGCGTGTTGCATACTCGACGCGTACATAACATGTGTTGGGAAAGAGCCCCGTGTCGTGGTCAACCATTCCCAACCCCCACTGTCTTGCGGCTGTCGCGACTGCACCCCCCTGAATGTCTTCCTACGCTCGTCAACCCATCAGGTCTGGAGGCTCCCAGCGGGCAAAGGGCGTCGGCAACACTTGCACAATAGCCTTGACGCGTCGCGTGCCAACTGTACGCATGTAACGAGCCGCGGCACGAATCCCAACACGCTTGTGGTCACGAAGGGCCTTGATCCCGGGGGCCAGGAGAAGAAGACCTGGGAGAAGGATTTCGCAGATGCCACGGCGGAGTTTGCAGACTTCGACCAGGCGAAACTGAGTCAACTTCTCAAGTCCGAGTACAATCGCATAACGGGCATGCAGCACCTACGTCGAAACTCGTCCGTCAGGGTTGTGGGGCAGTCATCTGAAGTCTGAAGATTAGGCCGACGTCACTCGAGCAATTAAGTTGGCCCGCACAAACGCTGGCGCAGTACTCTAGACCATGCCTATCATCCAGGCCGCTTCTGGCTGAGTCGGCCGGAAGTGGGGCCGGCTCGTCCTTCCTTCCCAATTCACCCGCCAACCAGGACAGGGCCCAGATTCCTGCGATGAATGCGCATTCACCTACACCGAATCACCACTTTTCGATCAATGCTCCTCCTGTTTTACAATGGCATTTGCAATTGTGGACGACCGTGGGCGGTGAAAGCCCAGACTCCAATTCGCGACACGCGACATCTTACCGATCTCCACCCCGCGTGTACCCGCCGACCCCCATCAGCAAAACTGCCCCTTCGCCTGCCAGATGTGAAACACTCGGGGCCTGAACTGCAGCGCAGCGCACAAGTACCTACGCCATACTTGCGCCGCGGCAGCGCTACCTCGGAGCCCAGCGATCGGTCTCCGCAAGCGGCAAAGGCAGTTCGCGCCCGCTTTTGGCTCGGATCTCCATGCAAGGTCGCAAACACAAGGCTCGTGATGACACCCCCGAATGGCCGTCCCGACTGGTCAGGATCGCCTTATAAAACACAGCGAAGGAAAAATCAGGCCACAATTGCCCTCTCGCCCACACCCGCTTCCACCCCCTTGCCTCAGCCTTACCTAAGGACCCATCCACCTGGGCGCACTTGGATCGTCGCTGCCATTCATAATGATGCTCGCCTCCGCCGCTGGGCTTGCCGGCGTTGTGGTGTCTTTCCTCATGCTGTACGAGATCCTCGGCTTGGCATTTCTCGACGGGCCCTGCCCTTTAATAGCCGACCAACCCGATCACGCACGTCGCACCCCTAGCGGCAGTTTGCATCTGAGTGTTCTCGGTGCGACCGCCCCATCCGAACTACGGACATTACCCTTCCATTCTCCCGCGCATATTCGCTGCCCAAGCTAGTTAGCCGTCGGACTGTCTACGCAATTGCGCCATGTATCCCACGGTGATGCCACAGTCGGAGTTGATGTCGAAGCTGCAGGACGCCGCAGAAGTGGCAAACAAATCATGGGCACTGCGCGGAGCGGCAGAGGAGCGGCAGAGCTTTAGCGAAAGCTCTGGTTCTGGCTCGGAATCGGGCACCGCCGTTTCGCCAAAGCGGCAAGCCGCGGAGCAACGGCCGAGGGGCTCCGATCGGAAGCCCAAACCAGAGAGACGCGCCATCCCACGCTCGCAAAGTTCTGCGCCGCAAGCTCAGCGCCCCTATCGCGGCAGCAGAATCACCAAGGCCGATTTTGAAGACGAGATTGCGGATGCACGCACCATGGACATCGGGGAAGATGTCTCGGACCCTTTTGGAACTCGAGGGGCACGCAAGGTCACCCGCGCCAGGAGCTCCGCGCCGACCCTAGAGCATCCCCAGCGCCGGAAGAGGAGCGGGACGGCTTCGAAAGACGGCTTCAAGGATGTGGAAGCAAACGCGCCCAGCCCTCCAAAGAGGCCAAACGCCTTGAACTTTCTGGACGCCGACTCTCCTGAAATCACTGAAGAGCGTATCAGGCAAGTGGTTGTTGAGTCCTCTGGGGAGTGGTCACCACGCAGTGCATCGTCGTCGTCGTCGTCCTCAAGCGGCGACAGCACCGGCCAGCGCAGCACGGCCGATACGGACGTTACTACGCCCGAGCACAGCGTAAACGGCGACGTCTCAGCGCCCATGGCATCGGGTCAGGGACACTCACCGAGAGAACTGGATGCGGAAGAGAAAGTGGATAGATACGGCACCCCTGAAATGACTCGAGGGCCGATGAAACACCCACACATCCCACCCAAGGAGCTCCAGCCACGAATCGCTGCGCCCGGCCAAGGGCACGCAAAACACCTGCCAAGAGCGGAAAAGCTCCCCATGTCAGGATATGAGCTTCTGGCGGCAAAGCTCTCCAGCTCGGAAGATTCCCGCTCAAAGAGGCGGGGGTCTATCCGGTCAGCCCAGGGCGACGACGGCGAGGCTCCTATCAAACCGATTTATCGACGCTTCGAAGCACTCAATCATCGTCTACTTCTCCACCTGCAAGATGAGTTGAGCGAGCTCGAAGAACAACTCCACCGCTTAGACACAACCGACACGCAAACGCGACGACTAGCGAATTGCATCCTACCCGCATCCCGACGAGCCGAGTTCATGGCTGGCGGTGAGCTCCAATGGCACAAGACCGACATCCTCGGCAAGATCGGATTCAAACTCGGCCACTATAGTATGACCCCTTTTCCCCAATCTCCAAAACCAAATCACTAACCCCAACCCCCAGACCAAGTTCTCACCTCCTTCACCGAAACTCAAACCCTCCCGCCCGCCTCCCTCTCCGACATCGAGACTTACCGCACCTACCTCGCAACAAAGAACCCCATCGCCGAGATCGAAACTCGCTTCCTCGACCCAGCAGACGACCTCGTCTGCCTCGCGTCCCCAAATCACTCCCGCCGCTCCTCGTCCTCTTACTCCTCCACCTCCCCTTCTCTCTCAGAGGACATGCTCACACCCATGCCCCTCAAAACCACCTTCGGTAAGCCCTCCTCCCTTACCCCCCCCCCACACACACCCCC
>Ga0247758_1000631_pt1 | contig 30624 bp, 15 predicted proteins | sample UWRJL156409C4_FD_180950 | JGI IMG/M metagenome (GOLD analysis project Ga0247758, IMG submission 180950) | Plant litter microbial communities from Arlington Agricultural Research Station in Wisconsin, United States - UWRJ-L156-409C-4 | ecosystem: Environmental > Terrestrial > Plant litter >... | reverse complement strand
AGGGGGAGGGGCTGAAGGGGTGGGCTGTTGGGGTGGAAGGGGAGCAGGAGGAGGAGGAGGAGGAGGAGGGGTTGAGTGAGTCGAGGGGGTTGTGGCTGATGGTGCTGAATCAGGTGAGGGATTTCCGGTGGAGGCATTGGTGTTTTGCGAGGGAGTATATCCTGAAGAGGACGAGCCATCCTACGGCGACGGGAGGGAGTCCTATCGTGACGTGGTTGCCGAATCAGTTGCAGGCTGTGTTGGCTGAGATGGTAAGGTTGTATGAGATGTTTGGGGGGGATGAAGGCGGTCTCGGGGAAGAGGTTCGTGACATTATGGACTTGGTGCGGCGGCAGCAGGAGACGCTGCGGAAGGAGGTTGGCAAGTTCTGTGAAGAACGAGGCGTGTCGTCGCCGACTGAGTGAATTAGCATTATGTAGGTATTCTACCGCTCTATCAGTAACGCCAGAGATGCGGACATCTAGAAAGATCAAAATGCAAGCCCCAAACCTATCGCCATGCAAATACAGCTTCTTCTGCCGATTAAGCAGCAACCAAACAAATCCCCATGATAGTCCAAATACACTTTATAAAACCAGAATCTAGACTCAGTGATCTCGAGCCACTGCCGGGCAGTGCCTTTGCCACCGTCGCTGTTGCCCCGTCCACTAACACCGAGCAGCTCGCCGTGCCACAGTTGTACCCCGAAGGACAACACCCAGGTAGCGGGCCCGCGTCACTCCCACACATGAACCAACCGTTCGCACAGGAACCTGTTGTAGCTGCTGACGCACCATCAGCTGGCACAACAATAGTGATCCCACCACCATTCACAATGGTCGTCATCGCAACCGGCGGGCAGCTGGTCGTCTGACAGTCGCGCCCGGTCTGGCAACACCCGCCACCAACAGAGGCAAGGCAGGCGTAGAAGCCAGTAGGGCAGTACGTGCTGAAGCCGTTAGTCGAAGACGAAGTCGGACGGAACGGGGCCCCAGCATTCGTAGACGACGACTGCTGTTGCTGCGTCGAAGTGGAAGTCGAGGTCGGCACAGATACCGTCTGCGTAAGCGTACTTGTCGTCGGCGGTGCCTGTGACGGCGAGATAGTCACAATAACCGTCACCACCACCGTTGACGGCGTCGGCGCCTGAATGACCGACGTCGACGTTGTCGTAAACGTCGTAACCCCCGTCGGAGCCGGCGCCGGCGCCACCGTCACCGCCGTCGTTGTCGTAGTCGACACCGAACTCACACCTACAACCTGTTAGCCTTGCCCTCACCACCACCCCTTCCCTATCCCCAAAAAGAAAAAGAATACTCACATCCAACCCCCTGGCACACAAACCCCGGGATACAACACCCCCCACCAATATCCGACGCACACCCCGTACTCCCATCCGTACACCCCGACACCCCTCCCGAGCACGATGTCCCCTTAGGACAACAACCTACCGGCCCTAGCCCCGTATCCTGCACTACCACACACGTCTCCCCGTCCTGGCAGCACGAGTTCGGATATCCAATGGCCCCGCACCCACTAGTCCCTGACGGGCACGCCCATTGCCTCCGCTGCAGGACCGAGAGAACCTCTGCCGCGGCGCGGCGGAAGACGCCGCCACCCCCTCTTACTGCCTGAGACTCCCCAAATGCGAGCGCGAATGGGGGATTGTATTCCTGTTCCTGTTCTGGGAAGAGTGTTGTGGATGTGTTTCCTCGCTGCTGATCCTGGTTTTCCTCCTGGTCGAACAGGCTTGCGCCCCGTGCCGCGACGGGGCGGGCGGGTAAGGGTGCGAAGTTAGAGGGGTGGTGTTGCTGGGGAAAGGCGCAGTACGAGTGGTGGAACTTTGCGCCTTGGTCGGGGGGCATCTTGCGGACTACCGTGGGGAGGAGAGGCGCCTGCTGTTGCGGCGGTTGTTGTTGGGGGGCGAGGGCGTCGATTTGGGCGGCGATGAGCGCCCAGAGGGTGAGTGGGAGGGGGCGCATGGTGTTGAGGTGTTGGGTGGTTGTGGTTGTGGATTGGGAGGTGAGAGGAGGTTGGTGTCGGGATGGGAGCTGCCTGTTGGGAGCAGCGATTTTTAGTCGTGGACAGCGGGAGACCTCATGGTGGAATTTTTTTGTTTATATTTCCCGGTTGCGAGTGAACGGTCCCTCAAGACCAAGCTGCTGGCGAGGCGGGCCGTTGTGGTTGTGTGGAAAACAATTGGTGTCAAGCGAGTGGCGCTGGGTTGATCGCTAGCGTGGTTGCGTCCCGCGCTTAGCATTTCGGCCTCTACCGGGGTCGCATAGTCTCGACCGCTCGGGTTGGTGTCCTGCAAGGAAACCCGACAACGCATCTCGAGCTTCAGAGATCACGCCAAACATTAAACGGTAGCAGCAGATGTTTCATTTCGCTATGGTGGTATAGGCTATATCGCTGATCTCAAACCACCATCATGTGCCTAGCCTTGCCATACTAACAGTATCGAAAAGTCATGTACTTTTTTGTCTCTTGGCGATGAATATGGACATCACCAAGATATCTGATTTCCAGTTGCTTCATCAATTCGGTCGTACTCTGCACTTTGAGAAGTCAGATATTGCATCATATGTTATTTTGAAGGTGAAAACTTATGATTCATGATATCAAGCTCCTGGAGGGTTTGCGGGATTCCTTCAATCACATTACCAGTTAAGTAATTGATTCGTGGCAGTAACACAGAACTCATAACTGCATTATTCTGCACCGCTCGATGGTGATCTATGTGCCTGTACTCGGGCTGTTAGCAAGATGCAGCGCTGGCATAAGCCGAGCTAATCCGAGCCACAGCCCCAGGCGTGGCGTTGCGTTACGAGGGCAGATATAAGAATCAGCTCGGCTCACCCACATAAGAAATCGTCTCATCAGGCGTAATGCCAGATGAGCCATAAAAGGGTTAGGGTTATATATGGGTATAAAACCGCTAAGAATAACTTAATGCATTTCTAATTGTTATAAGGCCTAGTTTAATCAGGGACCATAATTTCCTTTCCTGTGGTAACCCTTTCTGTTTTAATAGCTTCCTTTACCCTTTACTAATTGGCTCTCTTCTACTGCTTATAACTTTCTACCTTACTAACTGTATTCTCCTTTAAACTGTGCCTTTAGATCCCTATTATAAGTTTTATAAGGTTAAAACAGCATTTATATTCTGTTAAAGCTAGTAGTATAGATAGAAAGTTAATAACCATAGCGTGTAGATAAGGAAAGCGGTACTTATTACCTACTTACCATTTTAAGAATTAGTTAAACTGCTCTGCTGTAATTACTGTAACCGCTTTTAAGATATAGATATTTAACTTATCTTGTTCAGCTAGCTGCGGAGCTGCTATAAGGTAGTGTAAACTGTACTGCTAGCTCTATTCTGTTACTTCTAACTCCAGTACTAATACTAGTGCTAGTGCTAGCTTATAGCCAGTATATTTATTACAGTATATGCCTTTAAAGTTAGTGATAATTTACATAGTGTTAATAAGCCTATTATAATCGATCTATGCTATATTAAAGTAAGGGTATAAGATAATAGTAATTTAGTAAGTATTAATTTTTTATAATAGCATAATATATTTATTAAGTTGTTATGATGACCTTACAGGGTCGGCACCTGAGTGTGACGACCCTGCAGGCCGTCACTTGGGCCGGGGCGGCCCGACGAATCCCCTGCAGAAGGAACAGTGCAGAAAGGCAGTACGCACGGTACTGCGCACTGGGCCAGGGGTGTAAAGACCCGAAGCCCCTACGACCAATCGTTAAGTGATCACTTTGATCTCGCTAAGAGCACGGTGATTATAGTGATCAGGGGCATTCTAATCACTATAATCACTCCTCGTGTTAAGTGAACACAGTGACCAAGGTACGAAGTACCTTTTAGCTAGTTAGTATAGATAGTTATAGTTATACCTATAACCACTGTAAGGGACTCTGGTTCCTCACGCTAGTATTTAATTATTTATTTATATCTTACTGTTTAGACTTACCTTTATGTATTATAGTGATAACGACCTATAATGATATTAAACCCCCTATTTAAGAGTGTTAGCTTAATAAGCCGTTTTCAGAACGCCTTTTACCTGTTAATGTCCTGCTATACGTTCTGTCTTAACTCGTATTAGCCCTTTTAAGGCCTGTGTTAAGTATAAGTTATAATACAATACTAACGTCTTAATTTTAAACGTTATCTGTTAAACTCCTAGACACCACCTCCCTCTTACCACTATATTAACCTTTAGAAAAGGTAAGGAGATTAAGGAAGCGTAAGTTTAGCCTTAACTCCTTATTATTAATAAACTGGCTGTATACCTTAAAAACTTAAACCTTAATTAATAGGGACTGGTTAAAGAACTTAATAAAGCTTTCTTTAAAGACACTAAAAGCCGTATTAATCTTATTAAAAAACTTTAAGCCCAACTTAACGTTATTAAATTAAAGAATAATAACCTTAAGGGCTTATAGAAAAAACAAGTAAAGCTCCCCTTATTATCACGCTTTAAGGGGGACTTTACATAATTAAAGTCTTAAATAGCCTAGCTTTAAAGCTATATTATTTATTATAACAAGCAGTTCTTTAATGAAGAAAGAAAGGTCAGGTTTACCAGAGCTTTATTAAACAGAGTAATTACTTACTAGTATAAACCTTACGTGAAAATAATTAATAACCTCTTTATAAATAGGGTATAAAAGGAGGCCCTTAAGATTTAGGCCCTTTTTAATAACTTTAACATTTTTATTAACTAACTCTAAACTGAGTTTAGAGAACTAAATATCCCTAAGCGGGCTAAATAACACCTTATAATATTAAAATAGACGTCTTTAATCTTTAAGTTCTCCACACGTTTTAAACTAGAAGTAATAAAGATTAAGCTTAGCTAAAAGGCCTTAATAATACTGTTTTAAAGTGGTTTAAAGGAGCACGTTACTGGAGACCTTTATTAAAAAGACCGACTAGACTACCTGTAAGAACTAATTAAGATAGCTATTAAGGCTAATAACTGGTATTATAATCATTATTACTGAAAGAACTTTTAGAAAGAACGGACCCCTTACTAACTAAGTAAGCCTAAAAAAGGAAACTAGTTAACTGTAACAGGTTACTACCCCAGGCTAATAAATATTAATATAGTAAACCGCCAGAATTAACCTAATTACGATAAGCCTTAACGATAGTAACAGTAAAAGCAGTTTAAGGACTTATTTTAAATCTAGTGTTTTAACTGTGATAAGAAAGGATATATAATACAGTAATACCTATTATTAAAGTAAGTTAGTTAAGAGCCTGTTTTAGAAGAAGGTAAGTATATTAAGTTTAACTTAAGAGATATTTATGTTAGGATAGCAGGTAATAAAGAAGATTATACCTGGATAGATAAGTGTAACTTAGGAGATAAGGAAGAAGAAGAAGAACTTTAAAACGTAGTGTATTTAATCTTTAAGGGTGTTTTAAAAGAGTCAGTTACGGAGGTGTAGGTTATAGAAGACCGACTTTAAGGTGGAAACTTAAAACCGCTAAAGGTGTAGGTTATAGAAGACTGACTTTAAGAAGAGATGTTTTAATTAGCTGTTACAGGCCTTAAAAACCTTACCCTGTAAGCTTAAGAACTGAGGAAGTTTAGGAAGGACCCTGATTTAGACCTTACTAGAATGGTAAAGGGAGTTAAAGAATTAGCCCTTTAGGCTACCTAAGTAGTAAAGTAAGCCTTGGAAGAAGAAAGAAAGTAGGTTAAAAGAGTTAAGTTAGAAAAACGAAAGTTCTTCTTAATAATGCCTCCTAAGACTCTTAAACACTTTAAACACGTTAAGTAGATTAGCACCCTTACCTCCTTAGAGGAAGGACAGCTTAGATAATTACCCTATATTAAAGCTGGTGTGCCTTAAACTAATACCTTAAAGGTTCCTTAGGAAGGTATAAAGTAAGCATATTAATAGAGGGTTTAAGAGTTAAAGGAGAAATATTAAAAGCTGGTAGATAAAGTAAAGAATTTATAAGTTAAAGGTCTTACTATAACGTTTAAGGATAAAGTAGTGGAGATTAGGTTAAAACTTTGTAATAGAGTTTACTTTACTAATTAACTTAAATATTAACTTATTAAGGAAAACCACTTTATAAAAGAATAAGCTGGGTTACTGTTACTTAAGTTTTAAGAAAAGGTTTAGGAGAAGTAACGTATATAAAGGTAAGTGGAAGAAGAGAAGAAATAAGGCGTTACTCCCCCTATTCTGTATTTTATAATTACAGCACCTGTAATTAACGTTAACTACCTTAATTATAAGGATATACTGTGGATTAACTACGTGTACGATAACTGTACTTTTAACTGGTATTGTAGACCTAAGGCCCTTTATAACCACTTCCTTAATGTATAAAGATAAGATTACGCCGTTATAAGAGTAAAGTTAGAACTAGCTTATTATTAAGTCTCCTATTTCTTAATAAGAGAATCTGGTAATAAGTGGAAAGTTACCGTAATTAATTAAGCCTCCACCACATGTTAGTAAGGAGGGGTGCTTAATAACTGCCTAGTTGTAACGTGCTTGTTACATTTTAGTGGAAAAGCCAGGGAATGGTAGAAGTGGGAAGACTATTAATAGATTTAAGAGTAAAAAGATATTATTATAATCTAAGCCTGTAAAGCGTATTATTAACTTATTAAAGATTTTAAAAATATCGTACCGTTTAAAGTTAACTGGACGTTAAGGTGTGAAAACTTAAAAAAGGTTAATTATTAGGTTTATTAAAGCTGCCTGTTTTTCTAGAAGGAATTAGGAAAAGGTTACAGGCCTTTTAGAAAAGCTGGAAACTAATAGTTTACTAATTAGTAAAAACCTTAAGAAGAAGAAGAGGTATTTAAAGGTTAGGCTGGATAAGACTTTAAGGATAAATGATTGTTATAACTTAGATATTAAAGGAGTATAAGTATTATTCCGTTAGTATTAATATGATAGATGGAAGAGGGAGGCCGTTTAGGGTAAAAGTAATAATTAATAACGGGAGCGTTTCTAACTTAGTGCACCCCTTATTAGTTAACCGAAGGAAACTCCTTAACGAAGAGTATAAAAAGGCTATTCTTATTTAAAATGGAGAAGGAGGCCTGTATTAATATAATAATAGTAAAGTCACCTACCACTTACTACTCTTAATTAAAGTGGATGGGGATAAATAATAAGTGGACTTTAACGTTATACTAGTTGCAGGATATAATATAATCTTAGGTTTACCCTGGCTGGAAAAGTATAACCTTGTAATTAACTAAAGGAGTGGCTACCTTACTTTTAATAAGTCCCTTAATTGTGATTACTGTTTAAAGAAAGCTAAGAAGGCACTAAACCGTTCTAAAGATACACGAAGTATTTAAAAGTACGTTAAACCCTTAAAACTAAATATAGTTTAGGTTAGGTTTATTAAGATGGTTAAAGGATTAGAAGGTTTACTATATTACTTAAATGACGATTTAGAAGGTAGAAAGAAGTAAAAAGCTAACTTACAGATAAGTGAAGAAGTTAACTTATCTAAGGTACTTATAGAGTATAGGAAGTTTACCCTGTTTTGAAAAAAGATACCGTAATTACCAGATTACAGACCTTAAAACCATAAAATTAAGCTAAAGCTAGGAGCGAAGCTTTACAACTTCCAGCCTTATTATTTAAACCCCTAACAGGTTAAGGCTTTAAAGGAGTACGTTAATAAGAATTTAAAGAACAGGTTTATTATAGAGTCTTAGTCCCTAATAAGGTATTTAGTGCTATTTGTTTTAAGAAAGGGAGACGGTAAGTTACGTATAGTTATTAATTACTGAATGTTAAACGAGGATACGATTAAGAATCGCTACCTATTACTATTTATTATAGAGATATAAGAACGGATTATTAAGGTAAACTAGTTCTTTAACCTTAATTTCCCTATAGGGTTTAATTATGTTAAAGTGAAGGAAGAGGACGAATATAAAATGGCTTTTCAGACTTGTAACAGGTATTATTAATACCGTGTTATGCTAATAGGATTAATAAACGCCTTTGCGACTTTTTAAGGCCTTATTAATAGCGTTCTCCGCCCCTTCCTTAATAAGTTTATTTTTATGTATTTAGATGATATTTTAGTTTATTTTAAGACTTTAAAAGAACATTAAAAGCATATACGATAGGTTTTAATAGCTTTTGAAAAAGTGAAGCTAATAGTAAACTTAGAAAAGAGCCACTTCCACATTTAAAAACTAAACTATTTAGGGTTTAAAGTAACCCTTAAAAGGCTTAAAATATAATTAAAGAAGACAGAGGTAATTAGGGATTAGTTTACTTTGAAGAATTAAAAAGAGTTATAAGCCTTTATTAACTTTATGAATTTCTATTACTGTTTTATTAAATACTTTATAAAAATTGTAAGATTACTTTATAAACTTATAAGTGAGGGAAAGCCGTTTAAGTAGACTGATAGATAGTAGAAGGCGTTTAAAGACCTTAAATATGCTTTTATTACAGTGTTAATCCTAGCCTTCCCTAATTTCTTAAAGCCCTTTTAAGTTAAAATAGACTCTTTAAAGTTTATAATTAGTGGAGAACTTAGTTAAGTTTAAGATAATGGGAAATGTTACCTAATTGCCTTCTTATTAAAGGGAATTTACGGCCTTACCTTACGATATTTAATTTATAATAAGGAACTAATAGCGATTATTTAATGCTTTACTAAGTAGGTGCTGTATCTAAGTGGTATGGAAAAACCAGTTTAGGTCTTTTTAGATTATAATAACCTTTGGTACTTCCTGATAAAGGAATTTAATCCACGGTAAGTATAGTAGGTAGAGTTAATAGCCCCGTTCCACTTCTAGATTCACTATATTAAAGGAAGAGATAATAGGTAAGCTGATACTCTTAGTTAAAGATAGGATTATAAAGATACTAATTTAGTCTTAATCCCTGTTATTATGTTTAATAAAGCAGAGAACGGCATATTAAAACACACGTTATAAGTATTAGATGACTAGATGCCAGAATAGATTATTAATATCTGTATAAACTTATAAATAGAGTATAACATTTATTAGTAATAACAGGATTTCTAAGTAAGAAGGTTAGTGGAAGGAACCTATAAGTATAAGTGCCCTTTAGGAGACTTCTTAGAGTACCTGTAAAACTGTAATAAGGAGTGCTTAACGTATTTAAATTACAGCGAAACTAATTATTAATTAAAATAGCTGCTAGAAGGCGTAAACGGCGCATTTAAATTAAGAGTAAGGCTTTAATATTAAGAGAAATTATATATTTACAACTTAGATAAGTGAAAGGAGTACGTTTAGTAAGTTTATAAGTCTCGACTTAAAGGATATATAGGCTAAGTTAAAACCCTTATATAGGCTTAATAAACGTACACCTTCTTAAGAATGAAAAAGCTGGTTAAGGAAGTGATTAATAACTGTAATATCTGTTATTAAAAGTAGAACTGACGTTATAAACTATATGGACTTCTTAAACCACTCCCTATATTATAGGTGTTATAAAGTTCTATCTTACTTAACTTTATTATTAAGATCTTAAAGTCTAAGGACCCTACTATAGGGGTTACTTATAACTAGATCCTTATAATAGTTAACAGATTAATAAAATAAGTTTACTTTTTACTAACCTTAAAGGATATAATTATAGAATAACTTACTTATATTTTTAAGAAAGAGGTAGTTTTACAACACCTTTAGCTAGATAATATCGTTACAGATTAAGATAAGTTAATTATATTAAAGTTTTAATAAGGATTAATATAAAGGATAAGTGTAAAGAGTAAGCTTTTAACAACCTTTTACCTATAAACGGATAATTAAACGGAGTAAGTTAATTAGATACTTATAACGTACTTTTAAGCTTACGTTAACTTTAAATAAGATAATTAATTTAAGCTATTATTAACAGTACAGATAGCTTATAATATAATACCAGTTAAGTTAATAGGTATATTATTATTCTTCACTAATTATAATAAGGAGTTTAAACTCTGTTAAAGCCTGCTTACTAATACCCCCTAAGCTATAATCTGTATAGACTAAATGTAAGAACTGTACGACTATTTATAAGTTAAACTTAAGTTTACACGTGAACGAATAAAGAAGTTTACTAATAAATATTAAACTAAGCAGCTAATGTTTAAGGAAGGACTTTATTATAATAGTAAACGAGTTAAGGGACTGACTTTTTAGGAGGGGGATTACGTTTACCTTTTTTTACAAAACCTGTATTTAAAATAACTTAATAAGAAGTTTAATTTTAAAAGGTATAGACTGTTCTGAATTAAGAAAAAGGTTACTACCTTTAATTACGAACTAGACTTACCCGCTAGTATAAAGGTGTAGATTAAGGTTTTTCACATCTTACTTTTAGAACCTGCTTTAAAGGGAGTTCCTTTAGAAAAGAAGATTAAGATTAACATTAACGAAGATAAGTATAACGTTAAGGAAGTTATAGATTTACGGAAAAGAAAGAACACATTTAAATATCTCGTTAAATAACTAGATTACAGCCCTGAAAGTAATTCATAAGAGCCAGTTAAGAATCTTAAATGCCCAGACCTAATTGTGGAGTTCTACTGGAAAAACCCAGACTAATTAAAGCTAATAATAAGAATTAGAAGTAAGATAAGATCTGACATTTAAACTATTATACTGAAGAGTAAGACTACCGTGGGACTTAAAGCCTGAGAAGCGGCAGGAAACTCTTTAATAGGTACAGAAGGACATTTGTTAGAACCCTTGGCTAGGGTTGTAAGGACCTTAGACCTAATAAGGAGGCTGGGCCTCTAGAGTTCCCGACAAGCTCTATATAAAAACAAGCGCTGTTAAAGAAAAAGTTAGTAAAAAAAGAAAAGACAGGCGGGTGCGCCACCGCTACGCTAGAAAAGGCCGTTTTCGTTTATTAAAGGAAAAAGAGTAATGGACTAAGTTAAGAAGAAATCACCAGCTGCAGCGACCCCCTAGAGAAGGAACTGCGTACCGGCTCCGCCAGAAGGCTTCCCTAGTTGAACTTGGGAACTGGTGCGGCTACTTCCTGGGCCTTACGCTCCTCCTCTGCTATAATGTTAAACTTATAGCTAAAAAGTTCGTCTGCCCGCTACGCTAGTCCCTTCTGTTAGTCCTTAAGGCGCAGAAGCTTAGAGGCTGTGTCGCGCAGGAGGAGAGCAGTTTCACGCTCCTTAGCGTTAAGGCGCTTCTTTTTATTTAAAACCCTATGTAGAACGGACGGGTTGTTTCCGTGAACGTTATAAGACAAGTATACAGTCTTACCGGCCGCTATATAGTGGCTATACGACTCGCTTTTACTGGCTACTTTACAGTCTGGCAGGTTTAAGCAGTAGTAGCGACTACATTTTACAGGTATAACGATCCTGAAAGTAAGAATAAACTTAACGTTAATAATGTGACGCTTAGTTAATAAAGGCGCTGCGTTTTTCCTGTTTTTAGTTACCTGGTTAGATAATATAACGACTGGTAAAGAAAGGAAGGAATGTATAAGTAGTTCTTTATAGAAAAAGAATATTAAAGAGGGGGAATTGTGTGACGACCCTACAGGCTGTTATTTAGGCTGGGGTGGCTTGATAAATCCCTTATAGAAGGAACAGTGCAGAAAGGTAGTACGCACGGTACTATGTACTGGGCCAGGGGTGTAAAGACCTGAAACCCTTATGACTAATCGTTAAGTGATTACTCTAATCTTATTAAGAGTATAGTGATTACAGTGATTAGGGGCATTCTAATTATTATGATCACTCCTTATGTTAAGTGAACACAGTGATTAAGGTATAAAGTACCTTTTAACTAGTTAGTATAGATAGTTATAGTTATACCTATAATTACTGTAAGGGACTTTAGTTCCTCACGTTAGTATTTAATTATTTATTTATGTCCTACTGTTTAGACTCACCTCTGTGTATTATAGTGATAACGACCTACAGTGACATTGAACCCCCCGTCTAGGAGTGCTAGCTTAATAAGCCGTCTTTGGAACGCCCTTTACCTGTTGGCGTCCTGCCATACGTTCTGTCTTAACCTGCGCCAGCCCTCTCGAGGCCTGTGTTGGGTGCAGGTTGTAATACTTGGCTTACAGCTTTTTATAGCTAGCGTAGCTTTGGCTTGGTGTTGGCGTGGTGTGGAGGAGCGTCATTTTGGCTTGGCTCATGCCAGCGCTGGCAAGGTGAGATTATCTCTGGACGGGGATAGTTAGCTTACTGAAGAGTTTTCGTCACTAGCTTCTAATGCTACTTAAGCTAGTCCTTAACACCTTGAACTCTAGTCTGGAATTGATCGAGACGGTTATTAAGGTTTGCGAACTCGTTAGTGATTTTTTTGAACTCGTTGGTGATTTTTTTGAACGCTTCAGTAGTGTTATGTACGAACTTTGGAAGCTCGGCAAGAGTCGGTGCGCAGACCTATCAGAAAGAAGGGGGTTCTGGCCAGAGGCCACAACTGTTAGAAAGAAGAGTCTGGAAACCACTAGAATAATAAGATTTGTAACTATTGCCACAAATGCGCAATTGTAGCCGCGTGGCTTTGCCACACGGATTGCCACTATTCACAGCTATAAGGAAGGTTCTCTAGCTGAGCTAGAGAGCCGAACAAGCAATATAATCACGCAGTTGCAACCCTTACAATTCCACAGAATCTAGAGTGCCGCGCTTCTGACAAGACCCGAGATGCTGGACCTGCGTATGAAGTTAAAGGATTGTGTCCTGAAGGTACGAGATCTGAGTTGAAGTTATAGTGAAATACTTGAGCTTAAGAGCGATATATGTTGTGCTGAATGAAATCCTAACAATTTCAGGGGATGAATAGAGAAAAGAGGACGGGGTGGTGAACTGGTGCGGTGACGTAACAGAAAAGAAACTACAAAGAGAACCATACCTACAGAACGTCGCAGTCGGCCTTCCAGGCCGACTCCCAGACTGCTAGTCCTCCGATCGGAGGGATATAAATGCAACTGACGTAGAAAAACAGATACGTATCTAATATAGAACAAAACTTAATATATAACGGTATCTAGTATAGAACAGAGCCTAGTATAGAACAATAAAAGAAATGCGACTGTAGATCAGGTTATCTTCCTTCGATCAAAGGGCTAGAATGTCACTAGGCTTTTAATAGGAGGTCTTTGTAATGAAAATCGTCAGATCGATTGTTTATTAAAAGAAGCATAGTTTAAAGAACCGTGCGGAGCAGCCCCTTTTTAATGGTGGCACGCGCCAGAGAACGCATCGCTATGTATATAAACAGCTATAGTAATATTACATACAGAGCTTAAAAAGAACGACAGGGTCGGCCTGAACAAATGCCTTGAGTCAATAGAGGAAAGTAATAAGGGTAAGGAAGTTATAGTTCTGTTAGTTTCTAAAGGTGTGGTACGTACGTAAATTACTATTAACTATTTGGATTTATTTTATCTACATATAAATTGATTATTTAAAGGCTGTTTGTTTGAATGGAGATATTTGCACCAGTTTGGCTAAATAATTGGCGTGGTTTGTAGTGTGGTGGAAGGCCATTTGGTAGCTGAAGCTAACCCCAAATAGGTGGCCGGAAACCCTGTGGATTACGTTAGCAGGTCGGCGAAGTTGCACGCCTCGCGCCCACTTGAGGCAAGTGCGATTCCTGCCTGCTGATTCGACCGCGAAGTACGAAGTACCCCACCTCTCCCGATGCAGTTCAGTTGACGGTCTGCATCAAAGCCTCTGAGGTCAGACCACCAAGGTTCATCACCAGCATCCAGATACCCCTCAACGTCGCAACTATGAATCCAATAGCTCAATTAAGCCGGCGCGTACTCGAAAGATCCTCGAAATGGTCATGCCCGTCCTGCGAATGTGTGCAGGCTCAATGGCAGCAGTTCGGCGCCAATGCGCAACGCAGCGGGCGGCGATTTGTGTCGCAGAGTGCGAGCAAAAAAGCCCAGCATGGCACCAACAACCAGGCCCAAGGGAGCGCAATCGCTCCCTCGATGGTCAAGATGCGCGCGGAATACGATAAAAGAAACAATACGACAATGTATGGCCAAGCTCACTGCCCGCGAACATCGAGAACACAAGGTTAATAAGGTCGGACGTCTAGGTTCTACGCGCTCAGTATTATCCTGGGGACGGTAGCGTTTTCGTACGGCTCTGTCCCAATGTATAAGATGGTACAGCCCTGTTCTTTCTCGTCGTCTAAATCATCACTAACTCAGTTTTCGGTAGATTTGCCAAACCACTGGCTGGGGCGGGCAGCCGGTCCGCGCTCACGGGGGTGGCTTCGGGGGGAAAGAGGACGAAGACCTCGCGAGCCGGCTTATACCAGTGAAGGATGCGAAGCGGATACGAGTGACTTTCAACTCATCCGTCTCAGACGTGCTGCCGTGGAAGTTCACGCCTCAGCAGCGCGAAGTGCGCGTGCTGCCCGGAGAGACAGCACTGGCCTTCTACACGGCCACAAACAATAGCGACCAGGACATTATCGGCGTAGCTACGTACAGTGTGACACCAGCGCAGGTAGCGCCATACTTCAGTAAGATCCAGTGCTTCTGCTTTGAGGAGCAGAGGTTGAATGCTGGCGAGACGGTGGACATGCCTGTCTTCTTCTACCTGGATCCAGATCTCCTTAACGACCTAAACATGATTGGCATAGAGACCGTGACTTTGTCGTATACTTTCTTCAGTAAGTTTCTTACTCAACCCCGATGGCGAGAGGTGGCTAACGCGATATATGCTGCAGAGGCAAAATATGCCAACAACGGGAAGATGGGTGGTGCTCCGGCTGTGAAGTAGACCAGCGCAGCTTCCGCCCCAGGAGGGCGACACGGGCAAGCTTCTGAGCTGCAATATTACCATCTTGTACGATATCCAAACTGCAGTGGCGCAATGCCTAGCAAGGGCGTGTCTCGGCCCTTATCTTGTCTTAGTAGCACAATACTAATGCCCCCGAGAGCGGGATGAAGAGATCTATCTTCCCTCTTGTCAACCCCCACATCAACTCCCGTTTCCTATGAATGTGATGTGGCTGCAGGCCTGCATGAGCTGCAGAAAGGTGCCGGAGCGATAGCGATTTAATCGACCCCTCACTCTGCGAATGCGCGACTTTACTCTGGTAAACCATGCCTCTACGTTTACAGGTTTGAGACGGGCTACCCTGGCATCTTGAATATGTTCACGGGACGATGTTGTGGGGCTATATGGTTTTATTAGGGGTCCAAAATCAACGGCCGCGAGCTGCGTCATCGCCAAGAACTGTAATTACCAATAACCCGTAATTACGTGACATGTTGCCAGCCGGGAGCGGCCTAACACGCCGAATGCACCGCATCAAAGACACCACATTGACAAGTTTGTCGCGTGATTATTCGCAGCTCTGACAACCGCCCAATATACTGCACCTCGATTTGGTGGGGGGTATCTTGAATCCCGACGCCTTCCACAGCATCTACGCCGCTGTACATCGAGTCCCGCCAGATTGCGCTTCGAAATGTTAGCGAGCCAGCCTACATCGCGCCGGTAGGATGAAGGTTATCCTGCCAGGAAAGCCAGAGTCCCGGCTACAGGCTCTGGCGACAGGCTACTGGGACTCTCGTCGCATCACGGTAGGTGATCAGCTGCCGAGAGAAGTTTCGAGCATGAGGGCTGACTTAGGGATCTTTCCCAGGCCTACATCACTGGCAATGCCTTCTCCATCCTCGGAGAGCCGGACACGCTCCTCCAGACCGTGTATGACGACGACGAGAAGCCGCTAGAGGCTATTGCGCTTGACGAGGCCACCGGGAAGATTGCAGTCTGTACGCACAGAATTGTGCGCATATACAGACCGTTTGGCCAGGAGCAAGATGCGCTTAGGGTAGGTCCTTAGATCCCAACTACCACCCCTGACGGACGAGGGCGCTGACTCTGCTTGCAGTGGGCATTGCAGGCCTCCTTTTCGGTTGAGCGAGTCGACGATGCTTCCGATGACGATGCTTCGATTTCCCTCTCGTGGGGCGCCTCGGAAGAGTTGCTGGTGGCGCACTCGTTCCTCGAGCTGTACCGCACCTCGTCGACACCGGAATGCTCCTGGCGCAAGAGGTTGGCCAACCCTATCCGCCTCGCCAGCTTATCTTACGACTCAGCATATATCGCTTCGGTGGGCCGGTATGATAGATTAGTCAAGGTCTGGCGCCGACTCAGCTACGGGGCTGACGGGGTTCTGTTCGACTTTATATACCTCCCACACCCCCGGGCTGTGACCCATATAGAGTGGCGGAAACCACACTACGTCGACCAGACGATCGACAATGTTCTCTATACATTTTGTACGGACAACATTTTGCGTATCTGGGCTGGCTCGGATAGCCATGGGCACCAACATCTACAACTATGGGGGAAGATCGACCTTACGGCTTCTATCCAGGGCCGCGATCCACTGTCTCCGAGCCTTCCGGACATTCGCTGGGCATTTATCCTGCATGGGCGAGATCTGTCTGCGGCAACAGAAAAGGCCGTCCAAGAAGGGACCTCACCTGGAGACGAAGACGCCTCTGCCGCCCTTGAGCATCTTATTGGTGTTGCTAACAGGAGCCCTGAGATCTGCGTTGTCCTAGATGGCCGTGGCCACATGTCCGCCTGGGCCTTCGAGAATGTCGGCTGTAAGACACAAAAATCTAACATATTCAATGTCGCTCATGTCGAATCACCCGAATTCAACTTTCTCAAAGGACTTTCAGCATCGTCCACTCCTCACGTGGAGGCATATAGTTACTGCAACACAGGGGGCCACTTACACATAATACTGCACCACTTTGATGGCAAGATGCAAGTATACCGCAGCAACATTGCGTCGTTTTTTGACCCACGGCCAAACAAGAAGCGCATCGCACTAGGATATCTCTGGACCGGCAACTCAGCGCCAATCAGGAAGATTGTCCGCAATTTTAGCGGCCGTGCTATTGTCTCGCGGACTGAGGATGGCGAATGTGTTGTCTGGAGGCACAAGTTTGGTGATGTAGGGCCAATGCTCTCTCGCCAGGTTGTCATTCAACACGACCGACATATTCACCGAACAAGCCTACTCAGAAAGGGCCGTTTCATCGTATTTCTTCATGCAGACAGCATAGCTCTGTGGGACTGCCGAGAGCCGGTTCCTCTACTGCTGGCTGAAGAAAAATACGACATCCCGGGCAAGCCATTATGTTTGCTTATTCTTCCGAGGCAGAAGGTTGAGGATCATACAACGGCACATATTGCGACGATTACGTCAGATAAGCACGGGCTTGTTTGGGAGGTGAAGCTCCCTTTCTACACCCCCAATCACGGCCCTGGAGTGGTCAATGGGAACACACACCAGCGAGCCTCGATATCCGAGTATGACCGCTTCGCACTGGACGACGCCGGGGATCTGGGCTATGTTCTGCCCGTGGACCCTGCAGGCGCTACACCTGTAGTCTCAGGATTCTTGGACGTCTTTACCCGCGACATCGCCGTGTCGTACACACACTCCGGTCGAGTAGAGTTTTGGACAGCGAGGGTAGGTCACACAAAAAGGGGAGTGGAATGGCTGTCGACTTCTTCAATGGAAACAGGCGTGATAAAGCCAGCCCTTGTCAGCGGTAGCACCTACAAAAAGGCCGCGCTAGTCAACTCGTCCAGATCATCTCTTACAATCTGGGGAGTACGAGGAGAAAGCCTCGAGTACACCCAGGATTTCGAGAACGGCAGCATCAAAGACCTAGACTGGACCTCCACACCAGATAGCCAGTCGATACTCGCCGTGGGCTTCCCACATCGTGTGCTGCTTATATCTCAGATGCGCTTCGATTACCTCAACAAGGGGCCAGCATGGGCACCCATCAGAGAGATCAGTATTATGGACTATACACCGCATCCGATTGGCGACTCGACATGGCTCGGTGACGGCCATCTTGTCATTGGAGCAGGCAACCAGGTGTTTGCGTACGACAGGCAATTTGACGTCTCGGGTACGCTCATCACCAGCTTGCGATTACCGCACCGCAAAAAAGGACAGTGGGACATTTTTGACGTGGTCCAGCGTCTGAACGGTCCTCTTCCAGTATTCCATCCTCAATTTCTCAGCCAATGTATTCTTGCCGGCAAGATTGCCTTGGTGCACAGTATCCTGCTAGCTTTGCACAATACACTCAAGTACTGGATTGAGGGGGAGGCGATCGACGATTATCTAGGGTTGCCCGTGGAGGACTTTTATGCCGCAGATCACGTATGTTCTCCACTGCGGTAATGTAGCTTTGTTGTGGAAGATAATGCTAACTTTTCCCAGTCTTCCAGGGTTTCAGGAAAGGAAGCGGGAGCATATCTCAGTCGTCGTATGTCATATGACGACGGTGACGAGAGTTTTGCTGAGGAGGTGGCCTGTTCCATCAACGAGAAGTTGACTAAAGTTGGAATACCGCAGCTCTCGGGCCACGAGCAGATCCAGCTCGTCGATATTGTCGAGTGTGCAGGACTAGTAGAAAAGCAACGACGGTCGCTAGATGAGAATGGTGCCCGCTTCATGCTGTTCTTCCGGCAACATGCACTCCGGAAAGGTCGTACAAGCGAAATCCACATGTCGTGGAGAGAGATCAACTGGGCATATCACTCGAGCAGCCAAGACATCCTGCTCGACTTCGTCTCCCGACAGAACCATGGGCGACTCCGATGGCAGGAGGCGAGAGAGAGCGGCATGTTTATGTGGCTGACAGACGCTGCAGCATTAGTAAGTCGAAGGCACACCCGCGGCTCGAATTGTAACTGACCCTGTTGCAGAAAGCTCAGTTTGAGGTTCTGGCTCGGAACGAGTACACCGAAGACAAAAATCCGGTTGACTGCAGTCTCTTCTATCTCGCCCTGAAAAAGAAAACGGTCCTGCAAGGGCTGTGGCGCATAGCCCACGGGCATCGCGAGCAGAATGCGACAGTGCGTCTCCTATCAAATAATTTTGAGGACCCAAAATGGCGGACTGCCGCACTCAAGAACGCCTATGCTTTGATGAGCAAGAGGCGATTCGGTAACCTAACCCTGACCTTACTTACGAACTCCCAGTTGCTGACACGAGATACAGGATATGCGGCCGCCTTCTTCCTCCTTGCCGACCATCTCTCCGATGCTGTCAACGTTTGCCTCAACCAGCTCAAGGACCTTCAGCTCGCCATAGCAGTCACCCGCGTCTACGAGGGCGACAACGGCCCCGTGTTGCGCAAGTTACTAGAAGAGGAGGTCCTCTCCATTGCCGCGCAGGAAGGCAACCGCTGGCTCGCCTCCTGGGCCTTCTGGATGCTCCACCGCCGCGACATGGCCGTCCGCGCCATCATCGTACGTCCCCTGTCTCCCTAACCTCTCCGCGACTAACACCCCCCGCAGACACCAGTCTACACCCTCCTAGAGACGCCCGCCTCACCCGCCCACGTCGACCTCAAGTCCAAGCTATTCCTAACTGATGACCCGGCCCTCGTCATCCTGTATTCCCAGCTCCGCCACAAGACGCTTCAGACACTCCGCGGCGCATCAAAAATCACGCCCAAGGTAGAGTGGGAGTTTGTGCTGCACAACGCCAGACTCTACGACAGGATGGGCTGCGACCTACTCGGTCTGGACCTTGGTACGTTTTTCTATCACTCATCCCCCGTCGCCAACCGCTTCAACCGGGGGGTCGATATACTAACTAACTGATGCTCAATCAACAGTCCGCAACTGGGAGTTCTTCATGCCCACCGCTACTATCGGTTCCGGCGAGGTTGATCCGCTGAAGCTGCTGAGACGTAGGGATTCGCTGGTCATCGCGGACCTGCCCGTCTCACCAGTCCTGGCACGGATGCCGTCCGAGATGAAGTCTGGCGGCCACAAGCCAAAGCCGCCACCGACTGTATTCGAGGAACCTGACTCAAACTCCTTGCTCGACAGCTTTGGGTTTTAGATAGGAGCAACGGCGAAGAAGGGACTTCTGACGTACTGTATTGATAGGGAGCGCTTTTAGCAATGGCTTACCATTGTTGTAAAGCAAGTCATCCTCACATGTTTTTGCGGCGTGTGATTGAATGCTAGTTGCCGTACCTTGTATAATCACAACCGAGGCAATCACACACATTGGATCTAGGGCCAGAAGCAGTGGAGTGAAGTAAGACTTCAATTCGGCTAACGAACTTTTACGGTATCTTATACTACCACAGACGATCTAGAGCCATAACACCTTTCCCTTCCCTGGTTTGTTGGACTGAAGTTCCTTTAGGAACGAGGAGAGAACTCTTTTACCATCACAGCCGCGCAGAAACACAACCGAGTTACTTCTTCTGGGCATCAACCTTGGCGACGTACGAGATAAGATCAAGCACGCGACGGCTGTAACCCCACTCGTTGTCGTACCAGCTGACAAGCTTGACGAAGTTGGGGTTGAGCTGGATACCGGCCTTGGCGTCGAAGATGGACGAGTTGGTGTTGCCGTTCAGGTCGCTGGAGACGATCTCGTCCTCAGTGTAGGCGAGAATGCCTAGTTTCGCGTTAGTTTGTGTTTATCAAGTGGGGAGAGCTGCAAACTTACCCTTCATTTCACCCTCAGAAGCCTCCTTGATGGCGGCCTTGATCTCATCGTAGCTGGCACCCTTCTCGATGCGGACGGTCAAGTCGACAACAGAGACGTTGGAGGTAGGGACACGCATGGACATGCCGGTAAGCTTGCCGTTAAGGTCGGGGATGACCTTGCCGACAGCCTTGGCGGCGCCAGTGCTGCTGGGGATGATGTTCTGAGCAGCACCGCGGCCACCTCGCCAGTCCTTGGCGGAGGGACCATCGACGGTCTTCTGGGTAGCGGTGTAGGAGTGGACAGTGGTCATGAGGCCCTCAATGATGGTGAACTTGTCGTGGATGACCTTGGCGAGGGGGGCCAGGCAGTTGGTGGTGCAAGAAGCATTGGAGATGACCTCGGCGCTGCCGTCATAGGTCTTCTCGTTGACGCCCATCACGTACATGGGGGCATCGGCCGAGGGGGCAGAGATGATGACACGCTTGGCACCACCCTTCAAGTGAAGACCAGCCTTCTCCTTGGTGGTGAAGACACCGGTGGACTCGACGATGTACTCGGCGCCAGTGTCCTTCCAGGGAATGGCAGCGGGGTCCCTCTCAGTGTAAAACTTGACGGTCTTGCCGTTGACCTTTAGGTCGTTGCCCTCGACGGAGATGGTGCCCTTAAAGTTGCCGTGGGTCGAGTCATACTTGAGCATGTACTCCTGGAGAATGACAGACGGTTAGAATTCTGGGCTGAAGCTGGAGAAAGATGGCAAGGCGAGGAGCCTGCCAGTGGAGCAACTTACCGCATACTTGGGCTCAATGAAGGGGTCGTTGACGGCAACGATCTCGATATCCTCATGCTCGATCGCGTTGCGGAACACGATACGGCCGATACGGCCAAAGCCATTGATGCCGACCTTGATAGCCATGTTGTCTGCGGGAGATGGGCAAACAGAGTCAGCGAAACAGAAAGATGCTGATGAGGCTGCTTGTAAGCTGGGACGAGGGAGAACGGACAGCTGAGATGTGAGAGAGAGATAGGATGGGATGGTTGGTGGGAATGAATGGCAAGAGGACAAGATCTGAACTCAGGACGGGAGGGAAAGGTTTTTAAAGCCTCAGGAAAGGAAGAGTGCTTGGGAGCATCGAATTAATTGGCTGGGGGGGGCAAGTCGAGAAGGTCCGACGCAGGAGATCCAAGGAGGGGTGAGGGAGGTGCGGGGTTGTTTGGGAGCTTCCCAGTTACTTACCAGACGCGAAGCTTGATGTTTGATCTGGAGTGGATTTTCTTGTTGTTTACGGCAGGGAGAACCAAATCGAAAGCTCGAATGGGTTCTAGGATGTCTGGATGAGGTTGTCACTGGGAGATGGGCGGAGGAAGGAAGTGGTGTGGCATGAGCGACATAAAAATGATTGAGCAACTGATGGTGGGGTGCTTTTTTCGTTGGACGCGGTTGCATCACCACAGCTGCTTGGCAACAACCACAGGTGGGGTGTGCCCGCGGGGCTCTGTCACTCCTGTTGTCACTCCTGCTGATAACGTACGTTAGTGCGTGACTTTACGGCGGGGCGCCTTCTCTCATGTCTAGGTGAGGCGCCGCTCTCGCCGATGTGCAAGGCATATGAGACGAGGAAAGGCTGCGGGATGGCTGGCGGGAGGTATCTCGATAGCTGAGGTTGCCGTCCCCGGGTATCGCCCCCTCGCCACAGCCTTGATTATGCATCCGCTTCCCGTGGCAGGGCGCCTTAAGTTCAACATGAGGTGGAAAATGGTGTTTCCTCTGCTTGTCAATCGGGCATCGCTTTCGTTTGGACTCGGAGAGTTGAAATCGCGCATCACATCACATCCCATTGTGAGGCGCATCGCCCTCGCGATGTCCGAGTCCACGAGACACCAAGTAGCTTAATAACGTCAATGCCAGTTCCTCGGTACGGCCATACTTAGCTCGCGAGAACTGATGTTCGGCAAAGGGCGGACTGATGCGGTAAGAACTGCGACAAGTGCCACGGCAATCTCGGCCCACGCATCGACAAACACTCGTAAGCCGCCGGGCGGTTTTCGTTCAGCGCCGCGAACCAACACCATCGGGGTCCGAGCTCGAGGCGCTCCCGCGGGGCCATGCGCATTAGATAGTTGCCAGAGTGATAATTCCAGTTGCGAAGACATTCAGATCAGTCAAGGTTGGAACTGACTCCCAGCTGTAAATGAAGATATCCATGCGTATTTGTCAAAGCTCCAAGCACCGTGATCGGTCGTCAAACGGGCTTCCCCCTGTCAGCCACCGATCGGTCCGTCTGATCGGGCCGGACTCTGCGTTTTTGCCCTTCCACACCGCCAACAGTAGCCTGGACAATCCCCCCTCACAGGGATAAGCTTCCTCCTCTCCCTGTATCACGGCCTCCTCAATCGAACCGCACCCAAATCCAGCATGATAGGTATTCGTATCCCATCGACGTCTTGATGATGACCCCCAGTGGGAAGCTCCTTTGATTACTCTGAAATTGACGTTTCGAGCCCCCTGCTTCGGCGTCATGTAATGTGCCTAGTCGCCGACGTCATCATCATCAGCTTTGTTTACTTCGTCTCAGCTGGTGGCTTGAAGTCTCAAGATCAATGCGAGGACCAAGCGTGTCAAGCTTTGACTCTGTTTATCATTTTCCCTCTACAAATCGTTCTGCCTAGGACGGGTCTTTTTCTTTGCAAGGGCGAATTATCTACCGAAGCAGGAGCTAGCTTTCTTTAATATGCAGACAGCTTATTCACTTTGACGTCACTGGGCCAGGATGAGCTTCCAATATTCTCCACGATACCCCGGATCAAGAACAATGGGCATGTCACATCGTATTGGCGTCGTTTATTGAGATTCGGAATAGGCCTCATTTACTTCGATTGGGTAACCTTTCCCCGTTCAAGACTACATCCCAAGTTCGGTTGCGAAGCCTCCTCTCCTGAGGTTAACAGCTCATCCGCGCCCAGCAAGTGCATGACCTGGAACAAACCTTCTGATTGTCTGGCTGGGCATCCCGCAGCCTATACAAATATATACTGGTACTTTACTCGCATGGTCACAAATTTTGACATTGGGGACACACCACTACCCACTATTCAGCCCAGTGCGCCTAATTCACTTTCCATATCCTCATGGGCTTCTCTCTGTGACCTCTCTTTCAATATACATGCACCATAACGAAATTGAGGCCCAAAGTGTTCAGATGCAAGCAAGGTCTTGTTATTCTGCCAAATACCGTGACTTCTATTGTCGCTGGATAATATTGGATGTATGGGGTGTCACTGGTGGAGGCAGTTGCTCCGGTCGTCACTGCCCTCACGACATGGAATGTTATTCAGCCAAGGCAGCAATGGGATGTTTAGCTCCCAGACTGAGAATCACTTGAGGCATTAAAATATTGCACAAGTTCTTTCTCCTCCCTATTGTGCTAGAGGCGTACCAGTTATTACCTAGCCACGGGAAGCCCGGTCAACACTATTTAAGTTGGCAAGGCCCCCACTGGCACCCTTCTCGTTTCTTTCCCGAGGGTATCTCCTTCCCGAACTCCAGTTCGAATCTCAAGTCAACCTATCCTCCGTCCCTGGTATGTTATTCCCCGTGCATCATTTCATTCATGGGCCGCCGCTCATCGTCCAGGAATAACAGATCATTCCTTCGCGGGGCGAAAAACTAAACACGCCCTGAACAAGAAGCGCCCTGCTGCCGGCCGCATGCTCTGGAACGGCCTTTCAGATCATGCGTGGCGCAACTAAGCCCGCCCCTGTGGCCCGCAGATGATGTTCAAGCTCTGCAAGGTTCTCCTCATTCGACTGGTTGAGCGCGAATACGAAAGTCGTCGGGCAGTGTCGGCCGGCCCTCTCAACGACTTTCTTGAATTCCTCCAACCTGGCAAGCTGTTGGGCGTTTCCTCCGTCAGAAATTGTGGGCCGAAGCTTGCCGTTTTCTTTAATGTGAAGCGTGAACCGGCCTGTGAGAAAGCTGTATGTGGTGTTCGGAATAAGTACGCTGCCGCCCTTTCCGCTGGAAGCACTGGCAGGAGCTTTCTTCGCACGAGGTTTATAGGCTTTCTTCTTCTTGCCGCCAGCACCCCCTGCAGCCTGCTGAGGGACTTCCGGCGTCGACGCTTGTGTCTCGCTGATCTGGGACGGGCTGCTGCCGCCTTGCATAGGGACGTTTCCTTGCACAGGAGCCTGGGCAGGCATATGATATGCTTGTGGAGAAGAGGCAATGCCGTCGCCGTACACGCCGTTTCCATTCACGGGCTGGGGTTGCTGCGAAGGATATCCGACGTCGCCGTACATGACACCAGGCTGTTGATAGGGGTAACTGCCGTTGGTGTGCATGTTCTGCACAGCACCAGTTTGCTGGGGTTGGTTGGCCTTCAACTGGCCGGATGGCTGGGCGGGCCCCACCGTTTGCTGGAGTGCCGTCGAGTTCAATGACATTGGAACATCACCAACGTTGACCTCGTCCCCGAAGTCGAAATCGTCGCGCAGGGAGAGCAAATCGGTGTAACTGATGTCAGGAGTTCCAAGCATGGGGTCGTTTCCATCCGGATTGGTGGAATAGCCTTGAGGGAAGGCGTTGCCAGCATCAGCATATCCTTGGGGAAAACATCCCATTCCGTTTTGGTTCTGGGCGAAGGCATCGACAGCATTCCTGAAAACGCTCGTAGGACCGGCCTGGCCCTTGGGGGAGTCGATCTTCACCCCGCCACTTCCGTTTTTCGCCATAGCCGGGTTTTGGGATTGCATGCCAGGCTGTTGGAAATGCATGACCTGATCCTGCAAAGACGTTGCCTGGCCCAGGAAAGGTGCGGACGGATTCTGGAAAGACATCAACGGATTCCGAAGAGCAGGCTTGAATGAACACTGGGAAAGTGTCGTCTGGTTCTGAAAAGGCATGCTGTTGGTCCGCGCCGTATGTCCATTCGCCGTCGACACTCCCATATCGACTTCGGCTTCAAAGGATGCCCTATACTCGCTCACCACGGCTTTGTACCTACTGGCCATGATACTTCGAGCATGTGCAGCGTCCTCCTCTGAAAGATGGCGCTCCATCAGCTCCTGGTCAAAAACGGTGCCTTTGGCTACGACCTCGTTGAAGATTGCGACAAAAAAACCGTGGGCTGCACGAGAAAAGGCCTGGATGGGGCTCTGAGGCTTCCCCTGCAGAACCAAGGCGGCCATGCTCCGAAATTTTGTACCCTGGTTCGCTAAGTTAAACGTGTCTTTCATCAACGGCTGACCCAGAATCGTATTGTAGTTCCGACACTCGTTGAAGATGACTTTGGCAGCCTCGCTAATTCCGTCCCTCGCAGCATCGGCGATGAGCCTTGAAACAGAGCCATCAGTGGCAGGTGTTGCGGCCGACGTAACCATCGAAGGCGCAGGGATGGGCGCCATAGCTCCCGGTGAGCCGGTGCTCTGCTGGACGGTCGAGAAGAAGGGATCGGTGATGGCGGGGGAAATGGGGCCAAGGCGAGTCGGTGTGGAAGCACTGGCCGACGAAGCGGCCCGAGAGCGCTTATTGTCTCGGGTCTTGTCAGAGTCGGCAGAAGTTGGCGACTTGCGCTTACGTCCGGTGCTTGGGGTGGACTGGGCCGTCTCGGTCGCTTTCTGGGGAGACTGGGCTACGTTCCTGGCATTTAGGGCCCAAGGTGCCTGGTAGTGTCCCAGGAAACCGCTGCTTTGGGGGTGCTTGAACTGTGTTGCCGCAATACCTCCACTTGGGTAGGGAGGGACGGGAGGGACTGGAAACATTTCCTGTCTGCTCTGTTGGCCATTGGTGGTGCCTACAGACATGGCCGGGATACCTCGTGACGAGATATTCAAGCCATTGTCGACGTTGGCCCGAGGGTTTATCGCGGCGGCGTTGCCTGCCTGGGTGAATTGGCCCTGAGAAGGGAAGGGAGCATACATGGCAGCTGGGACCTGAGATGGGGCCTGCTGCACACGCTGTCTCATAGCGTCCCCCCTCTTACGAGCAGCCTCGGCTTCTTGCTGACGGGCGGCGTCAATCTCCTTTTGACGAGCAGCCTGGGGTTCTCTCTGGCGCGCAGCCTCAGCCTCTCTCTGACGAATGGCGTCGACTTCTCTCTGACGAGCTGTCTCAATTTCCTTCTGTTGGGCGGCTTGCTTCAAAGCTTGTTCATGAGCAGCCTCATGAGCTTTGGCTTGACGAATCCGATTCTCTTCGTTCTGTCTGGAGCCCTGGAAAAGCCCATGCTGTTCCTCAAGCATTCTTTGCTCAGCGGAGATCGGTTCGTTCTCCTTCGGATGGGCTTCAACTCGAGACGACGAGATCGAGGGTGCCTGCGCTGCACGAGATTGTTTCTTGGGCGCCGAGGTAGCTGCCTTCTTGGTTCCCGTGAGAGGAGCAGCCTTGCCAGGGGCAGCTGAGCCAACAGTCTTTTTCCTGGTCTTCTTCGACTGGGCCTCAACAGGAGCTACAGTCTCGGATGCGCCCATATTTCCTCCGTTGTTGGTATGAGAAGTCTCCCCCAAGTGACCGGCAGTCGAATTGTAGGACGGAAGCAGGAACTTATTCGTCGAGACGCTCGAGGCGCAGACGCTGTTGTCGTTGCTTGTATTGTCGCTGGCATTGTTGACCGACTTGCCGGCTCCGATCTCGTTGTCCGCAAACAAATCTTCGTCCCCGTCGGGGAGGGCGTTTCCGCTGTCATTGGGTATGGCATTGGCGGCGGAATCACCGGCCAAGCCGTTCTCTTGGACCATCTCGCCATCTGCAAACAAGTCTTCGCCGCCACCGTCGCGGTTAGCGTCAGAAGTGCTGTTCATAGCCTCGATTTCAGCCTGGAGGAGCTGGGCCATTTCAGAAAATTCCTCCTCTGGCTCCTGATAGAAGGCACTGCCGCCCGCGGCGAAAGAGTCTTGATAAGACATTATATCGACTTGCCGATGTTTCTTTACACTGGTGCTGTCAATGCCAAAACAAGTCGAAGTCGACCCGCTGAAGAGGGAGAATATGAGAGTGACTGTAAGGGAAGTTAGAATCGACATCGCGAATGGAGTAGGTTAAAGTCGACTTACCAGGTATGGAGAAAAGGAGCGTGTCTACTCCGATGGGACGAATTAACTCTACCGAGAGAGCAGATCAAAGGTGAGCTCCTAGAGGGAACGGCGACGAGGTTGCTCGAAAGACTAGCTGAAGCTCAACGGCAAGTCGGAGTCAACTTGCTGGTACAAGAGATGCGGTAATCTTTCATGCGAGAAAGATTGGCTCTGTCGAAAAAATGCAGGTCGGAAGTGAATTTGCGGAGTGAGTAGCGGCGGTAGGTGCCGGTATGGGATCAATCAATTGGCTCAGCCAAAGGAACGAGTCGAAGTCGGCTTGCTGAAGACGATGAGTGATGGCTCTGCTGATGTCAAGAAATGGCACTGCCAAGTGAGCAAATTGAGAGCAGACTCGATGAAAGCAAAAACAATGACGGCTCGGAAAGAGGAATTGGCGCTGCCAAGAGGGCAAGTCGGAAGTGATCTCGCTGGAGAGAAGAGTGCGAATGGCTACTCGAGGGGAAGATGATGAAAGAGGGGCGTTGGCACAGGGGAATGGTCAAGATCGTGACTTGACGAAGCGCAAAGATCTCAATTGAGAAGAGCAAGGAGATGGTTGCGGAATTGTGAATTCCGAGAAAACGGAAGGAGGCGGAAGGGATCGCGAACTTCCGTTGGTGTTGTTGGCCAAGATTTGGTCAACAACCAAGGAAGAAGGGGATTGAGAAGAAAATGACCAAGAGGAGGTTGATCAAAAGGAGAGCAGTCAAGAAAGAAGGAAGAAATTCTTGAGGTGGCTGTCGCAAAAACCAGAAGTGTTGGTTTTCACGATGAGGAAGGTGGGAGGTCAGGAATTGTGGTGGAAAACTTCAACGCCAGCTGCCACACTTAAGGAAGGTGCGAAATTTTGTTGGTCTCCGGACGTGTCGTAGTCCGGGCGGCAAGGTCTCTCTCGCCGGCGCGGGGCTGCTCGGCGCCGGGTCGCGGTGAATTTCGACCGGCGCCGTGAGTCTACCCCGCCGCCTTGGGACCGGCACTCGGATTCACTGTCTGTCTATCTACCTACCGGAGGGATTCTGTTTTATTTCGTTTGACACGGCGGATGCAGTTCTTCGTTGAGAGATTCTACTCGGTCTGTTTTTAACTCCTATCCTCCTGAATGCCAAGCATCGCGATGTAAACATTAAGGTGTTGATCGACCCACCCTTCACCGTGGCCATTACCTCCCCATAAAAATAGGGCGACCAGTATATCAGAGAATATTATCAAGAAGATGTGTCTTTTCTGATGGTGAGCTACATCTCCGCCAATAGAGCGCTGCAAGTGCGTGGAATGCCGGGTTTTCTGCTCGTCAACCCGCTGCCTCATCGGGCAAGACCGCTACGCCATGAATGCGAGTGCATTGTGGTCAGTTTGACCTACACCACAGTCGGCGTATATGCATCTCTATGTATACAAGGGACATTGAAGACAGGCAGGTGGCCAGGGGCAGAAGCTTGGCTTGTTACAAGCGACGACTTGACCTCGGGCGGTTGGTGAGCCTGGATCATGTGCACTCTGGACAGAGAGATGGATGCCATGATGGAAGACTTGGTGCATACGGTCTGTGAAACGCGAAAAAAGTTTATCTGAGAGTAGAGTATGCGTTAGGAGGGTACAGATATATAATAAGTTATGGCCTGAAGCGTAGAACTTGTCCTTCGACCAGCCTCTTCCCATGCCGCTCAGTTACTCCTGAGATTTCCACCAACAAGAGCCCTCATCTGTGGCAATATGCCAGCTTAGTTCGCAAGCGAAGTCTTTGGGTAGTTGGTTTTGAGGCAGCAAACACCTGTTCGGATTGAGCCCGCAGTGACACCGCACATTGCGGTCAAAAACAATCTGAGCCAAGAGAACCATCGGTGTCGAGATACTAGGTATCACAGCAAACTAAGATTAAGTCTCATGGAGATGCTATAACGATACCTAATTTTGTTTCCCACAACCCCTTGAATTCTATGACAATGAAACAGCCCTCCAAGTAAATACAAAGACACAACGCCTAGATTTTGTAGCCCAACCATGAACAAGAAGCCAAGGCCATACAGTGCTGGAAGACAAAGTCCAGGTCCTGAGGAACAGGCCATGTAGCTAGATAGCAATACAAACGCTCGTCTAATAGTAACTCAATCCACCCCGAGCGCCAACGTCGATAGACATGAATATCTACTTTACGAAACCTCCTCGACCATCTTCCCCCTGGTGAGGCCGGGGCCTCCAAGAAAGGCGCGGCCAGCGGGGGCGACGACCATGTCGTCAGGGACGCCGATCCGATTCCCATCCTTGGTGCTCACCCAACGAACAAACAGGGGGCCAGCTCTATCATGCTCGCCAGGAGTGTCATAGCCAGTGGCGTTGCGGCGGTTTGTCTTGGGGGCTTGTTTTTTGAGGAGCTTGTTGATTGTTTCCATCTGATGGTTGTTAGATATGCACAACTACTGCTGTCACTGGCTCATGGCGTACCTTGACCTCCTCGTTGCGCTTCTCACTCAGATTTCGACGGCGGCGAGCCATCTCGGCGCGTCTCATGGACAGCTCCTCCGCCGTGAAGACCTTCTTAGCTTGGACCTCTACCCGGCTCAGTTAGCATCAACCATACCCCAGAAGAGGAGGGAACTCACCATCAGAGAGCTTGAGATACTCGTGGGAGGCATCGCCAAGCCTCGCCCTCTGACGAGCAGTGAGCTTAGTCAGGTCCGGCGTGCCTGCGCGACTGCCATCCTCGCTGCCGAGCTCGTCGTCATCGTCACCTTCAGCATCCTCGTCGGCGACCTCAATCTCCTCGCCCTCAGCGTCGATGTCCTCGAGCTCTTCGTCTTCCCCCTCGGCGTCCTCATCGCCAGCGCCGGTCTCAACTGCCTCAGGCTCGCTTTCCAGCTCACTCAGCTCATCATCGTCATCGTCATCGTGAAGAACAGGTGCCTTGGCACTTGGCTTCGAGGCGGTGGCGTTCTTCCCTTTACTCACGGGAACGGCGGTGCCCTTTGGTGGCCTAGAGATGGTGATGGCAGGGGGTGGTTGAGGCGGAGCAATGTCCATATCAACATCACCATCCGCGTCCTCCTCCTCGCCCTCTGCATCAACGTCCATC
>Ga0247758_1000629_pt1 | contig 30645 bp, 11 predicted proteins | sample UWRJL156409C4_FD_180950 | JGI IMG/M metagenome (GOLD analysis project Ga0247758, IMG submission 180950) | Plant litter microbial communities from Arlington Agricultural Research Station in Wisconsin, United States - UWRJ-L156-409C-4 | ecosystem: Environmental > Terrestrial > Plant litter >... | reverse complement strand
GCCATTGTTGGACAGGGAACAGCTTGGAAGTTGTGTCACTTCGCGCAGCAGGGAATGCCACCAGCCGCGACCGACGATCAGATGCAGGAAGCCCAAAGCGAATATTCCATGCCACGGGCCGAGCCCTCGGCGCAGGACACTACCCCCTGTTTATGCAAGCTTTCCAGACCACCCAAGTGCTTACATTCTGTAAATGTTTTGCAGAAAGGGGGGTGCTATAAGGCTCACTTTTCATGGCTTGGCGAGATTTGGTCTCAGCCAGTGGCTGGAATTCTAGGGGGATTTAGTGGGCTAAGGCCTAACAAAACAACCCATTTGAGTCCATACCACTAAACGAAACCCCCCTTTTACGCAAGTTTTCAGGCTTGCAGTTGCGGCTTGCAGACTCATACTAATTAATTCAGACTGCGAGGTGGCTTGCGTTTTGTGGCAATTTGCATAAAAGGGGGGGTGCAAAAACAGGGGGTCTGACTGTAATGCCATGCAGCATTCGACGTGGCGGGTTGTCTCAGTTAAGTGTTCATTTTGCTAAGTAATAACTAATAACATATCCTCCTTTCTCCCCATCGGGGTCGAGTACAGCGCAGATCTGCGCCACAGGGGCATGCACCTCATCCGCGCGGAGAGCCTGGCGTCGGTCCAGTTGCGCGGGACCGCACAATGACTTGCCAGTTCAGCGGCACCCCGCACGTCTGCAGGTTGTCTGGCTCCAACGTCTCAATGTCGAATCGGCGAAAGATCTACCGCATGGCGTCAGTTGACAGCGGGTGGGAATCCGGGAAGCGAACGCGAACATACCTCTGCAATAACCTTCCACAGCTGGATCATCGCGAGATGTCTTCCGAGACACTTTCGAGCCCCGTACCCAAACGTCATGTCGAGCCGGTCCCACTCTTTCAGCTGATCAGAGGTCGCCTCAAGCCAGCGGGAGGGGCGGTAGACATCGGCGTCGCTGCCATACAGCGCAGTATCGCGCCCTACGATCCACGCGCTTGTCGAAACAGCCGTGCCTGGCGGGATGTGCTTGCCTAGCAGCTCCAGGCCGGTATCCGAAGGGGAAGCTCGAGGGATCTGCGCGATCGAGGGTGCGTAGCGCAAGGTTTCACGGATGCAGGCACTGAGAAACGGAAGCCGGCGCACTTCGTCGTATGTGGCAATGGTCTCCACACCGTCGTCGGGAACCTCAAAGGCCGCGTCAAGTTCGTACTGCAGCTGCTTCTGCAGGTGAGGGTCGCGAGCAATATAAAAAACGACCAATGCGAGATTCAGTGACGTTGTCTCGGATCCGGCTTGACTAGAACACCTCGAGTTAGCGGACAGGTCGCGCATTTACGTAAAACGAAGACATCGGAACTGGGCCCCCCACATGGCAGTTAGCAACTCATCCTTGACCTCCTGCAGGCTCATGGGCGACCCGTCCCCATTCTTGGCCGCGAGGAACCGGCTCAGCAGACTGTTCTCCGTGAGTGGGCCCTTGGGCTTGCGATCTGGACCAACCAAGGAGTCGATGATCTTGTCTCGCACCCGCATGACGCCCCCGATGCCCCACGTCTGGGCCGGGGATACACAGACATCCCGGAGGTACCGGCCAATCCTCGTGTTGCGTAGATACCACGACATGTTCTCCTGCACAGCCAGGTACTCTCCCAGCCAGAGCGTCTGCGAAAACTTTTCGATCAGCCCCTCGACATCCCTTTCCTGATCGAGGAACCCGAGAGGCCGACCGAAGCACAGCTGCGTGACCACGTCAAAGTTAAACAGACTGCGGGGGAGAGGGTTAGCAACGGACGAATCATGATGGGTTGGGTGCCTACGCACTGCAGGTTGAACAGGCAGTCGATGCTCTGATCGTTCGCCGATGCTTTTCGGAGTATCCTCATCAGCCCCGACAGTCGATTGTCAATCTGCCCTTCGAAATCGCGCATGTTCTTCATGGTGTACTACCGTCGTGTCCGAATGAGCATGTTTTCCCGCCGAAAGGTACCTGGAGACTTACCGCGTGGCTGATTCGTTTCTTGGAAGCTACATGGTCCTTGTGGCTTTTGAGCGTAAATGTCGTAACCGAACCGAAATTCGCCGCATTGAAGTCCGTCTTGTCCGCTTTCATGTGGTAGATGGCGGGGATCAGCGTCGCATCCCTGACTATGAGGCCCCACGGGCTGTACCGCACAATGGGTCCTGAATCAACAAACGGAGTGATGATCAGTCAACTGTCCAGAGCCAAATAAGAGGATGGCGCTTCATCATACCGTATTTCTCGTGAAGACGGACTTGGTTATCTTGCTCGTTGCCGTGGAGGAACCAGTAGCTGCGATAGACGCTGGAGACGCGGCCCATCAAAGGACCGGGAAAGCGGGAGAGGGGGTGAAACCAAAGCCTGTAGACAACGACACTGGCTCTCCAGCAAATAACAAGCGCCAAAATCACGAGCCAATGGTCCATATTGGCTGATGGTGTGGCTGTAGGTAAATAAAGGCAAGTGTTGAAGAAAAGCTAGTTTGGGCGGTAAGTGTCTTGCGATGCTGCTTCTGAGAAGGTGAAAGTGTAGAGGAGTAAAGTGCAAACTAAACCCTTCAGGCTGCCGTGTGATTCTTTATCAGGGTAAGTTGCCTGCCCATATATTCATCCAACGGCCCGCGATGGTGGGGGAGGTATGTAAACCCTTGCACGCAGTCTTTGGCCACCGGCATCGCGCAGCTCCTGATGCAGCTAGTCATCGTCGGCAGCTGCATAGTGCACGGCACTCATCCGCGAACCGCGGTTAGCGTGAGGGGCGATCCGAGCGAGAGAATAGATAATTGCACGTAATCGTGGTTGACCTTGTGAAGAACGTAAGATGAGTCGCACGGCGATGCGGCAAGCCAGCAACAAAACATCAAACCCTTCGAAATGTTGCTCCACCGCATTTTTGAGCGTTGCGCCTCTCAGAACTCGAATCGCGATGCGATTTCTTATCAGGGCTCGGTCATGAAATATGAACAACTCAACGTTGAAGCGAATCGACTGGCAGCCGAAATTCGACATGTCCGTGGCCCGAAGACGAGCAGCGTGGTCGCAATCTGTCTGGAAAAAGGGCCGTCCATGGTGATATCCGTCCTCGCTGTCCTGAAGGCGGAGATGGCATGGGTGCCGATTCCCACTGGGGCACCAAAGGCGTACGTTGAGAAGATCTTCGCCGTCGCTCGGCCTGCCGTTCTCTTGACATCGCAAGCAACACTACAGGTGGCGTCAGGACTGTGCGATGAGATCATTGTGGATGATGACGCGACCGAAAAGCGTATTCGACAGAACACGGGCACGGACTGGCCGGTTGATCGAGACGGAGTCGGCGCGGACGACCTATGCCATATCATCTTCACCTCGGGCTCGACTGGCACCCCGAAGGGTGTCATGGTCGAACATCGAGCCCTTGCGCATAATGCTCGCGTCCTGGCCGAGACATTTGAGCTCGATCAAGACACACGAACGTTGCAATTTGCGGCGTATACATTTGACGTCTTCGGTCTGGATCTTTTCATGACGTTTCTTGTCGGTGGGTGTCTTGTCATGGACAGCGTTCACAACATGGTGGCCGACATGACGGGTTTCATAAACGGCTGCGACGTTAGCTATGCTCAGTTGACTCCGACTGTTGCCTCTCTCATCACCCCGGGATGTGTGCCACCCCTCCGAACATTGGCTTGTTCCGGCGAGCCGTTGACAGAGGAAATATTTCGTCAGTGGCGAGGCCGTGTCCGGCTGTTCAATGCCTATGGGCCAACCGAGACGATCGTCTGCACGTTGCAACGGATGAACGGACAAGAACATATGAAACCAGAATATATCGGCACTGCTATCGACAGTTTGGATGTCGTCCTGATGGAGCGAGACGTTGCCAAAGAAGTGGCCCCTGGGAGCGTCGGTGAACTGTGCGTTGCCGGTGTCCAGCTCTTCCGCGGGTATCTTGGGACACATGCAAATGAGTCTGCGCCGTTCTTCTACCACGGATCCCGAAGATTTTATCGCACTGGCGATTTGGGAGTGCTGGTACCTCTGGAGGACTCCACTCACACGATTCGTCTCCTAGGTCGGACAGATGGCCAAGTCAAGGTCCATGGAGTTCGGGTAGACCTTGGCGATGTTGAAAGCGCGATCGGGGGCTGTGTTTCAACACAACACTGCGTCGCCATGATCCCCAAAGCCGGCTGTATCGAGGGCAGGCTCCTAGCGATAGTGTCGCTCCATGATAGCGGACCTTGGGAGCTGCTTTCGACCTGCATCCCGGAGATGGATCTCATGCTTCCTACCGAGCCGAATCAGCGAGACACCTTGACGAGGATTATCAATGAAATTCGATCAATCTTACCTCCTCAGGCCGTTCCTAGCTCGTGGTGGATTGTCTCCCGCTTTCCTCTAACTGCTAGCGGTAAAATTGACCGGTTGGCGGTTCGGAGGTGCCTGGAGGCCATGCCCGAACCGGTTTATTCACGGTTTGTTCGATGCTGGACCGCTACTGCCGGTCATTCCGCAGATTCCGGGACCGAGTCGCCGCTTCAACGGCAGCTTATCGACCTTTGCGGTTTATGCTTAGGCTTGGATACCATAGCGATCGACCCTCGAGCCTCCCTTCTCCAACTTGGGTTCGATTCGTTGGCCATGATCAAGCTAGTGTCCATGGCTCGTAGCGCAGGCATAGGCTTGGCGATGCAGCAGGTGCTCGGTGGACGTTCGATTGCGCAACTTGTCGAGACTCTGTCGGCCATGTCTGTCACTCATCTCTTGGAGACAAGCAGCACCCATGACAAGCCCTTACGTCTGGTATCGTCTGATGATAAAGAGCTGGCCTCGCTTCGGGCTTCCGCCGCTGAACAGTGCTCTGTCGACATTGACGAAATTATCGACATCTGGCCCTGCACCCCATTACAAGCTGGGATGATGGCACTGGCTGCCCGGAGTGATAACGCTTACATCTGCGATATGAAGTTTGTCCTCCAGCCTGGGGTTGATCGGAAGCGGCTGGAAAATGCATGGCTGAAACTGGTGTCCGAAGTACCTCTTCTCCGAACCCGGATTGTGCATGATCCAACAGGCAGCGGGTTGCTTCAGGCCACGATTCGGAATCATTTGTCTTTCAATGGCCAGGCCGATACTCCCATGTCGTTCGGCAACATCCTCAGTAAAACCCGGATTTCCCAGGATGAGGCGACAGGGGAGTGGGTGTTCTCACTCACGATCCACCACGCTCTGTTCGATGGCTGGACCAAGAACATCATCCTTCGCGAACTGAAACACATTTACGACTCTGGAGAAACCCCTGCGGCGGCGACATCTGGTTTCCGCAAGTTCGTCAGATACGTCGTGGATGACATACGCGAAAATAAAGCTAGTCATCTTTCTTTCTGGGGAAATCACCTGGACGGGTGCGTGGTCCCGGATTTTCCTAGAACCCCGCCGGGATGGACAGGAGAGCAGCGGCAGTACGAGACCCTTGTGGACAGGATCGACATCGACATCTCGCTCGCAGCGAGAAAGCACCAAGTCACCGTCGCCACTGTGATTCGCGCCAGCTGGGCTATCGTCCTGGGTGCACACGCAGGTGTGGAGGATGTGGTATTTGGCGTGACGCTATCCGGCCGCGATACGCCGGTCGATGAGCTGGATCGCGTTGTTGGCCCGACCATGGCGACTGTTCCCTGTCGAGCTCGGTGGGGCAAGTCGGTGACTCTGCATCAGTTGCTGCAGAGCCTGCACCAGCAGTCCATCGATGTGATCTCGCGCCAGCATTTCGGCCTCCAGAACATTGCAAGGGCGGGAGAGGGCGCGAAGAACGCCTGTGCGTTTCGGTGCTTGGTGGTGGTGCAGCCGGATGATTCGGTCGACGAGACCAGCCTCTCGAGCCTGATGAGGGAGAAGGCAGGCGAGGATGGCCGCTTCAGCTCCGAGATGCTGCAGACATACCCCCTCACCCTCGAGCTGCTGCCGAGTCGGACAGGAGTCGGCGTTGGCGTGAGACTCCATTTTGACAAATCTGTCATTTCGAGGCAAGAGCTTGTGTGGGTGGTGCGTCACCTGGGGCACGCTCTGGGAAGAATTTCCTCCGCCGACCCGCTCGCACCTGCCGCCGATGTTGGCATCGCTGATAAGGCCGAGGCTGAGTGGATTATGGACTGCAGCCGCAGTTGCCCGCCGAAGATTGATCGCTGCCTGCACGAACTGGTCGAAAATGCGTGCCGCAGCTTCGCTGATCATGTCGCCGTCGTTCAGCAATCACCTCCAAAAAGCGTTTCATTCCGTGAGCTTGAAGCCTCCTCAACGAATCTCTCGTGGCGCCTCCGCAAACATGGTGTTCGGCGGGGGGATGTCATACCCATCAGCTTTGAGAAATCCACCCTCGCCATCATCGCAATGCTTGCGGTCCTCAAGAGCGGGGCGGCCTATACACCATTGGACTCCACGCAGCCTAACCAGCATCTTTCCCAAACCATCAACTCTCCTAAGCCGAGATTTGCTCTCTGCTCCGCACAGACATCTCAGGCAATTCGCCAGCTCAACGCGGTGGATCATGTTCTAGAAATCGACCAAGATTGGTTGTCGGACGTTCCCAACGTAGACTCGGATGTCGCTCCCGCCGCGCATCGAGTATCGCCCGATGATGTCGCGTTTATTTTCTTCTCGTCCAAGGGCGCGGGACTTCCAAAGGGTGTCGCAACAACGCATTCCGCCGCCAGCACAAGCATCACCCATTTCGCGGAACTGCTCGGTATGAGGCCGGGGTCCCGTGTCCTGCAATCCATCTCACTCAGCTCCGACTTGAGTCTCAAGGACGTCTTTTGCACCCTGTTATCCGGAGGCTGCGTCTGCTTGCCCACCGAAGACGCTCGCTCGGACTCGCTGCCCGATGCTATGTGGAAGTTGGGCGTCAATGTTGCCTCTTGGACGCCGGCCGTAGCGGAGGTATTGAACCCCGACCAAGTGCCCAGTCTCGACATTGTGATTCTCGGCGGTGGAAGGGCCGCCGTATCTGTTGTTCAGAAGTGGGTTGCGCGGACCCGATTGATCAACTCATATGGCCATACGGAGACTGGAGCGTGCTTGACTGCAGTCGACATGTCGCCAGAAGATCGCGATCCACACAATATTGGCAACCCAGTTTCTGGACAGGTGTGGGTAGTCCAGAGGAACACCGAAGGCTCTCATGTGCTTGCCCCGGTAGGGTGTGTTGGCGAGATCGCCGTCTCAGGATTCACGATAGCCCTGGGCTATCTGAACGACGCGGAAAAAACGGCCAAGCCATTCGTCTTGCAACCTCACTGGATGGAATCCCATACGGATGGGCGGCTGTATCTTACCGGCGATCCCGGCATCCGGAAACCTGACGGCTGCATCATATACGCCGGCGGGCCTGGACACGAAGTCGGCATCAGCGGCACCCAGAAGCCGGCTGCGATCTCAGGGGCGGGCCAGCAGTACATGCCCCCCGAGACCAAAGACCAAATTCTGGTATGCAACGCCTGGAATGAAGTACTTGGCGCGACGAAGAGATTTGGTCTCAAGGACGACTTTTTCCGCGTTGGTGGTGACTCCTTCACAGCCATCAGACTCGTTCTCGCCTGTAAGAAGGTCGGCGTTAAGCTCCTGGTGGCGCAGATCTACACAAGTCCGACACTCGAGGGAATGAGCGCATCGGTTGAGCACCACGAGCCGACCAAGATACTCGCCCCGATCCCCTTCTCAATGTTGACTGGCGACGTTGAGGATCTTGTGCTCGAAATTTCGGAAACCCGCAGCTTGGATGCCCAGAAGATCGAGGACATGTATCCAGCATCTCCATTCCAAGAGGGTCTTGCAGCGGCCAACTTGCAGGCGGAAGGGGCGTATATGGCGCGCTGGGTATACGCGTTACCAAAAACGGTGCATCTGAAGCGGCTCGTCGTTGCCTTGGGAGAGGTTATCATGAGAAACCCTATCTTTCGGACGACCCTGGCCCACAGCTCGAGAGGGCCCATGCAAGTGGTACAAAGATATCGCCCGCATTCATCAAAGTGCAGTGTGCAGGCGAATGGAATCCCGACGAACAGGGACTCACAGAAGCGATTGCCTGGAAGCTTGGACACTGATGAAGGGGCTGTCGAGGTCGTCAGTGAGGCTTTCAAGCACAGTGTGTATCGAGGCGATGACGGCAGAGCATACCTTGAAATCAACATACATCACATGCTCTATGACGAATGGGTCATGGAATTCCTGCTCAGCGACCTGGCCTTCAACTACTCCCACCCAGGAAGAGAGCGGCCCGGAAGACTGGGATACGCCAGTTTCATCCGCCACCTCACAACTTTGGACTCCCAAACCTCCTCCGACTTCTGGAAGCGCAACTTGGATGGTGCCGGCATCCTGGATTTCCCTCGTAATCCCCCCTCAGGACGCCAAGCACAAACGAACGCGGCAGTTGATGGAACCGTTCCACTGTCATTGCAGAATTCCCGCGCATCGATGACTACTCCAGCTGCCATCACGGCAGCCGGGCTTGGCCTGATCCTCTCATCATATTGCTACACCGAAGACGTGATCTTCGGTATCACCCTTTCTGGGAGAGACGGGGCTGGGCTTGAAGAGGTGGCTGGTCCGACCCTTTCTACACTTCCGCTCAGGGTGAAGGTCAGCAGGGGCCAGGAGATAGGCAAGTTTGTCTCGGACGTGCAGTCGACTATTCGTGAAATACGACAGTTTCAATATTTCGGTCTGCCAAATATCGCGCGTCTTGGCAACGGAGGTGCTCGAAACGCCTGCGCTTTCCGTACGCTTCTTGTCGTGCAACAAAAGCTGACGGCCTTGGACAGCGAGGGAATTAGTTTTGACACGGTACAAGAAGACACATCGATGACTTTGAACTACGCCCTCGTTGTGCTCTTGACCACCGACCGGCAGGCAGGGCAGGCATCGCTCCGCATCGAGTACGATTCTGACTGCATGCCTGAGCAGCAGGCACGTCGGTTCCTTCGCCAGCTTCATCATTCGATAGCCCAGCTCTCCTCGATGCGGGGTACGATCGATAGCCTCGATATGGTACCAAAAGAAGACATCGAAGAGCTGCGCGGGATGGACAACTCGAGGCTTGGCTGCCTCTACATTGATCGCTGCCTACATCATTCCGTTGAGGAGAGGGCCGCGCAGATGCCTGCGAAAGCTGCAATAGAGTGGACAGGAGGAAGCTTGACTTACGGTCAGCTGAACCAGTTCGCTGATAAGGGAGCGAACCTCCTGATACGTCGCCGTACACAAAGCAAATTCATCGTCCTATGTTTCGGCAAATGCCCAATGGGTGTCATAGCCATGCTCGCCATCCTCAAGGCCGGCTGCGCTTATGTTCCGATTGAGCCTTCGACACCTGCACCGCGTCTACATGGTATACTGCAGGATCTGGGATCGGATGTCACGATCTTGACCGAGCCTCAACACGCCCACCTGTTCCACGGGCTCAACACGCTGAGCTTCGATTGGGAAATTCTCAGATCCGATGTGTCGCCTCCCGCAAACGCGGCGGTATCAAGCCGAGACAACGCATACGTCTTGTACACATCGGGGAGCACGGGCAAGCCGAAAGGTGTTCTTGTTAGCCACGGCGCAATCATGTCAGCTTTGGCTCCTCAGGTTGAGGTTGCTGCCCTAGATGGGGAGTCACGGGCCCTGCAATTTGCTTCGTTCATGTTTGACATCAGCATTCTCGACATCTTTGGCTCATTTCTTTCCGGCGCCTGCTTATGCATGCTGAGTGACGACGAGAAGCGGGTCGGGGCTATCGCCAGTTTCGTCAACACGCATCGCGTGAACTTCTTGAATGTGACGCCAAGCGTCGCACAAATGTTACGCCCAGCCGAGATTCCGACGGTCAAGACTGCCATTCTCACAGCAGAACCAACACCGTACCATGTTTTCAAGGAGTGGGCTGATGCTGGCGTCCGACTCGTCAATGGCTATGGACCCACAGAAGCATGTATCCACGCGGCAATGGACCCAAATATGTCTCCCAGCACGCACGGAACGATCGGTCGAGCGATTGGAGACAGCAACTGGGTCGTCGACCCCCGTGACCACACCAAGTTGGTCCCCATCGGCTGCGTTGGTGAGCTTGTTGTGTGTGGTCCGAACGTTGCAACCGGCTATCTGAATGACTCGGAAAAAACAGCCAGGGCTTTTGGCGTCGATCCACCGTGGTTACGTTTCCGGAAGGAGAAGGGTGTGAGATATTATCGAACAGGAGATCTAGTCCAGTACCGACACGACTGTTCAATCTTCTACCTCGGACGAAAGGATACGCAGATCAAGATTCGCGGACAGAGGGTCGAGGCGGGCGAAATAGAGAGCATCATACGCACAACGAACTCGCTTGAGGCGGTAGTTGAACTCTTGTCCGACAACACTCTGGTGGCCTTTGTCAAGATACCTGGTTCTTCTGCTGCCGGCCAGTTACTTCTCCCCCCCGAAAGCATACCGGGCCATGTGGTAGAGGACATCACACGAAAACTGCGACACCGACTTCCAGGCTACATGGTGCCCTCAGCCATAGTTCCGGTGGCGGCGTTTCCTATCACGCCGTCGTCAGCGAAGATCAATCGGAAGATGCTCCGAGGTGCCGTGAGCAGCCGCGTTGATATTTACAGGCGGGCAAGGTCCAGCGCCAGGCGGGTTCCACAGACATCCTCCCAGGTGATGCTCCGGGACCTGTGGTGCAGCATGGTGAGTGTCGCACCAGAAGATATCGGCCTAGATGATGACTTGCACGCTTTGGGTGGAGACTCCATCACATTGATTCGACTTCTATCAGCGGCAGGAAGAGCAGGCGTGTCACTGAGCTCGCGAGACATCAACCAGTTCACCACACTCGAGGCCATGGCGCAAGCTGTGGACGCCAAATATGGCACGCTCAATTCAGAAGGGGAAGTGGAAGAGCGAGCGCCGGCCCCGTTCTCGCTGATCGGAGGCAGCTCTCAACAAGAGTGTATCGACGACGCAGCGTCCAAGTGCGGCATTGAACCCGAGGACATCGTCGATGTCTACCCATGCACACCACTTCAGGAAGGCCTGATGGCTTTGAGCGCAAAGAACTCAGGGTCTTACTTGGTGCAACGCCCCTTTCGCATCAACGGGAAGTTCGATGAAGACAAGCTTAAGATAGCTGTCCATCAAGTGTGGCAGAGAGAAGCCATTCTCCGCACTCGCATCTTCATTGGAGCCAAACTCGACAGCTTGCAAGCCGTTGTCGACGAAAAGGTGCTACCGGTCACTCACTACCAGGGCGCTCTGGACGACTATCTTGAGAGCGATAGACGTGCTCCGTTTGGATATGGGCGGCCTCTCACCCGGTTCGCCATTGTCGGCGACCAGGTCCAAGGGCATTATTATCTTGTCATCTCACAGCACCATGCTGTCAGCGATGGCTGGGCCACCGGCTTGCTGGTGGATGCAATCAAGCATGCGTACGCCCAAAACGGCGAGGGCGATTCACGCACCCCCAATTGGACACCTTCATTCGTGAGGTTTGTCGAGAGCGTTCAGGCTTTGCAGGACGCCGCCGACTTTTGGAGGCTAGCGCTCCGACATGCTCTGCCTACGGAATTCCCGTTCAAGAGAACATCCCAGGCCACCACATGGAGCGCGGTCTCCTGCCAAATGCCGCATTTGTCACAGTGGCCGCTATCGGTCTTGCTCGAAGCCGCATGGGGTCTTGTTCTGAGCAAGCATGCCGACTCGAACGATGTCTGCTTCGGCGTCGTACGATCAGGGAGGACGGTTCCTCTTCCAGGCATAGAGAGTATGATGAGTCCGACCATTGTCACCGTTCCCAGGCGTCTCAAGCCCCAAACGTCCCTGACTGTCGCGGAATACCTGGATCAGGTCGGCCGTCTCGTCACCGAGGCCGCGCCATTCGAGCAACTTGGCCTCCAGAAAATACGCACGCTCAGCGAAGACGCCAAAACTGCCTGTGACTTCCGCACCCTGTTCATCGTCCAGCCGGAGGAGAATCCGAATCAAGCTCCCAGCCAACTCGCCCTAGAAGCCCTAGATGGCGGCACCATGCAGGGAACCTACGGTCTTTCGGTGGATTGCCAGCCTCAAGCAGGAGGCACATTGCTCATCTCGGTCAACTACGACGAGGCTGCAGTTCCTGAGCCGGAGGTGCAATGGGTCATGAGCCATTTCGTGCAGGCAATCTCACAGCTCGCCGCCAGGCCAACTCGCTTGTTGCGAGACGTGGACATGTGTAGCAGCCAAGAGAGGGAGCAGATTGTCACTTGGAACTCTGCCTGTGTTGAGGCGACAAACGAACGCGTCGAGGATGTTTTTGAGGGACGTCTGGCGCGATGGGCGGACTTGACTGCCGTTGATGCCGATGACCGTTGTCTGACATACCACGAGCTCAACCAAGCAGCAGACCGCATAGCAGCGATACTAAGTGCATGCAATGTGGGCCCTGGGAAGTTGGCTGCAGTTTGCATGGAGAAGTCGGCGCTGATGATCGCAACGTTGCTCGGGATCTTCAAGGCTGGCGCGGGCTACATCCCACTTGCCATCGACCACCCAGTTGATCGGTTGAAGGGGATGCTGGCACACGGGGACGCATGTGTGCTTGTCACCTCGCCCAGTCAGAAAACCCTTTGTGATGGTTTGGCGGCCGCCGACAAGGTGGTTGTGCTGAGGTGGGACGACATCATCCCGCGTGATGACCCGGACGCCGCCTCGGCCGAGCTGGAGGTGGAAGGGAGGCAACCAAGTGACCTTGCGTACGTCATGTATACCTCTGGCAGCACCGGCGCCCCCAAAGGGGTGATGCTCTCCCACGTCGCAGTCACGACAACCCTCCTCGCACAGGGAGAGCGGTTGGGATACAAGCCTGGAACGAGGACCCTCCAGTTCTGCTCCTACACATTCGACTGCAGCGTGACGGAAATATTCATGACGCTTCTGCATGGCGGGTGTCTCTGTATTCCGACCGAGGAGCAGAGATTGACTTCCCTCGTCGAATTCATCAACGAGCAGAAGGTGGACATGGCTGTCCTGACCGCAACTGTGGTGTCCAGCATGTTGCAACAGCCTTCGAATGTCACCGGCTTATCGACGCTCATGTTGGTCGGCGAAGCCATGACGCAGGCGGTCGTTGATGGTTGGAGCGACAAGGTCCGGCTTATCAACGATTACGGGCCCACTGAGGCATGCATTGACGCGACGGTCAACATGGATGTACGCCCAGAGACCCTTCCAGGCGACATCGGACGTCCGATCGCAGCGCGCATTTGGATCGTGGATCGAGAGGATCGGTCGAAATTTGTACCCATCGGTTGTCCGGGCGAGTTGCTAATCTCGGGCCCGACACTTGCGGAAGGCTACCTGAAGGACAAAGCCAAGACGGAAGCAGTCTTTTTGGACTCATTGCAGGTTGACTGGCTCCCCCGTGGTGACTGCCGGTTGTATGCGACTGGAGACATTGCTCGCCAGACCTCTGACGGCTCCATCATTTACATCTCTCGGAACGACAGCCAGGTGAAACTCCATGGGCTTCGGATCGAGCTCGGCGAGATTGAGTTCCACCTTACTAAGCATCAACGCATCACCGCTGCGGTTGTCGATGTGGCGAGGGACAAGGACAATGACGAGCAAGTTCTGGTTGCCTTCGTTGTGACAACAGGCGAAAACGTTAGCGGAGCAATCCAGGGGGCATTGGAAGGATTGCATGCCAATCTGCCACGATACATGGTCCCGCAGTTCGTCCTCCCTATGGGTTTAATACCCTTGACGACAAGCGGAAAGACAGATAGGATGGCACTCAAGCGCGCCTACAACTCTGCGACAAGGCAACAACTCGTCTCCTACGTCGGTGCATCCACATCCAGGCGGCCGCCGCAGAGCAACTCGCAGAAATCACTGCAACACCTGTGGGCTCAGACCCTGCATCTGGATCTTGAGATGATAGGTCTCGATGACGGCTTTTTCATGCTTGGCGGGGACTCCATCTCTGCCATCAAGCTATCGTCTCTGGCTCGAGAGAAAGGGATTCATTTGTCGGCGAGAGATATCTTCCAGAACCCGATTTTCGAGAAGATGTCGCTCCAAATGAGCGGGCGTGTTATCCAACTCGAGAAGGAATCGCTAGCCGCGACCATGTCGAGCGCTCCAGACTATCGATCCTGGCTGAGCGAGGCGTATGGCGTTGCAGCGGACACCATCGATGACATTTACGAATGCACTCCTCTCCAAGCCGGCCTCATCGCGCTGACGTTGCGCGTTCCGTACGCATATGTTTCCACTGAGGAGTTCCAACTTTCTCCGTCCATGGATATTGACCAGTTCAAGAGAGCGTGGGATCTGGTGTATCAAAGACACGAAATCCTGCGTGCGCGGTTCTTTGAGGTCTATGATGAAGAAGGATACCCCAAACTTGTCCAGGCTCTGTTGTCAGGTGGCTTGACGTGGCTTGAGTCGACGGACCTGACGGAGGAGCCCGCCATGGGCCTTGGAACACCAATGTCTCGCTTCACCCTGCACCGGACTCCCGAGGGGTACACCTTTCAGCTGACAAGGCATCACGCAATCTACGACGCATGGTCTTCGCAACTGATGTGGAATGACCTGAAGTACGCATTTGAGCAGAGGGCAAGCCCGGCACCCAGACCTCCTTTCAGCACATACGTGCATCACATACAGATACAGCAGAGTGAGGCAGCCACTCAGTTCTGGGGAGGGGAGCTTAGTGAGTACTGCGGCGAGCATTATCCAAATCTCTCCTCTGGCTACGCTACGATAGAGACCAACTCAGTCGTGGGAATCTTCTCGAAGCTTGATGTCGGTGCCTCCGGAGTTTCCAGGACATTCACCTTTGCCAATCATGTCAGGGCCGCGTGGGCTCTGGTTCTTGCTGCTTTGGGGAGGGCGCCGTCCGAGACATATGACGTATGCTTTGGTGCCGCAGTCTCTGGGAGAATGGAAGACCTTCCAGGGATCGAGGACATTGCCGGCCCTACTATCAACACCGTCCCCGTCCGAGTGCAAATCGATGTTTATGCGACGGCGGGACAATATTTGAGGCGCGTCAGCGACCAGACGATTGCCATGGTTCCGTATTCGCACGTCGGCCTGAGCGATATTGGTAAAATCAGCAAGGGAGCCAAGTCTGCATGTCTGTTCAGGAACATTCTGGTTGTCCAACAGTCGGATTCACAGAGTGGACTCCTCCTTGAAGATGTCGCCCCCAAACCATCTTCCAGAGAGATGGTGCAGCTCTACGGGCTTGTCATGGAATGCACGCAAGCAGCCGACAACAGTGGATTCCACCTGGAAGCGGGATTTGACAACCGAGTCCTGACCGAGTCGGAAGTGCGCACGGTTCTTCGGCACTTGTCTCGGACGATTGAACTGCTGCACGACTCTTCGCGGAGCACCATGTCAATTCAAAGCCTGCTGGCCGATACGGCCACGGTTGTGGACTACGAGAGGATGGTCTCGTTCAACGGGCCGGCTCTTCCCAAGTCTATCACTCTTCTCCACGAGTTTGTGGAAGCTGGCGCGAGGTTGCATCCTCATCGGATAGCGGTACTCGCGCACGATCAAACTCTCACGTACCAGGAGCTTGACACGCTCTCGGATCGACTTGCAACCCGTCTTCTGGATACCTTCAGTGTTGGACTAGAGACTTTGGTTCCGATATGTTTCGAAAAGTCGAGCTTCATGATCATTGCGATGCTGGGTGTGTTGAAAGCTGGGGGCGGCTATGTGCCCCTCGACCCGTCCCATCCGATATCGCGCCTCGGTCAAATTATCAAGCAGACTGCTGCTGGTCTCGTGCTTGTATCTGCAGCACAAAATCGCCGCATTCGCGAATGCGGAGTCGACACACTCGTGGTCAGCAACGACACTCTTGCCTCCGGCTCGACGGATACCAGTCAGTTGGAGCACGGCACACGCCCAGGTACGCATAACACTGCCTACTTGATCTTCACATCTGGTAGCACCGGCGTCCCCAAGGGTGTAGCCATGGAACACGGGAGCATTACGCTGAGCATGCTGGAGCACGGGAGAGTGCTCGGATTCCAGCGCGAGAGGGAATTCAGGACGCTACAATTCTGCTCGTACACATTTGACGTCAGCGTGGCAGAGATTTTCGCTACTTTCGCATTCGGTGGCGCCGTCTGTATCCCAACGGAGGAGGACCGCCTGAGCAACCTACCCAGTGTGATCTCCGAAATGGGCGTGGACGTCACCTTCATCACACCCACCATGGCGGGCACCCTCCAGCCGGACGAAGTCCCTGGCCTCAAGACACTCATCTTCACGGGCGAATCTTCCCCCGCTTCCCTCTTGGCTACCTGGACCTCGACCAAGCGACGCCCCGGCAGAAGAGTCCTCAACATGTATGGCCCCACCGAGGGGGCCGTCCATTGCACAATGAAGATCATGGATGCCCACACAGCACCAAGCGTGATCGGCGCGCCGTTTGGCGGACAGCTGTGGATCGTCGACGCGCAAGACCACACCCGGCTCCTCCCGGTCGGCTACGCCGGCGAGCTCGTCATCTCAGGCAACACCCTTGCTCGCAGCTACCTGAATAACCCTGGGGAAACATCCAAGGCGTTCATCGACAGCGTAACATGGTTTGGGGACGGAAATCCTCGGAGGATCTACAAGACTGGCGACATTGCACGGTTCGGCGACGACGGAACGCTTGAGCTGCTGGGCAGGAAGGGGAAGGGGCAGGTTAAGATCAATGGCGTGAGGATTGAGCTTGGCGAGGTGGAGGCCGCGATGCATGCTGTCGGCGGGTTCCGGAACCTGGCGGTTGAGAAGGCTGCGGTTGAGGGGAGGGAGTCGCTTGTGGCGTTTTTTCAGACGGTGGAGATGGTAGGGGTGGGATATTCGGAAGGGAGGGATATATTGGCTCCAGAGGCGACGTGGAAGGCATCTGCTGAGGAAATGGAGAAGAGGCTTAGGGAGGAGTTGCCGAGGACGATGATTCCGTCGCTGTTTTTGCCGGTGGCGGTGTGGCCGTGGACGGTCTCGGGGAAGACTGACCGAAAGAAACTCCGGGAAGTGGTTAGTGAAATGAGGGAGGCTGAGGTGGATGCTTATCGGGGACGAGGAGTTGGGGTTGTCGGTTACACTGAGGGGACGAGTGCTGCAATACTGCCCGGCGGCACCGGACAGGCGAGGAATGAAACGCCGCTGTCCAGCAGCACCAGCGACGAGACGAACGCAACAACGCCTCCCAGCAGCACCGGTGGTCACTCTGACGCAGCAGCAACCACAGACCCGGCTGATCTGGTGACCCGTCTATGGCGCCGAGTTCTCCGTCGCGACGACCGCTTCCAGCCAGACTTGCACGACGACTTCTTCCGCGCGGGAGGGGATTCCATCTCGGCCATCTTCTTGGTGTCGGAGTTTCGGAGGATGGGCATCACCGTCACCGCGGGTGAACTCTATGAGCAGAGGACGCTGGCTCACATGGTCGAACTGGTTCGGGCTAGCCGCCACGGTCACGATGGAGGTCTGGCTGACAGGACCACCGCGTTCGCGCTGCTCCCGGCCCAGAATGTGGGAGCTCTTCGCGACAGCGTTGCAGCCGAGCTGGGTGCCCGTCCTGGCGAGATAGAGGACATATACCCCTGTACCCCGCTCCAGGAAGGCACCGTGATGCTCTCGGAACGAGTTGCTGGATCGTACCACGCGCATTTTCGCCTTCTGATGCCCCGAGAGCTGGATATGGACAGGGTTTCCAATGCCTGGCGGAGGCTGGTGGAGATGCATGAGGTCCTTCGGACGAGGATCGTCTTCGACGAGACTCTTGGGAGTCTTCAGGTTGTCCTGGGTGCGGCTTCGCATCAGCAGCAGATGGGCTCAGGCAAAAAGGGCGCAGGTGTGTTTGGGTATGGGCTGCCGCTATATCGGACTCGTCTTACGGCCGAAAGAGACCGGATATACCTCGACCTCAGGTGCCATCACGCCCTGTACGATGGCTGGTCGTTGTCGCTCCTCTCTCGAGACCTCAGATGTCTCTACCACGACCATGACGACGCCCCGCCACAGATTTCACCTTTCAGGGACTTTATCGCGTACATCTCCAACCCTTCTGTGGCCAGTGCTGAGGAAGAGTTCTGGGATAGCTATCTCGATGGAGCTGTGGTCTCGGACTTCCCTGAGTTGGGCGGCCATGCCAATCACGACATCCGCGCAACCGCGTATAGCGAGCACCATATTTCGCTCGGGAAACAAGCCTGCCAATCAGCAAACGTGGCTACGGTGCTGATATCGGCTTGGTCGCTGATAGTGTCCAAGTATTGCGGCTCAGACGACGTATGCTTTGGACTCCTTCTTTCGGGACGTAATGCACCCATCCCGGGGATTGAAACCGTCAGGGGTCCGACTATCAGCACCGTCCCGTTCCGGGTGGTACTTGATGCGACGATCGCGACAGCTGATCTTGTTGCCCGCGTCGAGGCGCACATGGTTGCGATGATCTCGCACCAGTTCAGGAGCCTCGCGAAGCTCCGGAAACTGTTCCCGGAGGGGCACCGTGACTTTGGCAGTCTCCTGTCGGTGCAAACTCTGACAGAAGACTCGGACGCGCCAGAGGAGAGGGACTTCGACATCACCGCGGGTCCTTTGGAGGATGGGCAAGCTGCGTCTATATTCGGAGAGCCGTACCCCCTGTTTCTAGATGTATCTGTTAGCACGTCGGGCGATGTCACGGTGGGCGCTCAGTACGATTCGAAGATTGTGTCGGCTGAGCAGTTGGGTTTCATTCTCGCGCAGTATGAAGTCGCCATACGCGAGGTCATGAGCGCCGGTCCCGCCCGTCTGGCAGATATCCCACTGCTCTCCGAGTCCGACAGGGAGCATGTGGTCGAATGGGCCGGGGAGCCGGTTGTCCTGCCAGAGATATGCGTCCATGAGATGATCGCACAAGTCGCCGCAGCCTGTCCAGACCACCAAGCCGTCGAGGGCTTTGGCGAGTCGTTGACCTATGGGCATCTCGAACAGCGAGCGAACTCAATCGCGGCGCATTTGCTCACACTCGGGAAAACCATCGGCCCCGGGACAGTTATTCCCGTCTGGATGGACGCCTCGCCCACCGCCGTTGTCACGCTCTTGGCAATCCTCAAGCTCGGAGCGAGCTACGTGCCACTTGACTCTCGCCTCCCCATTGCCCGGGCCCAGCTCATTGCCGACGACATCGCTGCCGAAATGATCCTCGTCTCATCCGCCCATGCTACCTCTGCGCAACAACTCGCCCGAAAAGACTTTACCGTCGTCGAGATCACCCACTCGCTCATGGATACCCCCGACCCCATCCCGCCCAACCCCGCCCTCCCCTCCTCTCTCGCCTACATAATCTACACCTCCGGCAGCACCGGCCCCCCAAAAGGCGTCATGATGTCCCACGCCTCCCTCGCCGCGACGCTCAAAGCCCAAGCCGCCGCGTACAACCTCACCCCCTCTACCCGCATGTTCGGCCTCGCCAATCTCTCCTGGGACCCTTCTCTCCTCGAAATCTTCGCAACCCTCTCCGCCGGAGGAACCCTGTGTATCCCGACCCCTGATGAGCGCGCCCATGACTTGACCGGGACCATTAACCGCTTCAACGCGACCGTGGTCAGCACCTCCCCTGCTGTCGCGGCACTAATCGACCTCCGCGACACCCCGACGGTAACCACTGTCCTCCTCGGCGGAGAAACCCTCCGACAGGAGAACATACTCAATGCCCATGCAGCCGGCGTAAAGCTGTTCAACATCTACGGCCCGAGCGAGGCGTGCATCGATGCCATTGTAAAAGAGGACGTGGTTCCGGGAGTGAGCGTGCGGAATATCGGGCGGCCGATGTCGAGTCAGGTGTGGATTGTGGACTTGTGGAATCCAAAGGTTCTGGCACCGCCTGGGTGTGTGGGGGAGATTGTGCTGGGAGGGTCGTTGGCGGAGGGGTATGTTGGTGACAAGGGGAAGACGGACGGGAGGTTTATTACGGGGTGTGGCTTTACGAACAGAGGGTGGGGAAGGAACGGGGGTAGGAACGGGGATGGGGATGAGGAGGCTGTGGGGGGAGGGGAGGGAGACTCAGAGAGGGTGTATCTAACTGGAGATCTGGGACGGTTTGATGTCAATGGGGATGTCCATTTCCTTGGGAGGAGGGACCGCCAGGTCAAGTTGAACGGGCAGCGGGTTGAGCTCGGGGAGATTGAGAGCGCGGTGAAGGGGGCTTGTCCGGATGAAGAGGTTGTGGTGGATCACTTCGCTGCGGGCGGTTCTGTGGGTGGAGGTGAGAGGAAGGTGCTGGTTGTTTTCTTTGTTGATAACAAGGGGGGTAAGAGAGCGGAAGGCAAGGGGCAGGTTCAAGTTGTGTCGCAGGTGGGGACGGGATCGGAGGAGTTTGAGCGGTTGCAGACGCGGCTGAGGGAGGTTCTTCCTGCGTATATGGTCCCAAGAGTGTTTGTCACGGTGTCGAACATGCCGCTTTCGAGCGCAGACAAGGTTGACTTTCGGGCGCTCAGGGGGGCGTATGAGAGGTGGGGAAAATCCAAAGGCAGGGAGGGGCAGACCGGGGAGGAGGTTACGGCGGTGGTACCGCTAACAGGGAGCGAGGGGGTACTAAGGGACTTGTGGGCGGTGGCGCTGGGATGTTGTGCAGATTCGATCCGGGCGCAGGACAACTTCTTCGACCTTGGGGCGGATTCGTTGACGGCGATCAAACTAGCGACGCTCGCGACGAAGAGGGGAACGCCGATATCGCTCCCTGATATTTATGCCTCGCCGGTACTGAAGGAAATGGCTCGGTTGCTGCGGAAGTCGGGTCCTCGAGTTGAGAGCGGTGCTGCGCCGGCGCCATTCTCGCTGCTGGGAGAGGAGCTTCGAGACAAAGCGAAAGAGGTTGTGGGTGAGGGAGTTGTCGACATGTTCCCCTGCACTCCTGTGCAGACGGCATCGCTTATTCAGGGGCAGAAGAGGCACAAGGCGCACTACGCGTGGTTTTTGGTCAAGCTGGACGGACCCGTCGACGATCAGCAGATGCGCAGCGCTTGCAATTTGCTATGTCGGCGACATGATGTTCTACGGTCCAGCTTCTGCGTTGTCGATGGCCACATCCTCCAGGTGGTTCATGGTCGCCCGACAGTTGACTTTGGCCGTCTGGACCAATGCGCTTCGGCTGAGGAATTCTGCTCGATCGTTGGCCGCGACGTCACTGACCCCGTCAGCTTCGGGCGGGTCTTGACGAGATTCAGAGTTGCGGCGTACGGAGAGCAGGGCACGTTGCTCGCCATTGGGATATCTCATGCGCAGTATGATGGTTTCTGCTTCAATACGATTCTCAACGACCTTCATCACGCTTATGTTGGCGGCCTCGAGGATGCGAAACCGGCGCCAGAGTTCACTCGATTCGTGGGGCATGTTCTGGAGAATGAGCAGAGCCCAAAGACGGAGTCGTTTTGGACCGAGATGTTACATAGTTCCAGGATGACTATGGTCACTCCTCACTTGGAACCTCATGTGCGACTCGTCCTCGACAGCAAGCAGGTACGCTCGATGCCTGCGTACCGTGCTGGGCCATGCAATACCACATTCGCCATGGTCGCCAAGGTCGCCTGGGCTGTGATCCTATCATGGCTATCCGGGACGACCGACGTTGTCTTTGGCTCTCTTGTTTTTGGCCGTAATCCTCGGATCGAAGGAATCGACGAGATGGTGGGGGCCTGCATCAACGTCATCCCCAGCCGCGTTCAACTCACAAGCCAATCGACCATCGCCGCTTTACTCGCTCGAGTGAAAGAGCAGCAAATCGCGGCCATGCCATTTGAAACTACCCCTCTGAAAGCCATCTGCCGTTTCGCCGACTGGCCATCAACCACTCGGTTCGGAAGCATCGTGCAGCATCAGAACATCGATGAGAGCACCATTGACGCTGTAGATGGGGGCTGGTCTTTTATCGGGAATGCCGGATACCCTGGGCTGTGCGACGACGTCGACTGCTGGATCACGACGATTCCTCTGCCGGAGGAGACGGTTCTGCATTTCGAATACAATGCTGGTGCGATCCCGGATGGCGTTGCAGCGAGTATCAGCGATTTGATCTGTGAGGTCATTGCGGCAGTTTACGAAGATCCGTCGAGGCTAGTCAGCGACTTGAAGCCGGGAGATGTGGGCAAGATACGGGTTCCAACTTCGAACTGCCGTCTGGATGCAAAACCAAACACAGTACCCGCCAGCAAGTCAGATGAGCACTGCAACCTACTTCCCACCTTAAGAGGACTTTGGAATGAGGCACTACAGCTGCGAGAACACGACCAACACACGGAAGAGGACGACGATGCCTCGTTCTTTGAGCTCGGAGGAGACTCTGTCGCAGCGGTTCAGCTTGTGGAAAGTTATCGGAGGGAGGATGTCCCGTTGGAGCTGCAGGATATGTTCGACTTTCCGACGCGGAGGTTGCAGGTGCAGAGGGTGGTTGAAGCAAGGGAAGCGATGGAAAGAAGTGATGGAGGCGGAACAAAGGAGGGCGACCGGCTGGTGTTTGAGCCGAAACTTCTGTAGGCGGTGTTCTTTTTGGGGCAGACTTTGGACATTATGATGGTTTGGGTTCATGTTTCATTGGATGGTGTCTTTTCCCGGGAAATACATATCGTAAACAAACCAGGCTTTATATGTTGGACACGATGGAGTAAGAGACGTGCGGAATTAATAGCTGTGACGGCACTTAATATATAAGGTAGGTAGACTTGGGAAATTGAACACCAATTTCATTTCCAACACCGACGCACAGTTTCACTGACGCAATACTTCCCCTTCATCTCCGCCCGGCCACCAAACCTTTTCAGCATATCTTTCGTTTCTTGATCCTGGCGGCACAATGCAGCTCGCATCGCATTACCGTAAATTCCGCCCTCGGAATTCGCATCTGCCCCAGCCTCAAGAAGCACGCACCTTTATCATGTCACGATCTCCCCGCTCGCTCGCAACCAGTAGTGCTGTAAGGCCGCAATTTGGTTTCTTCGCTTCTAATCCAGCGCCCCCCTCCAGCAGGGCTTTGACAAGTCTCGCGTTGCCCGTGCCGGCCGCAGGCAGCAATGGCGTCCGACCATCCTTGCTTACCGACTCCGTGTTCGCTTTGTGCTGCAAGAGCAGAGTCACCAGATCGATGTCGTTGCGGCCGACGGCTACCATCAGGGCGGTGAGCCCGGTAGTTGAGTGTTTACTTTCGGTGTCGGCGCCGCGCTGGAGGAGTATCTCGACGAGATGGTTGCGACCTTTTGAAAGTGCAGCATGCAGAGCGCTGCCGTGTTCCCCACCTTCCGCCGAAGGATCGGCCCCGGCGTTGAGGAGCATCTCGACAACCTCTTTGCCTGCCCACGCTGCCACTACGGCTTGCAGCGCGCTACCGAAGCGACCTCCCTGCGCGTTGACGTCGACTTTGGATTCGTGCTGCAGGAGGGCGTGGACGATGAATTCGTCCCCATGGTGTGCTGCCGCCTGCAGTGCACTACCGTACACGCCTCCTATCGCATTCACGTCTACTCCCGCGTTGATGATGAGGTGCACTATCTCCCGCTGCTTCCTGGTGGGACGTTGATGGTTGTTGAGGATGGCGAGGAGCGGCGTCAGACCTTGGCCGTTGAGGGCCACTGTGTTGGCGTGATGCGCAATGAGCAATCTGATCACCTTGCCGTTGTTGCTCTGTACAGCGAGGTGAAGAGGTGTGCAGCCCTCATTCTTCGCCTCGGTGTCAGCCTTGTAGGCGAGTAGAAGCTTAACCACGCCGATATCTTGTCTTTTCGTGGCAAGGTTCAGCACGTTGCCATAATCGACACCCTCCGCCTTGTATTTCGAATCCGGGCTTGCACCTTTTTTTTAGCAAGAGCTCTACACTAGGTAGCTGGCCGAGCCTTACTGCAAGTGCTAGGGGAGACTCTGGCGCTAGTTCGTCCACTGGGGGATTGACGTTAGTTCCGTAGCGAGAATCTAGGATAGTGGAGATTATGTGTGTATTGCCAGACCGAATAGCGGCATGCAGAACCCCAGCCGTGCTGTGTCCATCGCGTTGGAGCGGTCCAACCCTAGAATCCAGCAGCCTTTCGACAATTCTTTCGTTGGCCGGATCGTGCATGGCCGCCTCGGCCTTCAGCGCTACGAGCAATGCTGTATTCCCCTTGCCATCTTTGATGTTGAGATCAACCCCCTTTTCGACAAGCATGTCCACAATGACGCAGTCTCGTCTCCTCGTGGCGGGGTGAAGCACAGTACCGGTTTCGCCGAGTTCAACATTAGGGTCCACCTGTCTTTGTAGCAATCGTTCCACGGTCTCGGCTTGGCCGAGCTCTACCGCGAGTGCCAGGGGTGTTTGACCCGTGACAACTTTTAGGTTTAGGTCGGTGTTGTACCGTGGCAACATAATGGCCGTGAGGATACGCTCGTTTTTAGCCCTGATAGCAAGGTGCAAAGCAGGCGCTGGTGCTCGAGGTCGAGGAGGAGCTGAGCACGATTGAGTCGTGGCGGTGCGGGGTCGAGCCGTCGTTCATTGGAGACGATGACGACGAGGAAACCGCCGACGTCGAACTGATGAGTCCTGAGGCGGACCGCGCGCTACGCGAGAAGTACAAAGACGAGCTCGATCCGTGGGACTCGGTCAGCCAGGCAGAACGGAGCACGACGCGGTCGCACAGGAGTCATCGCAGCCATAGGAGTCGGAGGCCGCGGGGAGAGGGGGAGGATGTCGACATCCCGGATGAGGGGGGGAAGCCGAAGGAGAAGAAGAACAACATGCTTAGGTTGTTGTTAGGAAGATGGAGGAGAAGGAGGAGAAAGAGAAAGACAGCAAGGAGAAGAGCACGGAGAAGAGCAAAGAGAAGAGCAAGGAGAAGGACAGGGAGTCCAAGGTTGGTAGGGACAGAGAGTCGACTGTCGGTAAAGACCGGGAATCAGGGTCGGCAGAGACAAGGACTCGGCTGTGGACAGAGATAGGGAGTCGAGAGTTGGCAAGGACAGAGAGCAGGGTTGGCGGGAGCAGGGCCATGTCAATCATGGCGTGACTCCTCTCTCCGTGTCGACTGCTCTCGCCCGATAGTCAACAACTTGTATCGGGTTCGTTTAAGACCACAAAGATTTGGGATACCGCTTCACGTCGACATCTCGAAACGCTAAAACGCCATGACCGACGGGTTTCGTCGGTCGCGATCTCGGCGGATTGCCTACGACTCGCATCCGGTTCGTACGCGGCAATTAAGATATGGGATACCGCCTCAGGGCGATGCCTTAAGACGCCGAAAGGCCATAGTAGCTCAGTTGTCCCGGTCGCGTTCTCACCAGATGGCCAACGACTCGCATCGGGTGCATATGAGGGACATCAAAATCTGGGATAACGCTTCAGGCCAGTGCCTTAGCACATTGGAAGCTAGCGAATTTGTCTGGTCAGTATGAGATTTCTCCGACTTGTTGTGTTAATTCATGGTGATGAATGGATAAATGTACAGATCCTAAACTTACGTTTCGAAACAACCCATGTCAGTGCACCAGGAAGTTCGGCCACATCGGAGCCGAGAGGTGTTGAATTCGACGTGGTCACCAGAAACGCAGTAATTGGAAGCCGTTAAGAGTGTTGTATTGGAGAGAAGCTCGCAGAGCAACCGTGAGCACGTAAAGCGCGGACCAGCCGCGCCACCGCTGCTTACCTAAACAGTCGGTTGAATTTGACAAGAGGAGCCGCCCTTTGGGATGTTGTTCATGAGTTGAAAGACCGCGTGGTAAAAGTGCTGGAAATGGACAAGACTTTCGGCAGAATCGACGGGGGTATCACCGGCGACAAGTGAGGGAATGCTACGCCTGTGCGACAACTATGTTCAACTCTCTGGCGCCTCTTCTTGATGGTGTTGCAGGCGTCCTTGTGCTCCGTTCGGTCGTCCGATTTGTGTGCGACGCTGCAGTAGCTGATAGCTTTGCAGCCACCGCAACGCAAAATGGGGGAAGTGGCTGAGCAGGTGTTGCAGCACTACTGCTCAAGGGCGCACGTGTAGCTGGGCAACAGTTTGAGGTCTGCCGTTGCTGAGGTGCTTCAACTGAAGCTCAAAACCGAAGCTCACCGGGTGGATGTCAGGTTGACGGTGAGGTCGGGCAAACGAAAGGAGTTGCCGTCAAGAATGTATGTTGGAGGCATGGCCAACTTGGAGGTGGGACAGCAGCTGCCAGAGGTAAACATTCGGGCCTTCAGCGGTACCTCGATATTTGCCAAGCAAAGGACATACTGATGATTGTGGAAGAAGGTTATAAAGCAACCTGAATGATATCTATGATATGTAAAGGAGCCTTTTATGCTTGGGTTTCTCACAAATCACCCGCAAAACAGCAAACTGTATCATTGGCTATTATTTCCAAGACGACCACCCCTTATCTGCAGTCCTGCGATTTCTTTTCTGAGGGTTGGAGTCTTGGCGTTTATCTTTCTCCTTCTGCCTTGGTTCTCGATCGTCATCGTGGAGAGGGTTAGGCGCAGTAGATGACGCGGAATGGCTTTTGTCTGTCCGCAGTGGACTCCCCTGGTTTCTCGTAGACACTCGGCTTGAATGGCGGTCCTTTGGTGGCATTGGTGACATTGGTGCTGGCATCCGTTCCATCGGCCACATTTGCATAGTGAAGGCCATTTCAGGTTGTACATACCGTTCCCAAATTGTTGGCAGAATTATTTCACCATCCGGTCCAATGAGGTCGTAGTGACCCTCCTGGACCTGAGGCCCAACGACTTCGACGTGTAGAAAGGCTTGTTTGACAAGTTCTTCCATGCCCTAGAGCAAAAGTGTGTGCTTAGCAACAGATAGATCAGATAGGGCAGAACAGACGAACAGAAGGAAATCTGGTGGACTTACCGTCCAGGTCTCACACAAGTGAAAAGGAAAGCTAAATTTACGACCGATGGCGTCCTTAAACCTGATAGGCGGCTTTTCGATCCGTTTAGGCTTCCACATCTTCATGGTGACCTCCCACCCAGGTCTGACGAGGCCCTCCCAAAGCGACGGGAGGATGATCTCGCCACCGGGGCCGGTCAGATCGTATTTGCCGTCGTTGATGTCACCACCCTCACCTGCAGTGTCATCGCTGTGGGCAAATGATTGCTGGATGAGTTTAGACATGTCCTTGTAGTACACGTTTAGTGAAAGCTCGTGCTCCCCCCAGGGTCTCCCGGATCGACTTACCGCCCATGTCTTGCAATTTGCAAAGGGGATTGGATACCGACGGCCTTGGCTGTTAGTAAACATAATTGGGGAAACCCCCACTGGGTTGCTTTTCTTCGTGCCCCTTTCATTCCAGTCCGCGTTATTAGGAGACTCATCCGCGTTCGACGTTTCCTCCAAGGCATAGTCCCCATCGGTATCCCTTGAGTCTCCGAGGTTGTTGGGGTCGCCTAGCACGGTCTCGGCATCGGACTTCAAGTCCCAAAGATACCGTGCAAGGATATAATCATGAGATTCGGGGTCTCTCTCGGTTTGGCTGGTCCGGGACTGTACCACGAAGTGATGCAGCTGAGAGATTTCAAATAGGACGCGAGTCATGTCGCCCTGGATTTGGGTTGTATCTTGCTTGATCGCGGAGGTGTCACGGACGATTTGCGAGGTGTCGCCTTTTATATCACGCAGCATGAGTCTTTCATGGCTGTCAGTCTTCATCCACTGCTCGCTCGAGTATGAGCCGTCTAGGACCCAACACCACTCACACTGAGACATAATCCAGCGTCACACTGAGGGCCGACTTTTCCGCCTCCAGCTTTCGCTGTAAGTTGCCGGTCACTTCCTTGCCTGAATTGGCCCAGCTGATTTTCGAGCCGTGAAGATCTCGGATGCAATCGTCAATTTCGTGCAATACTTTGCGACAGTTTGTTGTCGCATCGACGATGCGCGCATGAACGCTTTCAGGAAGGTTGCATGTGGTGTTGGCCGGGTCGTCGAAGTCCTCGGCCAGAATCTCCAAGACAGCCCGCAGGGAAGCGAGTTCTTTTTTGATGGCCACAATCTCCTTGCGTGCCGACCGGAAGTCCCGCATAAAAGAGGAAGCCGCCGCCGTCACGGTGCCAATGAAGGCAATGACTCCGACGACGCTGGCGGCGGCCGAAATGGGTTCCATTTCGACGATGAGGATTAGGATTGATGTACGTTTTGCTCCGAGCCAGGCTTCAATGCGGGGAGACCTGAGCCTAATCGTTGCATTCCACTGTCACGTGCAAGGAACACTTTTTACAGGCTTTCGCGACCACAAGCCGAAATGGCCTAAGGTAGCAATCCATAAACCATCATTAGGCAAGGCATGGAAGAGCCTCATAACTAAATAAAAAAGTCACGACGTCCCTCTCATTAAGCGCGGCTTTTCATGCATCGCCGGAAGCAACCTTCTCCCTATTTACAACGTACACACCCCGTTTATTGAATAGTACAGGATTAAATAACACTACACTCAGTTGGGTATTTGGTTCTTAATATAATCGATAAGTACTAGAACATAACCAGAAATAAGTAAGGGATCACATTACAGACAATGTAGTCAGTAAATAAGCAGTCATCTTCGTCTACCAAAAAATCGAGCAAATCAAGGTCAGAATCGACGACTTTGGCCGAAATTTGGCGTTCAAATGGTTGGTCCGCATGTTATCGAAAAACTACCGTCCGGCTCATATTGCAGAGGAACTAGCTATGAGCTAGTTTCACTTCCTCTTGCCCGACGTCTTGCGGTTTCAGAGTCCAATTTGCGATGCCGTGGGACTGCTAATCAAGCCGGCGATTCAGCATATACCAATATAAAATGACCGACCACTCAATCCACCTCACACCTCTGAACGCAAGCCTACTCAAACGGTTCTACGAGCCCGCTATGCTTTCGATCATCTCCAACACGGTTATCGTACGAATGACGACATCGCGCCACCCGAGCCGGAAGTCGCGTCAAGTGGAAGTCAGGAGCAGAGCTATAGGCATATTCCATTCTCTCGGCGCCTTGCTCCGACGCCTCCGCCAACTGTCAATACAGGCAGTCCACGGCCGTTGGCAGCACTCAGACCGTTTGAGCCCCGGCCGCACACGCCTAAGTTCCCTCGTGGCCGCGCGCACCCAGGGCGCCCAGGCAGATGCTCCGGGTCTGGCTGCTGCTCGACAGTAACCTCCCTATCTGAATCTGGCCGTAACAGTGAAGTGGTGTGCCTCGTAGGGGTAACAGGGGTGGAGCTGAGCGAAGAGACAATAATGCGGATTATCAGTTAGCTGCCTGAAATAGAACTAACGGCACGCCTCGGCACAATGTATAAATTCTCATGTACTTAGTTATTATGCATTTTTACATCAGTTGTCTTGTCTAACGATACTTCCTTTCTCAACTCCTTTAATATAGGTAGTACCTTTTCTAGCCTAAGGACATATCTGGCCACGATATTCCTAAGGTAATCTACAGTATCTGAGTAGCTTTGCACTTGTGACTGAAGATGCTGTCGAGTAAAGTGAAGCTGACGGTTTTCTGCTTTTATAAGCTCTCTTTATTTTAAGTCTGTATCCCTTTTAATCCTTAACCTATGAATTTCTTGAAAAAGCTTTAAGTTTTCCTCTTGAAGCTTATTAATTATTATTTAAAAACTGGGTTCTGGAAAAGATAGTTATATAATGGCAGTCATAATGTAGAAGGACGTAAAGTCCCATATATAGGAGTAATAATGTTAGGAGCTGTGAACTCTAGATTAGAAGTTATAACTTTAAAACCTTTTCCAACCTATTAGCAGAGGATTTAATATGTACTAATAGAATGGCTATTTAGGTTTGTTATTATTAAACTTTAGGAACCCACAGGGCTATAGTAGCAGCTGTGGCTTACAGGAAAAAGTGCGTACTGGTCTAAGCCGTACTACAGTGCCTACGGTACTGTAGGAAGCAAACGAAAGGCCTGAGTTACAGGGTAGTGCTACTGTAAATAAGGGTGTCACAGCGAATATTAACGCTAGAAATAAGAGGATCTGGAAGGCAGTGCCTTATGTAATGACTAGAATTAAGTAAAATTATCACGGATCACATATACGGCCCCAGATGGAAGGAACTGACCACATTTGACGCACCTCAGCAGTTAGGGTAGTTTAACTGTTGCTTGAAAAGAATAGAGCGAATTCCTGATAGCCCCTAATAAAAAATAAGCTGTGCTGGCACTATGAAGGCACCGCTCCCTAGAGCGCCACACGGCAGAGATCAGGGAGCGTCACATCGGGAGAGGGGGTCCCATCAGCCCGCTATTGTTTGACGAGAATCTCCATGGCGCTGGGCTAGCGTGTAATGCTTCAGGTCTCGCGTCTGTTGAAAAGCTGGTTTTCCGTCTATGTTTTCACATTTCTCTCTTGCCAGCTGTTATCAGACGCACTGGAAGTTATATCCTGAGCTATCCTGTGAAGGCTACCATTAACATCCTGACTTCCAGGTTGTTCCATACCCAGGTACCCGATGATGACAAGCTAATGACTAGGATTTTTGTTAGTGAGCGAAAGTGATACTGGTTGGAGCACATAACGTACATGATAAGCGAGTGCCCCAGACAAGCGAATGCCCCACACCCCACTACTTTACCACAACTATCCTCAATTACACAACCACAACACTAGGAAATAACAATAACTGAATCAGAAACAGATGA